>OLSA01002050.1_pt1 | contig 15604 bp, 21 predicted proteins | sample 1672731 | NCBI WGS metagenome assembly OLSA01 (sample SAMEA3136718, study PRJEB25190) | human gut metagenome | biome: human gut; feature: human-associated habitat; material: faeces | place: Austria | collected 2013
GTAAAAGCAGTTCATATCGCAGTGCAAAATATGGCGCACCATAGCCCCTCACCTCCCAAACTTAATATTAGAACATTTGTTCGGATTTAGCAATAGGAGATTTGTGGAAAATGAGGTGGTGCTATTCACTGCTTCAAACTGTGTTATACTATATTTTGTGATGGTTTATCTAATTTGATATACGGAGGACCCAAAAGAATGTGTGGACGGTATCAATTCACAGCAGAGCAGTGTGAGGAAATTCGGCAGATCGCCGAAGCAATTCAGCGCAAGTATGGTAAGGAAAGTTGGGCGCCTGGAGAAATCCGCCCAGCCAACTATGCCCCCGTTCTGGTTGCAGCGTCCGATTCTCCAGTACCTCAACTAATGAAGTGGGGCTATCAGTTGCCCAATACATTGGTCATCAATGCAAGGGCGGAAACTGCCGCTGAAAAGCCCCTGTTTAGAGAGAGTATCGGGACTCGACGGTGTTTGATTCCATCAACAGGTTTTTACGAGTGGGACATAAGTAAGCGGAAATACCTGTTTACTCTCCCGGGGGAGCCGGTTCTCTACATGGCCGGCTTGTATGACCGACGAGGTAGCGAGGACTGTTATTGTATTTTGACCACGGCGCCCAACGCTTCTATGCGGCCTATCCATGATCGGATGCCGTTGGTGATACCTCGGAGAAAAATGCAGGACTGGCTAATAGATGGCACAGCTGCACTATCCATGCTCTCGATGCAGCCTCCGGAACTGATGCGCCAGTCTATGGAAACGCAAATTAGCCTATGGTAAATTTGCGTTTGGAAGCGTGTAACACTTTCAATTCTCGATTCAAAGAAGATCAGGTAGAGGAAAAAGAACAAGGGACTCTGGTTGATGCCAGAGCCCCTTTGTTATCCCTATTTGGGGGTATTCAACTTATAGCCAGTCCCAAACACAGTCTTAATATAAACGGGGTGCTTGGGATCTGGTTCTATTTTCTTCCGCAATCGAAAAATTGTATTGTCTACTGTATTTGAACCATAGGGATATGTTTCGTTCCATACGGCAGTGTAAAGTTCCTCGCGGGTAAATACCCGTCCTGGCGCCTTTGCCATACAGTAGAGCATGGCATATTCGCTGCGGTTGAGTTGGATCTCTTTTCCTGCAAAAAAAACTTGGTGGCTCGATGGATAGATTTTGATTTCTCCGATGTTGACAGCAGGACGGTCGATAACAGACATATCCACAATTTTGTAGTGCTTTTCCTGCAGTGCGCTCATGATGGATGCAAACGCGCTTCCGTCAGAATCAATGATTCGTATTACAATCACTTCCTCCATGCTGCCACCCCTCTTTGAGATCCACTTTTTTGTCTAAATTGATGTGTCCGGAATTACCAAAGCAAATCGTTATAAAAAACAAAAGGTTAATGAACGCCGCTATACCCTTTATAACGATGGAGTAGCGTCATTTTGGACACAGTTCAAAACTTTGATGGAAAATCTATGAAACAAAACTGCCACAAAATATAATCACCATCATTGTGGGTAGCCGAAAAAACTCTTGGCTGCCTTAATGCAGAAATTTTCAGATTTTCTTATGCTGGTCGAACCAAATGCTCTTTCGATTGTATATGTAAGTGAGAGGAGGTGCAGAGCGTGTGATAGACCAGTACATCCGCCAATACGGGAAACGCCTCTATGGCCTGTGCTTGACGCTCTGTGCCAACACACTGGAGGCTGACGATTTGTACCAGGACACCTGGCTACAGGTGGTGAAGAATTTTTCCCCCTATGACACGAGCCGTGATTTTGAACCTTGGCTCACCAAAATCTGCGTGAACCTATACCGGAACACCCTGCGGCGCCTCTCAAAAAGCCCATTTTTCCATTTTCGAACCAACGAAGAAAAGGATTTCCTGATCTGCTCCATACCCGCTCCGGAAAAGGTAGATTACCGACCGCTATATGAGGCAATCGATCATCTGCCGGAAAAATATCGGCTGGTCGTGATCCTCTATTATTTCGATGATATGGACATAACAGCAACTGCGCAGATTTTAGGGATTCCCAACGGAACCGTCAAATCACGGCTGGACAAAGCCAGGAAACTGCTCAAGGAGGCGCTTGGAAATGAAACAGATTTATGATTTTGAACAGCGCACGCCTCCGGTCCTCAACGAGCAAATGCTCCGGGCAGAACTGGAGCGGCGTAAACTGCGAATTCAGACCACCATCGCAGTTCTGGCAGGTTTTCTCTTGATGATTGCTGCTGTACTGCTGGGATATTCGGCTATCGACTGGTATCCTGTACTCTCTCTACTCTGTTTCGGATATATCATCACTGCGGCAACCGGTGGTGGTGTAATCGCCATCATCTATTCTTGTAAAGGAGGTAAGACAGCATGAGTTCCATTGCGACTGTCCCTGTAATGATTGTACTGGTCCTCATCATTCTTCTGCCGTTTATCGTCGGCTTTTTCGTCTATCGTGACGCCAGACAGCGGAATATGAATGCTATTCTCTGGGCCTTCGTCGCAGCCCTGGCCCCCGCTTTCATTGGCCTCATCGTGTATCTTCTGGTTCGTGGGAATTACATGAACCTCAGATGCCCACAGTGCAGCACCCCAGTCATGGAAACCTATGTGGTCTGTCCCAAGTGCGGCGCCAAACTTCGCCCCTCCTGCCCAAACTGCAAGGCGCCGGTTGAGCCGGATTGGAAGGTCTGCCCCAAATGCACCACACCGCTCCCGGAGTACCAGGCTGATATCCAGACGCCAGTGCGTCCCAAAGATCGGACCGGCTGGAAGATCCTTCTGGTGATCCTTTTGGTCCCGCTGTTGCTGATTCTGTTTGCTGTCTTCGGACTTATGGGGCTGAAAGCTGGCGGTTCCGTCAGTATGCAGGAACTGAGCCGGGACGAGTACTACACCGAGATGGAGAGTCTGTCGCAAGGTGAAGCCATAGAAAAGGTGCAGGAATGGCTGGATGGTCTGAATCAAGAAGGAACTCGTGCTCACGCCCTGCGTTATGACTATTACAACGGCAGCAGCACTGAGTATTATTTCCTCGTCTACGTTCCTGGAGGCGGAGATTCCACTCACTCTGGCTTAGGCCAATCCACGAGTATTTTCGGAACAACATTGAAGTTGGAACTTGAGGAAACCGGCAATGACGGGACACTATTCAGCATCATGTCTACTGCAGAAAAGGTGCCGAATCTGAAGATCACCTTGGGCGGAAAGCGGATTCCTTGTGATGTGGATACCGTAGACTTTAACCCCACTGTGTACTATATCGTTCCTAATTATGATGAACTGGACCCCGAGGCTACAGATATCTTCATGCCGGAACGCATCTCCGTGGTTCGTATTATTGGAAATTCTAATGTGGGCCACGTGGAAATTCAGAATAACGATCAGGCGCTTGAGATTCTGGCTGGTATTGATAGTGCCCCCTATCTCGACCTGGAGCATGACATCTATGGAAACCCGGATGGAACTGGCGGTTATGACTTCAAGGATGGCTTTGAGATCCGGATTGAATATCAGACACATGACGAGCTGCTCAGCCACGCAGATATGATCACCTGTCTGGCATTCGAGCAGGATGGCAGTTACTACCTGATTGACGACCGTCCGGACAATGGCCGTATTTTCCGCCAGATCGATGAGGCGTTCTACCATGAATTAGAGTCACTCTTTGAAGAACCATCTTAATGCTGGCGAGATAAAAAAGGAGGTTCTGTGATGGAATTTTTGCTGAATTTTTTGCTAAATTACATTACTCTCAGCGTGGCCGGCATTGCATTCGTCTTGATCCTGGCTGTATTGATTTGGAAAAGAAAGGCCCTCTCTTCTAAAGACAAAGGACTCCTTATCGCTTTACTGGCCATCCTTGCCATCTATTTCGGATTTATCCTCATCGTGACCATTACATCCGGATCAGTCCATCCCGCCGGTGGTCCAACTCCCATAAGGCCATAGAAGATGATGACTATAATCGAAGATGTAGCCGGTAAAGTGACGGCATTGCTCAAAAAATATGAGTTCGATGCAAGTACCCTCGCAAGGTATTTGGGACTCTCCCTGGAGCAGGTGAATGACATTGCTCATGGAAAGATGGAATGCCTTTTAGAGCAGCGGAAAGTATTAGACAAAATCATGTTTCTTTATGCTGTGACCTGCGAAGATGCCGATTTGAAAGCAAGTGCATTTTTAGAAGTACTTGTATCCTGCCACCATCTTTCCCCAACTACGATTGCAAAAATGGCAAGTGTTGATGTGGGGGATATTGAAAAAATGCTGTCTGGGGTTTCGGCGGAAGTTGCCATCCACTCGAAGTATAAGATCGCTGTCACGGCAATGGCACTGCGATTCTTTTTGAAAGACTGTGAACCCACCACTTAATAAGAGCAGGACGGGCAGAATCGCCCGTCCTGCTTTTTGTTTATTAGTCTAAAATTTACAGTCAAGGGAAGGGCAGTTAAGGTCATTACTTTGGATCTTGACTGTTAAGATTTTTAAGCATAGCTTCAATATATTCCTCTATTTCATCAAGGGTAGTTGCGTTAGCGATGCTGCTATATGCCTCTCTGGAAAAAACAAGGCCATCCTCAGTTTGAAGAAACGCATATCGCTCACCGTCTGCAAATCCATAGTCTGCAAGTTCTCGTTTATCTATTTTTGCCCCGTTTTGCTCCCAAAAAGAGTTTTCATCGTTATATATCATTGGCATAAATATTCCTGTAGTGCCCACTTTCATAGCAGAAACAGTATTGGTGTCTGTTACCCAAAATCCTTTTAGTATAGGACAATTAAGCATAACAGAAATCGTATCGCCCTCGCTGCAAGGGCCACGATAAACCTTTTCAACTTCAATTTTTGCTATTGCGCGATATGTCTTATCACCGTCAAAGTTTACGACAATATTTCTAATTTCTGAGACAGTTCCCTTAAAGATTGCAATATCAAAGGTGGTAAATAGTTCTTCTTCTGTTAATGGGATCAGACTTTCGCTGCTATTAGTAAAAATGAATGGGCTATCCGTATAGTAGGCTGTTACATTAGTTGCATCATCGGATAACGGAATTCGATTTACTCTCTGATTGACCGAGACAATACCAGCGATCAATACGATGGCAAGGCAAGCAGCAATTGCCCCCCACTTAAACCGATTACTCTTTTTCTTTTGGCGTGTGTCATTAACTGCATGATAAACAAGGTTATTATCGATGCTGCCAATTGCGTCTAACAGTTTTTCGCTTTTCATAAAGTGATACCCTCCTTTTCAAAGTGTATCTTCAAATTGTTTCGCATACGGAACAGTAGGGACGCAACTTTGCTTTCGCTTATGCCATAGGCGGCTGCTATATCTCTGATCGGATAGAGATACCAATAACGCCGAATGAAGATATTTCGTTTTTGCTCCGGCTGGGCGTACAGGAAATCATTAAGTGCTTGTACTAAAATATGGTCGTCAACGATCTGCTCAATATTTGTGTTATCTGGGATACAGTCTTCCAGTTCAGACAACACGAGTTCGGTTTGTCCATATCCCCGTTTCTCTGCTGAATATTTTTTGAAACGGTTGAGGGAGAGATTACGGGTGATCTTACCTAAAAAGGTTGACAAGCGTTCCGGGCGATGGGGTGGCATGGACTTCCACGCCCCTAACCAGGTATCATTGACACATTCCTCCGCATCCTCATTGTCATGTAGGATATTATAGGAAATAGAATGACAATAGCTGCCAAATTTATTTGCGCTTACAGCGATAGCGGTTTCTTCCCGTTTCCAATACAAGTCTATAATCTCTTGGTCGGTCATTGCGTCCTCCTTTCCAGTTGCGTAAAGGCCTTTCACCTATATACACAACATAGTTTGCTGCTCATTGCGTGAAAAGCGAAAAAAGTTGGGAATATTTTTGAACAAGTCAAACAGGCAGCGACCTTGCCTTTGCAAAGCCGCTGCCTATTTATACCGTTTGACTCTGAATCTATGTAGCTTGCATTTGGGGCAGTGCAGGTAGAAGTCTATCTGGACCTCCAACCGTATCTTCCAGTCATCACAGCGGCGATGCCGAAAACAACGGCAAAGCCAATGAGGAAATACCGGGCGATATTGCTCAAATCCAAAAAGCCGCTACCCGTTACGGTTACTGCGCCTATGATAGCAATGACCGCCAAGACAGCCGTAATAACGCTTGCGATTTTACAAATGTTCTTTTTCATCGTAATCCTCCAAATCATTTCTGGTTTTATTAACCGCAATAACGTTTTGCCCGGTGACATTGATGATTGTTTCCTGCTTGCATTTGGGGCAGTACAGGGGGATCTTATCTGGCGTTTTCGCTTCTATTCCTTTTGGCTGCAACAGTAAAGAGGGCACAAGCAACAAGAAGCAGGAGCAAAGCTAAGATTGCCGAATAGTGTGTACCTTGTGTCCCATTAGACCACGCTGGCAATCCGAATCCCATTAAAATACTGTCGCCTAAGCATAATCCTCGTTTGCTCCAAGTGAATCCAAATAGAATAGAGAATACCGCAAGTCCTATGGAGCAGATTTGCATTGCTGACATGTGTTTTTTCATTGCGATTCATCCCCTAACTGAAACTCGTTGGCATATTTGCTCGAACAAGAAGAACGATTCCAAGTGTACCGACAGCAAAGATGGCCAACCAAATCCATATTTTTTTTGACTTCAAATCGAGTCTTCCTTCGGACATTTTTTCAAGGACAATGCCCATTACAACGGAGAATGCAAAGATACCGCCCCAGATAAGCCAGCCGTAATGGCCGTGTCCATATGCTGCACCCGCTGGATTGTTCCCGCAAAGCTCGCCAAGCAATAGAGCAATCGCAAATCCCGAAAGAGAAGTAAGAGAGAAATACCTTTTTCCGAACAATGCCGGGACTGTGGAGATTGCCATAGCAACCCAGAAAATATTCTGGTGGAGCAACCAGCCATATAAGTAGCTTAACTGCCCTGGATCGTTTCCGAATAGCCACCCCATCACGCTGGCCTGTGTTCCTGTTGTTCCAAAAATGCGGCCTGCGAGATAGACAATAATGTACCCGCCAATAGTCGCCAAAGTAAGGAGCAAGTTCTTTTTCATCTTGCCCCGGCGTTCCGCTGCTTTCTTTTCTTCCTCCATTTTGTAAAGATAGTAGATCTGTTCTGCTGGAGAGTTTTTTCCATCTTCATTGGAAGACAACAGCATATCTACCGTTGTGCCAAATATCTCGGCTAACTTAAAAAGATTCTCTGTACTTGGTGCAGATTGATTTGCTTCCCATTTCGTAACCGCTTGTCGGCTCACACCAACAAATTCAGCAACTTTCTCTTGTGACAGGCCGGAGTTTTTTCGCTGTTCCTTTATTCTTTCACCTAATGACATATCGTTCACCTCCACCTATACTGTACCGAAAGTGGGGGTGTCTTACTACCAACTATTCGGCAACTATCAGTTGCAGTAGTGTAATCTCATCCATTATGGGATCAAGTCAAAGTCCGCACCTTCAAACTTCTGCTCATGAAAAACGATTCTCCACTCCACCTGCTTCACAGGCTCAAAATGCAGAGAGGAGCAAGCCGCATGAAGCTTCCCCTGTTTTTGCTGATCATAAAGAATGGCCGTGGGGCCATCTGCGCCGCCAATGATACCCACCACCATGGCGCATGAGGCGGCATTGGGTTGACCCGTTGCCGGCGGGGACTGCCGGGGGCGGTCACCTTCATCGCAGTCCACAATGTCCATCACGCCATCCGGCGGATCCGGTGTGATGGTATAACTCATGGCCACATAGTGGCTTGGATGCTCCAGCCCTGTATCCGGCATCCGACTCCAGTCCATTTCTTGTGCCTCATACTCCTGCAAGGTCAGAATATACTCCTGGTCGTCATAGGAAAAATGAACCGTATCCCCTGGAGTGCTGATCCGAAAATGCGGACCAGGTACAGAAACTGCGTCCGGGAGCATGGCGACAGAGAGTTGGCGGATTTCTGGCTTCCGCTTGGTTGCCCAGGGATAAGAGGAGCGCAGGATGACCCATGCATAGTTCAAATCCAATCCATAGTGCTCCACGGCACGCTTGGCCTCGTCCTCCACCACATACTCGGGTCCCAGGCAAGGGTTATAGGAGGTACCATAGCCGTGGGTGGAAGGCAGCTCCTTCCCGTTCAAATGCAGAAAGGAATGGAACTCAACGCGCATTGGGTTGTCCAGATCCAGTTGCATCTGCTGTTCTTGGGTAAAGTTTTGCCCTGCTTCATTTTCAGGCGTCAGATCCCATTTCTTCATAAAATCACGAATCGCAGCGGGTTCTGCTCGCATACAGAAGTCCACAACAATTCCCTTACTGCAGAGATAGATGGAGGGAATTATCCAGTGATGCCCCGCCCAATCAAATTCTTTTTGAATGGGCAATTCCTTTCCAGGACGCTCCCGCCGGCTACTCCAGAATCCGCCGTCAAAAGTAACTTCCCACTTTGAAGGTGGCTGCGGGGCATCTGGATTCATGTCCAGGTCATAATAATCTTCCGTGAATTTGATTTTGTCGTAAGCAAACCTGCTCTGTACCTCGTGGAGATACTGCCATGGGTGTTCCATGGGAGCGAGGCCGGTCTGCTGGGCCAGCTGCTCCAGCACTTCCGTTTGCTCTTGAGTGGGGGGATTTTTTGCAAGAAATGCTTGAAACTGCGACTCGTCCCACTGCCATGCCTGTTCCAGCGCATCGCAGCTGCCGCAGGCCAGCAGCAGCCGCAGAAAGTCCGAAAAAGTCCGGGCCAGCGGATGAACATAGTTCGGAGCAACATTCATCGGGCTGACGGCAAACACCATCTCCCCAAAGCCGCGAATCAGGCAGTAGTGGATGCCATCCACACCCGCCCAGCCGATGATTGTGGCCCTCTTGGGGGTGCAGAAATAGGTTTCATCCCCGGCGCGCTTTTCAACCCCCAAGAGTGTCAGGTCAATGTTCTTTTTTGTAAAGTTCCGATAGGTCCATTCCATTGCTTTTTCCTCATTCCTAAACATCACTGGCCTGCCATCCAGTGCTGGTCAGCTCTGTGCCGTAATGCTCCGACCAAAAGCCGTTATCAAGTGAGATCGTGAAGAACGGCGTCATTTTGTTATAGAGTTCTGTGTCTGCGGGCTTGGGGATGCCAAGCAGAAAAGCACAAAACTCCGGCGTCACATTGCCGGCGATGATTTTCCCATACCGCCAATCCGCATCCTTCTGCTTCCCGTATTGGCGCGCCAGCTCAATGCATTCCATTTCTTCTGTCCAACAGTGGATCTCAAATGTCTTCGCAGTTTTCAAGGCATCGGACATATAGGCTCGCCACCTGCTGTTGGTTTCCTCGGTACCATCCAGTACTACCGACCAATGCTCTGCAGCATTCTCCGGGGTAATAGGCGCTGGCTTGAGTTCACCGATCAATCCCGATAGAGTATTGTTCAAGTCCTTTAATTCCATAAAGCACCCCTATAATTCCTAGGCTCCGGTTCCCCCACCCACCATAGGTTCACATTCTATAATATACTCTCAAGTGGCATCAGGTATCAAGCGTACAGCAGTACAAAGTATTGGTGTCAGTATCATACAATCCAACCGTAACATTAAAAGACGAACGTTCCAAAATATCTGTTTCCTTTTCTTCTTGACGGTCTATAAGGATGTAGTAGCCATTTTGGATTTCTCGCACAAGCGGATTTCCGTTCCCGTCGTTGATAAACGGCCCGATGCTGCTTGTTTCGTCGTTCACTCCATACACCAGAGCTTGTACTGTTTCGTCCAGGGGGAATGCTTTCCACTCTGCATTCCCTTTTATCTCGTCTAAAACACTGAGATCACTGAAACTGAGGGCGACGCTTGAAACCCCATCGCCATGGAATCCGCTATGCGTATCCGTAGCAGATACTTCTTCTCCATCGGATGCATCAATACCAAGCTCTTCCGAAACGGTATCTTGCACACTTTTTGAACCGCACGCTGTAAAAGCGAACAGGACAAACAGAATTGCTAAAGAAAAGGTTATTTTTTTCATAGTTCTTAATCCTCCTTAATCTTAGAAACAATAAGTTATTAACTCAAGGTATCAACCTATTTCTGTCTTGAGCGTTTTTTCAGAACCAGGTCGCTGATTATGCCGGCAAGACTTGCCACTACGAAGCACCACATCCAGATTATCCATAGATTGTTCAGCCCTTCACCGTAGTCATAACTAAACAAGACTCCAACTGCAAACCCGCCAATGTATCCGAACGAAATAAGCAGCGGCGGCACAGCCTTTTTTCTTATTAAGCCCGTAACCACTATTAGAAGTACACCTACAATGCAAAGGGCCAACGGAAACCCCTTCATGCCATGTAAGTCAAATAGTGGGTATCGAAATATGAGGTAGGAAACCAGAATTGCTGCCAGAGATAGAATTCCAATCATTCTTCCTTTCATGGTTATTCCTCCTGCTGGGTGGCTTTCGCATAACGCCATCGCCATTCATTCCAAAATGCTGTGTAGCCGTTTCTTGCAAACTCATCATCAGGGATTTTCTTAGGGCGACAGGACTTATAGTAGCCCTCTACCTTGTCCACAAAGCGGATTACTTCTGCTTGATAATCGCTCAGAGATACCCATTCTTCGTAGCCGGATGGGAGTATAAGCCTCACTCCGTCGCTTTCGTGGACAACAGACCAGTCCAATCCATTATCACATCCAGAAATTGTGACTTGGGATAGATCCTTATTCGCAATTAAAAAGTGACCACAACATGGAACCATCTGAATATCATATTCTGACATGACCTTATCTTCGGTCAAGGTTTTGAGTAGATAAAGTGCGGTTGCACTAACCGTTCCATCATACTCCATCGTTGTTTTGCCAATCTGCACAGTAACATGGCCGTGGAGGCAGAGATCTTCAGGATCGTCTTCCGGCCCGCAAATCCAAGTAAATTTATCGACATCAATGAGAAAAGTTCCCAAAACAGCCACCACCTTTACTACAAAGCGTCGTATAGAGTTTTAGCATTCTGACTCCTTCACTCCAGGCTCTGCTGATATTGTGTCTTCAGCATTTCTTAAATTAAAGCGAGAAAGAAAAATGTAGCCTTTTTGTTTATTTACATTTGCCGGAACGGAACAATATTCCCTACAACACGCCCAATGAAATAGACGACTCCAATATAGATTGCAAAGCAGGCAATGAGCAGCACTGCTGCAATGATCTTGTTTCTGGTCAAGTCATACATTCTCTTCCAGTAATTTCCCGTCACCCATATATCAGAAGCAAAAAACAAGATAAAAAGAGGGCTACTTTTAAGTAACATTGCCATGTTGGAAAGTGCATAATTTATGAGAATAAAATTGATTGATTCAACAGCCACATTTAGTATTTTAGATGTTTTAGCTTTCACTTTCACACCTCCTTCAAGGTTTTACTAATCTGCGCAGCAATTATCGTAAGATCTCCAGGCAATAAAACGATGGCCGGTTTTTATCCTTATTGCCCCAGTTCTCCGCATCGATGATTTCTTTTATGTCCTCTGCGGCCAACTCCTCCATACGAATAGTCCTTTTCCGGATGTACGGCCTATTCTCATATTCCCAATAGCCTAAGAGCCAAACATTCCATATTTCCACGCTATCATCCTGCTGCAGAGCCAAACGTATGTACTCCATGATTTTTCTGGCTCGTCCATCAGTAAATTGAGGCAGCTCCAGATAAACCCCGTACTTCTTGTTGCAGTACAGGTCCACCTCGTCAAAGGGCAGTAGGCTATAATTGTCATCCGCTCCGCCATCGGAGATGATTCCGGTGTCCAAATTGATGTGCAGAGGATAATCTTGAGATGGCATGACTTCTGGCAGGGGACTGTTTGCGGCTATAAAAATGCAAGTGCTCATGGCGAACCTCCTAACTGTCTACGACCTATATAACAATTATAACGTTTCTTGCCGCAGAATTTGGACACTATCATTTGGCAAAATAATTCTCTGATAAGTATACTTTGCGATGGTGTTTATGGACGTCAATAGTGAGAAAAATACGGTGATTTTTCATTAGTAGAAAGTGACTTTGACGTGCCGCCCAGAAAGCGGAAACGGTTGCTGCGAGCAACTTTACAGAAAGCATGATATAATTTCTTGACAATATTTTTTTCTTTCATTTAGTATTTGATTCTAAAACCGTAGTATATAGTTGAAGCTGGAAAGGAGGTGGCGCGATGATCGATAATGAAAAAATAATTGAGATGTTTTTCGAGCGTGACCAGCAGGCCATACGAGAATTGGATATTAAATACGGAAAAATATGTCACACGCTCTCATACAACATTGTAAACAACAGAAACGATGCGGAGGAATGTGTAAACGATGCATACTTAGGTGCGTGGAACACCATTCCTCCAGCAAGGCCCAATCCGTTGTTGTCTTACATTGTAAAAATAGTTCGGAACATTTCAATCAAAGCCTATTGGAGAAAGGAAGCTGCTAAGCGAAACAGTATTTACACAGTCGCAATGCAGGAAATTGAAACCTGTATCGCAGACCCCAAAACGGTGGAAGATGAAATTGAAGCCAGAGATCTTGCCCGTATCATAGAGAACTTTCTGGATACATTGACCACAAAAGAGCGTATTATCTTCATGCGCCGCTATGCGTACATGGATACCTATGCAGATATAGCCAAGCGCCTAGGCATATCTGAAAAAAATGTATCAGTCCGGCTCGCACTAATCCGCAAAAAGCTGAAACAACACTTGATAGAACGGGAGGTGTTCGTATGAACGCTAAATTGTTTTTTGAAGCAATGGGCGAAGTGAATGATAAGTATTATGAGGAAGCAGAAAACTACTACTGTCCATACCACAGGTGGATAAAATTCACCTCTTTAGCCGCTTGTGCAGCCATCGTTTTAGCAGTATCATTTTCTACCTTATGGCAACAGCGTCCAGGGCAAATTGTGCCGCAACCAGATTATAATTCCCCAGTAATTACAAACCCAGATGATCAGTCGGACGATACTGAGCAAGTCGTGATTCTTAATATCAATGAAATTACTGCTCCTGATGCCGTAATTAGCAACATAGCTCTTTGGGGAGACGATTATACTGCTATGTCTTATGAAGAACTGCTCACATATTTTGATGTGTCCCTCCCAATTTCACAGGCACTCCCATACCTTACACTCCAAAGTAAAAATTATGGCATCTATCAGTCAGAAGATCGCGATATTTATTATGATGGAAATGCGGTTGTATTTCGAAGTTCCGATGGGACGCAGAGCATCAATCTTGTCCTTTCAAAAGTGTTTAAGCACACTTCTGATGTTTTTGATTTAAGTGAGGACGAGCTCAAGTTTACAGATATCAATGGTAGAGAATTGGCAATTTTTCACTACGAAAATGAAAACGGTGCTGAGTGCTATTATGCCGAATTTTTACAAGATGATGTTGCCTTCATAATCAGTTCGGAAAATATCTCTGCTGAGGATTATGCGAAGTGCCTGCAGGTATTGGTCAGTAAAATTCCGCAAAGCAGTTCGTCTGTCCGCACTATTACAGGAGAAATTATTGCTATCGATTCAAATACCAATCACATCGGAATTCGTTTGGATGAGGATCAAGCCCTGCAATATAGCCGAGTATATGGGATTGATTTGCCAGATGGACTGTCTGTTGATGGATATTCGCTTGGCAATCGTGTGGAGGTAATATATAAGGGAGAACCTGCAACAATTCTCACAATATGGGCAGAGCAATTTGTGGATATTACCTTACTTTCTTAAAGGAAAAAGCGTGTTACAAACAAATTGCAGTGCAAATTCTATTATAAAACATGGGGGTAACTTTATCATTACAAAGTTACCCCCATGTTTTAATTCAGGCATATGGTATTATCCGTTATAATAGTCAACTACTTTTGATTAGTAGGTACAGTTTCAACAGCAGAAGTTCTTGTCCCACCTGCGCAGATATTCCGCAGATACTGGCTGAACTCACTGTCCTCGATTCTGTAATATATCCCTTGATAATAGAGTGCAATATGGTTTCCATCCAGGTCGAAACCTTGTACGGAGAAGGAATACCCATCGGCCTGAACGGAGATGGAATAATATGGCGTAAAGCCGGCCAGGTCATCATCCTGCCGCCCGATATCCAAACCGGCAAGACGGGATTTCAGTTCCTCAAGTTCCGCGTCATTCAAATCAAAAGAGGTCGGCTCATTGGGGCGGCAATCCAGCGTCTTGGCCCAGGAGATCTGCAGTGTTCCCAATTCAAAAGGCAGCGACTGACCTTGTGGATTGGTCAACAGGCAAATTGCCAGAACAGCACAGGCTATGATCGCGGCCAAAAGCACCCCAAAAGCAGGCTTTTTCCAGTTGGCCAGATTGCGGATACGCCCCTTGGTATCCCCCTCCCCAAATGCTAACGGCATTCCAGCAATGATATGCTTGCCAGTGGCCAGGCTTAAAAGTGAGGCGGTATAGTTGGCCAGAACACCATCCCCCATTTTTCTGACCACCGCTTCATCGCAGCTCATCTCCATATCCTTGCTGGCCATCACAAACGCGAACCAGACCAGCGGATTAAACCAATGAATCGAGAGGGCAATGAAAGCCAGCACCTTTACAATATGGTCGAGCCTCCGGATGTGATGTTGTTCGTGTATCACAACATAGGGTTGTTCCCGCTCACCTAATGAGGATGGCAGATAGATCTTAGGGTGTATTAAGCCCATAACAAAAGGCGAGGTGATTTCGTCTGCCAGAAAGATGTTCTCTCTGAGAAGTGAAGCCGTGACCAGTTTCCTGCGAAGGCGCATAGAGGATACCACTGCATAAGTTCCCATGCCCAGAACTCCTGCTATCCAGATATAGGTTGCAATGGACATTGGTGCTTCCAAAGGATCTGCGACCAGCTGCTCTTCACCCTGTGGCAGCGTATTGCTGATCGCTTCACCAATGCCAGGCGCAGGAAGAATCACAGTCGGATATTCCATGTGGACAATATTACTCGGGATATACTCAATACTGCTGGTCAATGTTCCGCTTCTCGCCACCGGTGTATCCAGCAGGCCAAACAAAGAAAGCTTGGAATCAATGGAAATCGGACAAAGGAGCCGAAAAAGGACGATGCTCCAGAGTGCGTAAGAGATGACTTTCGGTACTTTTTTCAGGAGGATTCGCAAGCACAAAACAAATACAATGACCACACTTGCTGTGAGACTCATGTTAAGTAGGTTTGGCAAAAAAGTATAGAAGAACATAATGTCACCTCCGGAGTCCATCAATCAACTTCTTCAGTTCCTCAACTTCTTCCTCGGATAACTTCTTTCGTGTGCCAAAGGCAGCAATAAACGCCGGCAGCGAGCCGTCAAAGGTCTCCTCAACAAATTGTTCGCTCTTCATCCCATAGAATTCCTCTCGCGAGATTAAGGAAGTCACGGTTTTGTCCTGTAATTGAAAAATGCCTCGCGCGCACAATCTCTTTAGCACTGTATATGACGTTGTTGATTTCCAGTTCAACTCCTTTTCAGCCATTTTAATTAGATCTCTGGAAGCCAGAGGCTCATGCCTCCATATCAGATCCGCGAAGCGGGATTCCAGTGCTCCCATTGTAGGCATATACCG
>OLSA01002061.1_pt1 | contig 15563 bp, 11 predicted proteins | sample 1672731 | NCBI WGS metagenome assembly OLSA01 (sample SAMEA3136718, study PRJEB25190) | human gut metagenome | biome: human gut; feature: human-associated habitat; material: faeces | place: Austria | collected 2013
ATACCAGTACGTACTGGAGACCGATCGCACTGACATTGAAGGAAGCGGGCTTTTTGGTTTCCGTTGTCAATGCGATGCTGATCCACGATTTTAGTGATAATACGATCCGAAAGCTAAAGACGGACCGAGCGGATGCTCTTAAAATCGCAAACTATGCGCTCACCTTTTGGGATACACTACCCCCGTTCAACAATGAAGAAGAAACCAGGCTGCTTCTTAAAATGCAATCCAGAGCAAATGAGCGGATCACTGCGACTGCAACAGCGTTGCGGAACGGTCTGATTGCACTGGCTGACCAAACATTTCCCGGCGTAAATATTGCGTTTGATCCGAACACAAAAAATGCAAATGGGCATGAAAAGTGGGTAGACTTCTTTCTGCGTTATTGGCACAAGGATTGTGTCTGTCAATATTCCATGGAGGCTTTCACGGAATCTTATCGGGGATGGTGCAAACGAAAAAACTACAAGTTCCGTACAGATACCGCTCACAAAATCTATCTGCTTGCACAGGAGGGCGTGGCTACTCTTCCGAAATGCGAAAGTACGAAGATGCTGATCACGCAGGCTTGTAAAAGCCTGAATGCCATTTGCGAGGCCAAGCAAAGCACCCAGCTTGAAATGCAGCGGTTGGCTGCAATGCTCCCCGAATACGAGGTTGTAATGCAGATGGAAGGAGCCGGACCCATTACCGGGCCTGCTCTTATGGCCGAAATTGGTGATGTTCGACGGTTCAAAAACAAGAAAGCGTTGGTAGCCTTTGCTGGTATTGATGCACCACCGTTCCAGTCTGGTGCATTTGAATCCAAGTCACGCCATGTTTCTAAACGAGGTTCACCGCATCTGAGGCGAACTATTTTTATTGTATCGAATATTATTTTAACACGCTCAAACCCGGAAAATGCTGTTTACTGCTTTATGGACAAAAAGCGTTCCGAAGGAAAGCATTATTACGTTTATACCGTCGCAGGAAGTGCGAAGTTCCTGCGGGTCTATTACGCTCGTGTTACTGAATTTCTACGTTCCCAGCTATCTCCAGATGCCTGTTGATGATTTCTGATGAACCATTACGATGATTTTCAGCCGACAAGCTGTGCTGTCGGCTTATTAAAGTTGCCGGATGCTCAACTGCACCCGGCAATAAATTTTTGATGATTTTTTTCAGGCTATTAACACTCGTTAGCAGGTTTGCGGCGTAGATATTCCCGTCAACCTCTGCGTCAGAAATTTTCAAATCATTTCAACTTTGCGAGTATCTCGTCTGCACTCAAGCCGCTGGCCAGCAGCTTTTTCAGCACGTCTTCCGCTTCAGCTTTCTTTGCTGATTCCGCTACTTTGGTTTCAGCTTTGACCTTTTTGACTTCGATTCTGGCGATTTCCTTACCGATAGATTTTAGCTCTGCTTTCTTGGCTTTCAGGTCAGCTTTCAGAGCATCGATGTTTGTGGTGATAGATGCGATTTCGGCAGAAACGGCTTCCTTTGCGGACTGCTTTTCAGCAATCTGCGCAACAAAGTCAACGGTTTCTTTTACGGTCTTGGGCTTGTTCTTACTGCCTTTGGGACGGGGCATATGGGACACCTCCAATTTTTTTGATGGCTTCAGTATAACACTTGCTCTGTTTATTCTCAAGGAATTTTTATGAGCATAAAGGCATTTATTTTATAAAAGAACAATTCTTTTGTTTTGCCTTTACAGTTTTTAAAACCATGCAAACCAGTTCTTCCCGAAGGAGAATCAGGCACGCAGCATAAACTATACCCCCTACCACGATATCGGCCACCGTCTGGAGAACTCCGGTCACTGGCAGAATTGCATTAAATCCAAGCAAAGCCACACCCATAACAAGTGCTGACACAATATACTTCCACATCGGCTTCCACAAAGGAATTGCATACTCACTCTTAGCAAAATAATAAAGCTGTATAAAGCAGGATCCTGCCTCTGCGATAATTGATGCAATCAGAGCTCCAACAGAGTATAGGCGAGGGATTAACAACAAATTCAGACAAAAATTTACAACAGCTGCTGTAAGATATGCTTTGGTCATCTTATTTTGCATTCCCATAGGACTAAGGTATTGGACACCAACAAAATTACCCACACACATAAAGAAGAGCAGCGGGCACGACAAATCAAGCAATGTAGCAACTTTTCCGTAATCTGTGCCAAAGAACCATGCTGTAAAGTTTTGAGAAATTACCAGCATTCCAACACACATTGGAAACAATAGCAGATAAATAAAACGAACGGAGTTCCTATAATAATCGATGATTTGATCTTTTTGATGGTTAATATATAGATTTGCCACGCGCGAAAGCAAAACTGTGTTAAGCGAGGTAACAATACTGACAACCATCGCAGTGATTTTTCGAGCTTGCTCATAGTAGCCGTTTTCTAGCGCTCCAATCGTCATGGACCCCAACATAATTTTATCAAGCTGAGAGTAAATCTCCACTGCGATAAGTGGTATGAAAAAACCAAACATCCCTGCAGAATGCTTTTTCAGATTCAATTTACGAAGAGGAACAAGGCACACCTCATTTTTCAACTTGAACACATAGATTACATTGCTTAGCAAGACAGAGCCTGAGTTAATAAGAATATACAGACCAAGGTCGCTTTCCCTTTTTACTAATAAAAAAATGCAGAGAAGTGTACCAAATTTAATGATTGCATTTCGAACAACTACTATCTTGAAATTCTCAACGCCCTGAAAATACCATGAAATGTCAAAGGCCACTGCAACAATAATAAACGTTTGTTCCAAGAGGAACTTCCGATATTCCTGATAAACACTGGAAAATACAAGGTATCCAATCAGAACGACTGCAGTTGTTATAAAACGGTAAGTCACTAGTTCCCAGAAGATTATACTTCTTTTTTCTTTATCTTGTTGACAATACGCGATTTCCCGTTGACCGTATGTGTTAATTCCGAGAGCAGCGAATAATGAAAAGGCCGTAGCGACGGTGAATGTGTAACTATAGATCCCCACGCCATTTGGGTGAAGTACGCGAGAAACATAGGGTGCCGTTAGTAAGGGGACGATAATTATAAGAATTTTATAGGCGGTATTATAAACAAAATTTCGAACTGTTCTTTTATCCATTTCCGTTCCCCGGCAAGCCCCTTTTATCTATGAATTCCAGTAACTGAGTTGTCATTCTTTCCTCGTTAAAGCGAGTCAATTCTTTTCTTTGGTTTTCCTTGATGTTTTTCAGTTTCTGTGGATCGGTAAGCAGGTTGTTCATAAATTCCGCAGTTTTTCTGGAATCATTTGAGGTATGTACGATTCCTCCCGTTCCCAATGTTTCAGGAATAGCACTGCTGCCGTATGCAAGAACTGGAACGCTAAAAATCATTGATTCCACCAAAGGAACGCAGAAACCCTCATGCATACTTTCACAGAGAAACAGATCTGCAATTGAATAATACGCTAAAATCTCGCTAAACGGAATGTGTCCTGTAAACACCACGTCTTCAATATGATTTTTTGCAACAAATTTTTTTAGACGCAGGTAATACCGCTCCATTCCACAATAATTTCCAACTAATATCAGCCGACTTTTTGCATTATACTGTGTGTGATAATAAAAAAAGTCCTCGATTACTTTTTCCTGTCTTTTATTCGGTGCAATACGTCCTACAAAGATAATATTTGTATAACCGTCTTTATATTTTTCAATAACCGAGTGATCCGGCGGCATCTTGTAGTCCTCAAAAGGAATGTTGATCGGAAGTGCTATCATCGGGCAACGGAATCCATATTTTTTTAGCTCGTTAATATTATAATTTGAGGCACCAACAACCATATCAAACTTATCCGCAATTGCTTTAAGATCGTCGTAAGCACTTTTGCAGGAATTATATGCTTCGGTATTGTATGGCTCAAAAAAGAAAGGGGGAGTAATATTGTGGTAATACATTATTCGTATTCCATGAAATTGCGTAACTGAACGGTTCAGTTTGGAGCCTGTAGACATATGGTAGAGAATAATATCCTCTGCCAGATTTTGATAGGCTTCAATAGGTTTTGCGTATTGTTTTAAGCGTTCAGCAATCCGCTCCGCATAGATTTCACTTTCAATGCCTCTCTTCTGAAACTGAAAGTGTAGAGAAAGAGTATGATTTCCAATTGCATCTCCGCAGGAGAAAGTCGGAAGTATTTGAACTATTTTCATTTTCTTAGTTTTCCTTTCAACTTTCTTATGATTTTAAGAACCAATCTATCAAGGGCACTTGGTATGGAAATTTCATCGAATGGTACTTTGATTTTTTTCATTTCGTTTCCGTTATGCATTTTGCTTAATCACCTCAAGCCAAAATTTTGCAGCATTCTCCCATGTCTCTTTTTTCAGAACTTTATCTGCTGGTTCCACAGGCTCCTGCAAAAGAGCATCCAAATTTACATTGTAGTCCATAGGATCTATATAGTGCACTGTGCCGCCAAATGTCTCACGCAGAACCGGAATATCCGATGCGATTACTGGTGTATCGAGAGCAAGTGCCTCCAATGGAGGAATACCAAAGCCTTCATAAAAGGACGGAAACAGAAGAGCGCTTGCATGTTGCATATACCACTTCATTTCCTCATCTGAAATATAACCGAGAAATTCAACATTTTGTGCGGCGCTAAAATCCGCCTGATAGTTCCAGATTCTAGAGTCAACGCCGCCAGCAATCAGAAATTTGCTTTTCGGATTATTCTTTGCAGCGTTTATAACCCACTCAAAATTTTTATGTGGAGCCATACTTCCGATCGTAAAATAAAAGTTCTGCACTTTCGGAGGGTTTGTTAAATCAGGAATACGATTCAGATGTTCCCAACCCTCAGGTGTAATCAAAAGCTTACTTTCCGGAATATTATAATAAGCTGCTATTTCTTTTTTGCAAAAATCGGAAACAGTTACGATCAACTTGGCGTTTTTAGCAATGCGGTCAAAGTTGATTTTGTTGCGATAAAATTTAAAAACTTTATTTCCGCTTTCCAAATCCCAGGTAAGTGGACGAATATCATGTAGACAAATGACGCTATTTTTATAGAAACATCCACGACTCATTAAATCTAAATACAAAGCTTTGTTCTTTCGGGCATACGCTTCCGCGTGCAGTATATTCCATCCCTTCTTGATTTTTGACTTCAAACAAAGGGGGGAGATGTTTTTTAAATTGGGCAATTTCTCCAAAGGAATATCATCGGGATAACAAAGTATCACCTCCAAATTTTCGTCAGATAAAAGCATATCCATTGCTTTAACAACTTCCATTGCATATCTTGGAATACCGTTGATTGGAAAACGCAAAAACATACCATCAACTACTACTTTTTTCATATAATCACCTTATCTATGATAAATAATATGTATTACTTTACTTTTCTTTACCCATGCAGACAGCAATGCGCACAAACCAACAAACCCGATAAAAACAAATAGCGTATAGTTACCTGCCGTGCAAATAAAAAAGCTTTGGATTTTCTGTAGAAACATAATCATTAAAATTTCACCTATGTGAAATCCATCGCTGGTCTTGATACATTTCTTGGAGAACAGATTTTCAATATATGCCGCAGTATATCCCTGAATAATTGCTGCTATAACAACGCCAATCCAGCCAAAATTCAAGTAAGCCTCCAGGACATTTCCGCCACGAAGGCCCGGATGATTCTTCCACCCGAATAATTTGTTCGTAGAAAAATATCCCCAATACCATACTCTCTTGAATTTCAGAATGGATCCCGGAACAAAGGAAAGCAACGCAGCCAAATATGTTTTTCCGCCAAGATAACCCAAACCGCTCTTTTTCCAGCCCTTTAAAATAAATGCACCATCTCGAATGTCTGAAAATGTATTTCCATAGGTGACCTCATAGAAAATACTATTCAGATTCATTTCAAATCCATTTCGCAGTATCAGCATCACCATGCCAGCAGCACAAATGACAATCCCCAGCCATATTATTTTCCAAGTAACTTTTCCCAATTTTTTAGAAGTGTTTTTGCTTTTACGCTGTTCGCTATAATAAAACCACAGTACACCGATTGGATAAACAGAAGAAAGCAATACTGTTCCTCTATTTCCAGTTCCTATCAACAGTATTACCGTTATCAGAAACTCCACTCCATATTTTTTATGTGTAATCCATTGGATTCCAAATATAACAGAGAACAAAAACAAAAACTCATTCAGCAGCAAGTAGACAGGAGAAATAGCAGTATTGATATAAAAGGTTCTTCCGCCATTTAACAATGGTATTCCATGGTTAAATGCAAAAACAATTCCAATCCAAGCAACTGCTGTTATCCAAAATAACAGAATTAAAATTTTGAAATCAATATTGCGCTCAAACGTTTCCGACACATTTATATGAAAATGAACACTTTTATTCTGTGATTCCACATGAACTGCGGTTAGTATAAAGATCAGGTATCCGATTACATTGATCAGTATGTTTTTTGAAAGGTAATCTGACATTCCCTGTGCACTTGTAACACCCAATGCAATCCACGCTTTATCATTTGTAAAAAAGAACGGCATAATTAATGTAGAAAACGCTGAAATAAGGACTGATATATTAAACGGCGAAAAAATAAATTTTCTATTCTTAAATTTCCAAATATAAAAGATAATAGTAGTAAGTATGCCCATTATACAACATATCCTTGCTATATAGCCCATGATTTTCTCCTGTTTTCAAAATTTAGTGAAACAGCGTTTCATGCAAGGCTCTGGCACTCAAGCTCCATGCATATTTATTTAAAACATTCCTTTGGATATCATGAAATGCACTAATCTTCCCGTTTTTAGCGGGATTGATATAGTTTGCAGTATCACCAAAAATTTCGTGCATTACAGGAATGTCAGAGACAACAACTTGTTTTGCTCCCGCACTCACTGCTTCTAAAGGCGGAATCCCAAATCCCTCATAAAAAGATGGAAACAAAAAGGCTTTACAATCTCGCATGAGTGTCTTTGCTTCTTCATCCGTTACATAGCCTAAAAGACACATATTGTCCGGGCATTCAAATCCGAGTCCCTCTGCAAATACTTTTTTGTTAATAGAACCTGCCACCGCAAAATTATCCATCGGATTTCTTTTTGCCATCTCTGCAATCCATTTAAAGTTTTTATTAGGTTCCATGCTTCCCATAGCAAAATAATATTGATTCTTTTTCAGGCTATATTTAATCAGCGTGTTTTCGTTATATTGGATTTCGGCATAATGTTGCCATGCATTCGGTATCACAACAATTTTATTCGGATTTACCTTAAAGTATTTTATGATTTCAGATTTGGAAAACTCTGACACCGTGATGATTTTTTTTGCTCTAATTGCAGCATTTGTAAGCAACAAATTATACCATATCAAAAACTTCTTCGAAAAATATTGCGGTGTAGCTTTTATTTTAACATCATGAATGCAGACAATACCCGGGTCAAACAAAGGAGAAACATTGCATAGATTCAAAGATATTCCATGCTGTTGTTTTACATAAAACAGAAACTCCAGCTGTTCCCACATTATTCCTTTTGTTTTTCCAACTCGAACAACTTTAATGTTTCTATACTTCGGAATCTCTTTTGTGTCCTGCGGAACAGCCAACACAATTTGATTTGATGATATAATTTTATCCAGTTCTATGAGAATTTCTCTAGCGTATCGTTGTACTCCAGTTACACGCTGTGTCAAAAATTTCCCGTTTACAATTATTTTTTTCAATTTCATTTCCTCACGCGATAAATCGTATCGTTGATTTTATTTTTAAATTCCTCGTATGTGAATTTATCTATCACGCGTTGCTTAGCTGCTTTACCGTATTCTTCTCGCAGTTTAGGGTTATCTGCTAGCGTTTTCAATGCTCTTGCATAGGCTCTTATATCCCCGTTCGGGCACTCAATGCCTGTTACATCGGCCAGATTGACATAATTCACGCCACTGCCCGGAATTGTAAATGTAACCGCAGGCTTTGCATAATACATACCTTCCGCAAGAGCAATGCCAAATGCTTCGTTCTTGGTAATAGACGGGAAGCAGAAAATATCACATGCCAGATAATAGGCGATCATATCCTCATCGCTTACACGGCCAAGGAACTGGATTTTGGAGTCGTCCTTTGCTTCTTCCTTCAGTGCTTGTGTCAGTTCACCTTTGCCGCCAATATAAATGCGAAAACGGTCATCCAGCAGTTTGCTTGCCTTTATAAGATAGGTGAAGCCCTTGTACGGGACATGCCGTCCTACACCAAAACAGAGGATTTTCCCCTCATTTTCCTTCCGAATCAGCTCTGCCTTTTTGTGGATCGCAGCAGTAGGGTTCAACCGCTCCATCCGAATGCAATTGGGGATAACTTCACACTTTACGCGGTACTGACTCAAATACGGGCTTCCGTCCACATAATTCGGACTGGTTGCTATTACCTTGTCTGCCCGTTCCAATAAATGTAGTGTTTGACCATGGAACAGCTTTCCAAGAACTTTTTGCTTTGTAATGTCCAAATGCCAATACAATATAAATTTTGCGTTTTTCGGGAGCATTGGCAGTAAAAAGCTCGAAACAAAGGGATTTGGATAATGCAAAATCACAATATCCGGGGCAAAGTCTTGCAGCACCTTTTTTAATTCATGTGGATAGGTGAACGACAACGACTGCGATGCCACTTTTGCAAAGCAACCGCATCGGATTACCTCCACCCCATCCACAGAATCGTGCACGGTCTCTTTGCGATGACATAGATAGTCGCCATCTTGTGCATCCTCGTTAAAGCAAATCATCTTCTGCTCAATTTCACTGTCGTCAAGCAGAGAATCTGCAATATCTCTTGCCACCTGCTCAATGCCGCCAATATGCGGATACTGATAGTTAGATATCTGTAAAATCTTTTTCATGGCTTTTTCTTATTGCGCTCCCTGTTTTTTTAAAACCGATCCGATGGTCTTGAACAGAATCTTGATGTCTAGCCACAGTGATGCATTGTGGACATAATACATCTCCATTTTCTGCCGCTCACCACTCTGGTAGGTTGCGTTATTTCGGGCATACGCCTGCCAGTAACCTGTTACACCCGGTTTGACGGACAACAAATAATCCTGCGTATCCTCATAATAGGTCCGAATTTCCGACTCAATTAGAGGACGTGGACCAACCAGACTCATATCATTACAGAGCACATTAAAAAGCTGTGGCAATTCATCCAGACTGGTTTTACGCAAAAAGTTTCCAATCCTTGTTATGCGCGGGTCATTATCAATCTTGAACTCTGTGTAATATTGCTTTGCCTGCTCTGGCGTAAGCAAATCAATCATTTTGTCGGCATTCATGTACATACTACGGAATTTCCACATCTTAAATGGCTTTCCGTTTTTGCCAATTCTGACATGTCCGTAGAAAACTTTTCCCGGATCATCCGCATAGACCAGAATAGAAAGAATCAGCAGCAACGGCGAAATCAAAATGAGCAAAACCAACGATGTTATTATATCAAAGAGTCTTTTTACAAAGAGGTACGCTTTTGTAGCAAGATTATTTTGGGGGGTGTTTTCCGCATAACATTTTTTGCGGGGTAACTCAGTATTCTTTACGGTCATAATTCCATCCTATAACATTTTTCAGCACCGAACTTTAATCAACTCTGCATCTCCAACAACCAGACATCTGCCCAATCCTGCCGGTAAAAACAGCGTTTCGCCTTTGCTGAATCGCATCGGTTTCTGCTCTGCGTCCATCGTCTGCACTTCACCATATCCATTCAAGCACATCAGCACCTGAAAAGAGGTATCCATCACGGAAAAGGCAAAGCCCTTCGTTACTTGAATCCGCTCTGTTTCAAAGTATTTGCAGCGGCAGAGCAATTCTCTGGAACACCCTGGATAATATTTCACGATGCGCGGTTTCTGACTCACATCTGGCGCGACATTCATATCCATGACCTGAACAGCCTTATCAAAGTGCAACTCACGCTTTTTACCGTTCTTATCCACACGGTCATAGTCATAGACACGATAGGTCACATTCGAGCTTTCTTGGATTTCAGCAACCAGAATGCCTTTTCCAATGCCATGTACGGTCCCCGCCGGGACAAAATAAGTATCGCCCTTGTGAACCTCAGCTTTTTGCAGATGCTTATCCAACGTCCCAGTTTCAACAGCTTTCCGAAGAATTTCCTCGGTCACCTTGTGCTGAAAACCGTAAATTAAATGTGCACCTTCGTCAGCACCGATGACATACCACATCTCGGTCTTACCGTTGTCGCCTTCGTGCTCTCGTGCATATGCATCATTGGGATGAACCTGAACAGACAGATCTTTCTTGGCGTCGATGAATTTCACCAATACAGGCAGTTCTCCGTTTTCCACCTTCGTGCCAAGATATTCTGGGTGAGCACTCAGCACCTCTGCCAGCGTTTGTCCCTTATAGATTCCATTCGCCACATAGCTAGGGCCATCTGGGTGTACAGAACACTCCCATGTTTCCGCCAACGGAGTCAAATCAATCTTTTTTCCGTATTCCTCCCGAAGTCGGGTGCCACCCCACAGGTAGTCCTTGCCAGTCGGAATCAATTTCATGATTTCCATAGCCATCACCCCTTAGTTCTTACACCATGGGGAATTTGATCTTATCAGCAACGCTAATTTCATCACCAAGCTGAACTTCGATCATGTCCAATGCAGTGATAGCCTCAACCGTGTGCTTGCAGCCTGCTGCAATGGTAATCACATCGCCTGTACGCAGCACCTGCTCCATGCCGTCTACGACTGCCTTGCCCTTACCGGAAACAACCGTCCAGACTTCCTCACGGTAGTTATGCATGTGGTAAGTCATGTGCTCACCCGCTCTCATGGAAATCTTAACTGTCATAGAGCCGGGCTGCACATCGATTACCGTATAACTCCCCCAAGACTTCTCAGCATACATTGCCTCGGTCTCGATTTTTTCTACATAGGGCTTCATGTAACCGCTACGCTCTTTATCAGCAATCAAAATGCCATCACCGCTGGCCGCAATAATCATATCCTTGCAGCCCATGCAAAGAATCGGGATATTCAATTCGTTCACCACATTGGTGTTTTCGCAAGTCTCGTCCAAAACAGCCTTGCCCTTGGTCTTGTCTGCCATGACCTCAGCCATCATGTTCCATGTACCAACGTCCTTCCAGTCGCCGCTATAACGGAGAACCTGAATGCTGGACTCTTTCTCGACCACCGCATAGTCGAAGCTGATTTTAGTCAGAGTCTCATACTTATTGAAGAGGTCGCAGTAATCCTCGAAGTCGATCATGCTACGCGCCTTATCCAGCAAGTATCCCAGTTTGAACGCAAAGATACCAGCATTCCACAGCGCATTCTGAGCCAGATACTTCTTAGCCGTTTCTACATCGGGCTTTTCCTTGAATTCCTTAACCTTGCTGACGTTTTCGCCACTTTCAGGGATGATATAACCGTACTTCTCGCTGGGATAGGTCGGCTCGATGCCCATCAGCGTCAGATTGGAACCACCCTGTTCTGCAAGTTCCTGCAGGGTCTTGACAGCTTCGTAATAGGTGTTATCCACATAGGGGTCAACCGGGCAAACAACAACAGCTTCATTCTCTGCCACGCCCATTTCATCGTGCAGATAGGTAGCAGCCAGTGCGATGGCCGGGAAGGTATCACGACGGCAAGGCTCTACACAAATAGAAGCCTTCTCCCCCAGCTGATTCTTGATGGCACTTGCCTGTGATTTACTCGTTGCAATGGTAATCTTGGCACCTGCATCTACCGTGGTGATCTGGCGATACACACGTTGCACCATAGACTCATACTCATCATTGTTCTTAAACAGCTTGATAAACTGCTTGCTGCGCACATCATTCGAAAGAGGCCAGAGACGCTTACCGGAACCGCCAGAAAGTAAAATGACATTCATATTTTTTCTCCTCGTACATTCGTCTATAGATTTTTTACTTCAAATACTCTTCTGCACTCTTGCGGATTTCTGCTTCTACCTTCTCGGCAGCTTCCTTGTTTTCCGCACTAACAGAGATATAAGTCTTGAGCTTCGGTTCGGTACCAGAGGGACGCACCACGATGGAGCAGTTATCTTCCAGCAGGAACTTGAGCACATCGGACTTTGGCAGTCCATCCAGACCCGGCGCGTAGTCCAGCAGCTTGACGACATTCTTGCCGCCGAACTTCTTGATATTGCCCCGGAATGCCTGCATGATGTTCTGCATCTTGGCAAAACCGGCGCTGCCGTCGAACTCATAGCTGTGCAGGGTATTCAGGCAGTAGCCGTAGGTCTTGTACAACTCATCCAGCTTGTCCAGCAGGCTGATGCCCTTGGTGGCATAGTAGCTGAACATTTCGCAGATCATGTAAGCACCGTCCACACCGTCCTTGTCGCGGACGTAGGAGCCGGTCAGGTAGCCGTAACTCTCCTCAAAGCCGAACACATAGCTGTCTGCCTTGCCCTGCTTTTCCAGCTTGCCGATCTGCTCACCGATAAACTTGAAGCCGGTCAGCACATTGATGGTGCGCAGGCCATAGTGCGTAGCGATCTGCTCGCCCATGTCCATGGTAACGATCGTCTTGACCATGACCGGGTCAGCAGGCATCTTGCTGTGCTTGACGCGCTGGCTGCAAATGTAGTCCAGCAGCAGCATACCGGTCTGATTGCCAGTCAGTAGCTCGTACTCCCCTGCCTTGTTTTTGACGGCAATACCCACACGGTCACAGTCGGGATCAGTCGCCAGCAGCAGATCGGCGTTGCACTTCTTGGCATACTCCATCCCCAGTGCCATCGCCTCTTTAATCTCCGGGTTGGGGTACGGGCAGGTCGGGAAGTTACCGTCCGGCTGCTCCTGCTCCTTGACCACGGTAATGTTGGTGTAGCCCATCTCCTTCAGGGTGCGGGTCACAGGCTTCAGACCGGTGCCGTTCAGCGGGCTGTACACAATGGCCACGTTTTTATTGACTTCTTCGCCAAACAGAACCGACTGGCTCTTAACCTGCTCCACGAATGCGGTATAGACCTCGTCCGGGATGTACTGGATGCTGCCGTTTGCCACACCTGCTTTAAAATCGCTGGTCTTGACGTCCGCAAAGATGTCCAGTTTCTCAATTTCAGCCAGAATCTCCGCAGCGGCCTCGGTGGTAATCTGGCAGCCATCTGCGCCGTAGACCTTATAGCCGTTATACTTGCTGGGATTGTGGGAAGCCGTCACCATGACACCCGCAGAAGTGTGCAGATAGCGAGTCGCAAAGGACACGGTAGGAACCGGCATCAGGATAGGCCAGATATTCACCTTGACACCATTGGCCGCAAACACCCCGGCAGCAACTTTTGCAAACACATCGCTCTTAATGCGGCTGTCGTAGCCGATGGCCACAGACGGGGTTTCAAAGTTCTTTTTTAAGTAGTTGGCTAACCCCTGCGAAGCCTTTGCCACGGTATAGATGTTCATCCGGTTGGTGCCTGCGCCGATTACGCCACGCAGACCGCCCGTACCAAAGGCAAGGTCACGGTAGAATGCGTCCTCAATTTTGGCATCGTCCAGCGTTTTCAGCTCTGCCACTACATCGGCATCGGCGGTGGCGTATGCCAACCAGCGCTCATATTCTTTTCTAATATTCATATTTTTGACTCCTACTTTGTTATATATATTTCTTCTATCCACCTGTTCCGTGACAGATGTATACCTCTACTAATTTATCCCGCTTGCGCGGTTCCCTTTTCGCAATTCGCCTCAATCCCAACCGGCCACAACAGTGCACAAAGCAGTTGCTTTTGTCTTTCGTTCAATTTTCTCGACCCGTCTTGAAGTAGCCGCTTCTGATCATATATCCACCGACCCAGCCAGATACCATCCGCAGTCTTGTATTTCGCCGGAATCTCCAGATTTCCATACTCTTTCTTATAATCCTGCGCCAGCTTATAGCGGTGCTGCCACGGGTCAGGCTTGTTCCACTGCATCCCGATGGATTCCAGCCGCTTGATTCGTTCTGGGGACAAAATCGTGTTGCTCTTTTGGGGATTCCGATGCGCGTATTGCTGCCGCCGCACCCATTTTCCAAGGGCATAGCCATCCGGTGAAACATAGGCCACCGGAATGTCAAGGCTTCCATTTGCCTCAAAGTACCGTTTCGCTGCCTGATAAACCTCATTCCACTGTCGGTCATAGCGACTGCCCCACTGCATTCCTATGGTTTCTAGTCGTTTGATCTGATCCGCAGACAATTTTTTCTGCTCATAGGCTAGTTCTTGATTTTGAATCCAGCGACCAAGCGTTTTTCCATCTGCTGTTTTATAATCTCGTGGAACATCCAGATTTCCATACTCCTGCGCATAGACTGCCGCAAGTGCATATCCCTGTTCCCATTTGGCATCAAAAACGCTCCATATCATTCCCATCTGATCCAGTTGTCGAATGCGCTCTTCCGTCAGCTTTCCATCGTTTCGGCGTTTCCGCGCATTGTTGATCCACTTTCCCAGAGGATAGTCATCTTTCGTTTTGTATTTCGCCGGGACCTGCAAATTCCAAAACTGTTCCCGAAATTTTCTCGCTTCTTCCAGACCACGTTCCCATGCGGCATCGTTGCGGTTGCCCCACTCCATCCCGATGCTGTCCAGCCGTGCAATTTGCTGTTCGGTCAAGTTCCCCGGAATCTGTCCCGCACGGACACGGCGTTGAGTCGTCAGCCACTCGCCAAGGCTCAGTCCTGCCGGCGTAGTATAACGTTTTGGAATATTCAGGTTGCCATGCTCCGCATAGTAAATGCTTGCTTCCGAAAAATAATGGTCCCAACTAGAGGACAAGCTTGCTTGCAGCCGCTCAAACAGCACCCGACAGTCATGCACCTGCTCAACAACCTCGAACCGCTCGGTGACGATCTTGTTGCCCTCACCATTGGCATTCAGGCGGTAGACCGCCTCCTGCATCTCGCCCTGTAACCCCGCAATGCTGCACAGACCCTCGAAGTTGTTGACTACATCGAGGATAAGCGGTGCAGAATTTTCCCCAGCGGTCAAAGCGCGTCCAATCTGCTGTTTGTAGATAATAGGTGAGATAGTAGGCCGGAACAGGATGACACCTGAAATGCCTTCTACATGAACTCCCTCGTTCAGCATGTCGATGCAAAACAGCAGCTTCAGGCGGTCACTTTCATCGGCCTTGAAGTCGGCAAAAGCCTTGTCTGTACCGGGGTCATCCGAGTAGGCTTCGTAGACCGCCACTTCCGCATTCACCTTTGCAAACCACTCCGGCACATGAGAGATCATTTCGTCCATGTGCTCCTTGTTGGCGCAGAACACGATGTACTTTCCAGACTTGTTCGTGATATGATGAGCGAAAACCTTATCTAATCCATCTGCCTGTTCCAAGGCACGGCGCAGGGCATCCAGATATTTTTGATTCACATCCTGAATGCCGGGAGAACGTAGATTATCCACTCTTGTCTGATAACGTGCCAAGTCTTTCTGGTACTGATAGACGGTAGTCACATAGTTCGGAGCAGGCAAAATACCCCTGACGATTGCTTCGCCAAGGGTCATGTCGCTCGCAACACGGCCATCAAAAAGCTCTTCGGCC
>OLSA01002066.1_pt1 | contig 15523 bp, 13 predicted proteins | sample 1672731 | NCBI WGS metagenome assembly OLSA01 (sample SAMEA3136718, study PRJEB25190) | human gut metagenome | biome: human gut; feature: human-associated habitat; material: faeces | place: Austria | collected 2013
TGGCGGAGGGCGCCATGCCCGGCGCGCAGGACGCGAAGTGAGCATCACGCGTTCGACGCCCTCACGTGCGGCACGTTCCAGAGCGGCGCGCGTGGTTGAGGATCATCGCGCGCACCTGTTCGCGCGCGACCTGTTCAAAAAAATCCATGAGGGTTCGCTCCGTTTCTCCGGCCGGGGCCGGGTGAAAAATGGATATTTCACTAATACCGTTTCCTTTTACCATTAGATAATACAGGTCCTGCGCGCTTCTGTCAAGTATCACGCAGGACATTTTGGCGAAAATGTGCAAAAGCCGCCCCTCCGGAGAGGGGCGGCTCTTTGGGAACGATTGCATGTTCAGTCCGTGGGCTCGAAGGCGTGGTCGAACAGGTCGGTGACCTCCTTCGACGGGGCCTTGCTGCACAGCGACACGACGACTGCCGCGATCAGACCGCACAGGAAGCCGGGGATGATCTCATACAGGCCGGTGCTCGAGGACAGGAACGCATACCACACGGCGTCGACCACGAAGCCAACGCACACGCCGGCGACCGCGCCGGAATACGTCAGGCGGCGCCAGTAGAGCGAGAGCAGGATGACCGGACCGAACGCGGAGCCGAAGCCCGCCCATGCGCACTCGACGAGCGCCATGATGCCGCCGCAGTTCGGGTCAGCCGCGATGAAGAACGCAACGACGGAGATGAGGATGACGATGATGCGGCCCGCCCACTGCATCTCATGGTCGGTGGCGTCCTTGCGGATGACCGGCTTATAGATATCGGACGCGAAGGCGCTGCTGCTCGCCAGCAGCTGGGAGTCGGCCGTGCTCATCGCCGCGGCCAGAATGGCCGAGAGCAGCACGCCGGAGATGAACGCCGGGAACAGGCGGCGCACCATGTGCACAAAGACGAGGTTCTCGTTGTCGATCTCGCCGAGGAACTGGCGGCCGATCAGGCCGACGACGGCGGACATGGCCAGAATGAGCACGATCCAGCTGCAGCCGATGATCTGGCTCTTGCGCATCTCATGCTCGGACTTGATGGACAGATAGCGCACGAGGATGTGCGGCATGCCGAAGTAGCCCAGGCCCCAGCCAAGACCGGAAATGATATCCGACATGCTCTTCCAGTTGAAGCCGCCGCCGGAGAGCACATTATAGTAGTTTTCCGGAACGGCCATGACCGGTGCGACAAAGTCTGCACCCTTCATGACGAACAGCGCGAGGATCGGCGTGAGCATGAGCGCGGCAAGCATGAGCATGCCCTGGAAGAAGTCCGTCCAGCACACGGCGTTGAAGCCGCCGAGAAACACGTACACGAGGATGATGGCCGTGGCGATAATCATGGCCGTCTTGGCGCTCATGCCCGTGACGGTGTTGAACAGCGTGCCGCAGGCCGAGATGCTCGAGGCGCTGTAAATGCAGTAGACCACGACGAACACGATCGCCGAGATGATCTGCAGGCCCTTGTTCTTCGACTGGAAGCGGTTGGTGAGAAACTGCGGGATCGTGATCGAATCGTTCGCGCGGATGGAATACCGGCGCAGACGCGGCGCGACAAACACCCACGCGCAGATCGTGCCGATGACCAGACCGACGGCGATCCACACCTTACCGATGCCGTACAGATAGATCGAGCCGGGCAGGCCCATGAGCACCCACGCACTCATATCCGACGCGCCGGCAGACAGCGCCGCGACCCAGCCGCCCATGCTGCGGCCGCCGAGGAAATACTCCTTCTCGCCCTCCACATGGCGGTCACGGATGAAGAAATACACACCGACGCCGATGACCAGCGCAAAATACAGTAATATGGCGATCCATTCACCGCTCGAAGCAGTGCCCATGATGTTTTGCCCCTTTCATTAGGAAACCTTATATCGTTTCCTGAAAAACAAGATGAGTGTATGATACGCCACTTTCGCCGCCGTGTCAACAATTTCTTCATAATTTCGGGCAAAAATCGGCGTTTTCTCTGCAATATCAGGAAAAATTTCTGCGCTTGACTTTTTGGAACCCGTGCGTATAATATAAGGTAATCTTATTTTTTATGAAAAATTCGGACAAGGAGCGTGTGCGTGTGACACTGCGGCAATATGAGGCGTTTTTAAAAACGGTGGAGTGCGCGGGTGTCGGCTGCGGGCGGGCCGGCAGCGTGCCCAGCAGCACGGCCGCAAGCAGAAACAGAAGGCGGTGTTTCATGGCGATGATCGGATTTTGTACCTTGCAAAGGTACTTTTTTCCGGCGAAAATGCTACCTTTGCGATACATTTATCAGCACTATGGAAGACAAACGCCTGAAAGCCATGGCACGGCTGCTGGAGGTGATGAACACCCTCCGCCGCGAGTGTCCGTGGGACCGCGAGCAGACCTTCGACTCGCTGCGCAGCAATACCATCGAAGAGACCTACGAACTGGCCGACGCCATTACGGACCACAACATGGAGGGCATCCGCGAGGAGCTGGGCGACCTGCTGTTGCACGTCGTCTTCTACTCGAAGCTCGGCGAGGAGCAGGGCGCGTTCGACTTTGCGGACGTGGCCAACGCCCTGTGCGACAAACTCATCTACCGCCATCCGCACGTCTACGGCGACATCCACGCCAACACGCCCGCCGAGGTCAAGGCCAACTGGGAGGAGCTCAAGCTGCGCAAGAAAAACCGCAAGAGCGGCACGCTGGGCGGCGTACCGCGGTCGCTGCCGGCACTGGTCAAGGCCTACCGCGTCGGAGAGAAGGCCGCCGGTGCGGGATTCGACTGGCAGCGCCGGGAGGATGTCTGGGAGAAGGTCCGCGAGGAGCTGTCCGAGGTCGAGGCCGAGATGAAGGCGGGCCGCAAGGAGGAGCTCGAAGCCGAGTTCGGCGACCTGTTCTTCGCACTGGTCAACGCCAGCCGCCTCTACGGCGTCGATCCCGAGTCGGCATTGGAGCGCACGAACAAGAAGTTCATCCGCCGCTTCAACTACATGGAGCAGCGCGCTGCCGAAGAGGGACATACGCTGCACGAGCTGACGCTCGACGAGATGGAGGCGCTCTGGCAGCAGGCCAAAACCGAAGAGTAGCCGCGCCCCGCGCATGAATCAAACATCAAACATCGCATAGATAAAATGGCTCTGATCAGAAAAGTACGCGGGCACGAGCCCGTGATCGGTGAGAACACCTTTTTGGCCGAAACGGCCGTCATCTTGGGCGACGTGACCATCGGCCGCGACTGCTCGATCTGGTACAACGCCGTGCTGCGCGGCGACGTGAACCGCATCGTCATCGGCGACCGCACGAACATCCAGGACGGCGCCGTCCTGCACACGATCTACGACAAGGCGAAGCACCCCTCGCAGACGATCATCGGCAACGACGTCTCGGTGGGGCACAACGCCACGATCCACGGCGCCGTGATCGAGGACAACTGCCTGATCGGCATGGGTGCCACGGTGCTCGACAACGCCCACGTCCCCTCGGGCTGCATCATCGCGGCCAACGCCCTCGTGCTGTCGAACGCGCAGCTCGAACCCAACTCGGTCTATGCCGGCGTCCCGGCCCGCAAGGTCAAGGAGGTGACGCCCGAGCAGCGCGAGGAGATCGTCCGCCGCACGGCCCACGACTACATGCTCTACGCATCGTGGTATAACGAGGAGGAGTAGCGTGTGATGCGCCTGCCGTCGAAATATTCCGATGTGGTGCTGAACCTGTTTGTCGCCGTGGCGATCAGCCTGGTGGTGAACTTCTCGTACCTGATCCTGCTCTTTGTCGAGCAGAAGGGGGGCGAGCGGACGCACATGCCCGAGGAGCGGGTCGTGGAGTGCCTCCGCGAAGGGGTGCTGCATGTCAGCCCCGACGGCCACGGCTACCTGGTCTACCCCGACGGCGACAGCGTCTACGTCATGCAGCAGCGCATCCGCCGGCTCGGCCTCGAGCAGGGCGACCGCCTCGTTGCGGACCTCGTGCCGCGGCACGGCCGGGGCGCCCATCCCGTCATGATGGGCATCCGCATGCGCAACGGCCACGAGTTCGACTACAGCGCGCTCTACAACCGCCCTTCGGAGACGGTCGAACTGCTGCTCCAGCTGTTCTATTACGTCGTCGTCTCGTTCGTCATCCTCACGATCCTGACAGCCGCACGCCGCAACTATTCGATGCACCGCTTCCTGCGCTGCGGCGTCTGGGCCCTGCTGGCCGCCGTCGGACTCTACTTCATCGCTCCGGTGACCGACTGGCACTCGGGACGCATCGAGTTCAACTTCATGAGCGGGCGGATGCTGGACTACATGCTGCTGCTCAAGTGTTCGTTCGCCGTCGTGGTCTCGATGCTCTATGCGCACATCTACGTGCTCATCTCGCAGCGGCAGGCCATCGTCCTCGAAAACGAACGGCTCAAGAACGAGAACCTCACCACGCGCTACAACATGCTCGTCGGGCAGATCAACCCCCACTTCTTCTTCAACTCGCTCAACTCGCTGGCGATGCTCGTGCGCGAACGGCAGGACGAGAAGGCGCTGACCTATATCGACCAGCTCTCCTACACGTTCCGCTACATCATCCAGAACGGGCAGAGCACGCTCATGACCCTCGACGAGGAGCTGAAGTTCATCGAGGCCTACGGCTACCTGTTCAAGATCCGCTACGCCGACAAGCTCTTCTTCGACATCGACGTCGAGGAGAAATACCGGGACTGGACCCTTCCGGCGCTGTCGCTGCAGCCGCTCGTGGGCAATGCCGTCAAGCACAATACGATCACCAAGAGCAAACCCCTGCACATCACCATCCGCACGGCCGACGGCTGGCTCGAAGTGTCGAACCCGAAGGTGCCGAAGCTCGAACCCGAGCCCTCGACGGGCATCGGGCTTGAGAACCTGCGCAACCGCTGGCGCCTGATTACGGGCCGCGACATCGAGATCGTCGACGACGGCCGGACCTTCACCGTGCGCATGCCGCTGCACAACCCCGCACAACCATGAAAGCCCTGATTATCGAAGACGAAACCGCTGCCGCGCGCAACCTGCAGGCCATTCTGCGGGAGGTGGCGCCCGCCGTGGAGATCGTCGCCACGCTCGAGGGCGTCGAGGAGAGCATCGAGTGGCTGCGCACGCATCCGCAGCCCGACCTGCTCTTCATGGACATCCACCTTGCGGACGGCGATTCGTTCCGCATCTTCCGCGCCGTGGAGATCACCGCGCCGGTCATCTTCACGACGGCCTACGACCAGTATGCGCTCGAGGCCTTCAAGGTCAACAGCATCGATTACCTGCTCAAGCCGCTCAATGCGGCCGATGTGGTCCGGGCGCTCGAGAAGCTGCGCCGCCTGTCGAGCAGCGAACGCAGCGACTACGGATCGCGCGTGCGCAGGATGGCCACGCGGCAGCGCGAGGAGGTCTTCCTCGTGCACGTGCGCGACCGCATCATCCCGCTCGGCCGCGACCGCATCGCCTACTGCTACACCTCGAACGAGCGGGTGACGGCCTGCGACTACGACGGGGCGGTCTACCCGCTCGACAAGACCCTCGAGGCACTCGAGGCGCTGCTGCCCGCGGAGGATTTCTTCCGTGCCAACCGGCAGTTCATCGTCGCACGCCGCGCCGTGAAGGAGATCGTCGTGTGGTTCGGCAGCCGCCTGTCGCTGCACCTGACGGTCGATACCCCCGAGCGGATCGTCATCTCCAAGGCCCGCGTACCCGAATTCAAGGCGTGGATGCGGGCGGTTCACCCCGCCGAATAGGCGTTTGACCCCGTCATTCGGACGGTTGGACCGGAGCCCGGCTCCGGTTTTTTTGTTTTGGCGCTACCTTTGCATCAGGAAACACGACCACATGTTTAACCGTTCAACTAAATTTTGCAACAGAGATGAAAAAGAGCATTTTTGCAGCCCTCATGGGCCTTTGCCTTATCGCCGGAACGAGCGTCATCGCACAGACGCCCCAGGAGGCTCCCGTACCCAAGACCCCGCCTACGGCCGAGCAGATCGCCCAGCGGCAGACCGAGCGCATGACGCAGCAGCTCAACCTGACCGATGCGCAGGCCAAGCAGGTCTATGAAGTGAATCTCGAGCAGATCAAGCAGATGCAGGCGCACCGCGACCAGATGCGTGCGGCCCGCAGCGCCGAAGCCGAGAAGATGAAGAAGATCCTCTCGACCGAGCAGTTCATGCAGTGGGCGCAGATGCAGGGTCCGCGTCCGGGCGAGGGCCACGGTCCGCATGCCATGCGCGGCGGCAAGCCCTGCATGAAGGATTGTCCGGCGAAGGCGGACCGGAAACATTGCAGAAAAGCATGTGACAAGCAGCGGCCCGTTAAGGAAAAGGAGTGAGGTCAGGTTTCGCGGCTTGTTGCTGCCGGGGGTGTCAGTCCGGTCGACTGACACCTTTTTTTTGTCGATTCACCACGAAAAGGGAACAAGCAATCGCAGAAAATCCTATCTTCGCGTGCGCAAAAACTGAATAAAGGAAAGCATAACAGAAGACGGACACAAACAATCTCCCATGAAACGAATACTGCTAACAACCCTGCTGACGCTCTTCGCTGCTGCCGCCTTCGCACAGACGGGCGCCGTTACCGCGACGGTGATCGATGCCGATACGCGGGAGAGCGTGGTCGGCGCCGTGGTAACAGTGATTCCCGACAAGAACCCCGACAAGAAGCTCTACGTGACCTCGGCCTACAAGGGCGTCGTATCGCTTCCGCAGCTGGCCTACGGAGGCTACACGCTGACGGTGGCCTTTCTGGGCTACAACGAGCTGACCCTCGCCTTTACGGTGGACTCGGCGCGGAAGAACCTCGGCGTGCTGGAGCTCAAGCCCGGCGTGCAGATCGAAACCGTCGTCAAGGAGGTCAAGGCCCTGCGCACGTCGCAGCGCGGCGACACGGTGAGCTACAACGCCGGAGCCTTCAAGGTGACGAACGATGCCGACGTCGAGGGGCTGCTCGAAAAGATGCCGGGCATCACGGTGACCGACGGTACGGTCGAGGCCCAGGGCGAAGAGATCAAGAAGGTCTTCGTCGACGGCAAGGAGTTCTTCGGCGATGACGTCACCACGGCCATCAAGTCGCTGCCGGCACAGGCCGTCGAACGGATCGAGGTCTACAACAAGTTGAGCGACGCGGCCGAGTTCTCGGGCATGGACGACGGCGAGGGCTACAAGGCCATCAACATCGTGACGCGCGAGAACATGCGTCAGGGACAGTTCGGCAAGCTCTATGCCGGATTCGGTTACGATGCCGACACCCGGACCGAAGACCGCTTCAAGTACATCGCGGGCGGCAACGTCAACATCTTCAACCGCGACAGCCGCATCTCGATCATCGGGCTCTTCAACAACGTCAACCAGCAGAACTTCTCCTTCGAGGACATCCTCGGCGTGTCGGGCAATACGGGCGGACGCCACGGCGTGGGCCAGTACATGGTGCGGCCCCAGAGTGGTGTGGCGACGGTCAACGCCCTCGGCGTGAACTACTCCGACACGTGGGGCAAACGCGACCAGGTGTCGTTCCAGGGCAGCTACTTCTTCAACAACACCCGCACGACGAACCGTTCGACGACGGACAAGTGGTACGAGGCCCCCATGGCGATCGACACCCTTTCGACGGCGGGTTACTCCGACACGAAGGCCTTCAACCACCGCTTCAACGCCCGTCTGGAGTGGAAGATCTCCGAGAACCAGAACCTGATGGTCCGGCCGAGCTTCAGCTACCAGTCCAACGACCCGTTGAGCACGACGCTGGGCTGGCAGTACGGCGAGAGCGGCTACAGCCGCACGAACAACTTCAGCGACGCCATGCGCGACGGCTACAACCTGCGCACCTTCGCCATCTACCGGGCCAAGCTGGGCAAGGACGGCCGCACGATCACCGTCAACGGCAACGTGAACTATGCGAACAGCTCGAACACGTCGGATTCGTGGTCCAACCAGCTGGGGTCGCTGCCCGACCGCCCCGTCTTCGATCCCGAAACGGGCGCCTGGGACCCCGAGGCCTACACCGAGCTGCGCTACCTGCGTAACCTGGCACCGTCGAGCAGCTATTCGCTGCGCGGCGAATTCACCTATACGGAGCCCGTGGCCAAATATGCGCAGGTGAGCCTCCAATACCGGGCGAACTTCGAGCATCAGGAGCGCGATACGCGGTCGTATGTCACCGGCGACGACTTCTCGATCGCGGGGCTGACGCCCGATCCCATGCTCTCGAACTCCTACGAGAGCAACTACACCACGCAGCGCGTGGGCCCGGGTTTCCGCTACTCGAAAAACCGCAACACCTTCGTGGCGAACGTCTACTACCAGCGTTCGGCGCTCGACGGCCGCGTCACGCGCGGTGAGTCCGAGCAGATCCGCCATACCTACGACAACTTCACCTACTTCATGATGGGACAGCTGAACATCAACAGCGAGAATTCGCTGCGGCTGTTCATCTCCTCCTATACGGACAACCCCTCGATCACGGCCCTGCAAAGCGTCTTCGACGTCTCCGACGCCCAGAACATCTCGCACGGCAATCCCGATCTGAACCCCTCCTACACGCACCGGGTGAACTTCCACTACATCAACTCGAATGTCGAGAAGGGGCGCACCTTCATGTGGATGTTCTCCCTGCAGGCCACCTCGGACTACAATGCCACGCACCTCGTGCAGTCGCCCGGCGCCATGGAGATCGGCGGCGAGACCTACACCCCGAACTACTACTCGACCGAGGTCAACCTCGACGGATACCGCCAGCTGCGCACGCACATCAGCTACGGACTGCCCGTCGGGTGGCTCAAGAGCAACTTCAACGTCATGGCGGGCGTGACCTACACGCAGACGCCGAGCATGCTCGGCGGCGTGGTCGATCCCGTCACGGGGATGATCTCGGGCGGCGACCGCAACGACAGCAAGAACATGGGTTACGACTTCCGGGCCGTGCTGGGCAGCAACATCTCCGAGAACGTCGACTTCACCCTCTCGTGGAACGGCACCTACAACGAGGCGACCAACTCGTTGAGCGCCACCGCCACGAAAAACCGCTACTTCAACCACTCGGCGCGCGGCGACCTGAAGATCATCTTCCCGCTGGGCTTCACCTTCACGGCAAGCGCCGCCTACACGCAGTACGTGGGCTTCACGAACGACTACGAGGATTCCTACCTGCTCTGCAACGCCTACATCGGCAAGAAGGTCTTCCGCAACCAGCGCGGCGAGGTGATGATCGGCGTGAACGATATCTTCAACCAGAACCGGGCCTTCGTCCGCACGACGGGTTCGGGCTGGACGCAGAACGCCATGAACAGCGTCATCGGCCGCTACTACATGGTGCAGTTCACCTACAACCTGCGCCTCTTTGGCAAGAAGGGATCGCGCAACATCCAGGATTACGACGGGGTTGAGCAGCCGCGCCGCCGTCCCGGTGCGATGCCTCCCCCGCCCCCGGGTTTCGGTCCGAGATAGCGCGAGCGGTCTCGAGACGAAAAGAGGACGTCGGTGATTCCGACGTCCTCTTTTTTTGCGTTCATGCTTCGGGAGATTTCGGATGGTTTCGGGGAAACGATACCTGACACCGGTCCGTCTTTTGCCGCTGCGGAGCGGTTTCGGCGGATGCTGCATCGCTGTGCCGCGCCCCGGGGAGGATGCCGTGTCGCGGTGCAACGTTTCGGTCGGAGGCCGGCCGGAGACCGGAGAGTCCGTCCGGCAGAAAGTCCGCTCTCCTACCCTTTCCGTGCCGCCTCGCGCTCGCGGCGCCGCTCCTCGCGGTCGATGGCCAGGTGGGTGCCGATGCAGGCCAGCCCGCCGTAGATGACCGTCAGGATGCACAGCGCCTTGATCTCGGCGAAGACCTCCTGCAGCGACGCCCCCATCGTGCGGATGCGGATGAATCCGTTGACGCCGTGGCTGCTGGGGAAGATCTGCCCGAAGTTGTAGAGCCAGTCGGGAATGCCCTCGCGGGGATACGACACGCCGCTGAGCATCAGCAGCGGGATGGAGGTCCACAAGAGCAACAGCAGCGAATTTTCGCGGTAGCGGAAGAGCGTCGACACGGCGATCGAGAGGGCGATGCAGGCAGCCATGTAGGCCGAGAGGAACAGGACGAGCGTCCAGGTCGAGCCGTTGGTCGGGTAATTGAAGAGCCGGTAGTGGACGCCCAGCACGTAGGCGCACGTCACGACATAGACCGAAGCGTAGACCAGCGCCCGGCCCGTGACAATGGGCAGCGTCGACATGCGCCGCCGCCCCGCCGGGCAGAGCTTGTGGTAGAGCCCGAACTCGCGCCACGTGCCGCCGATCATGCCGATGCCGATGAGCATCGTCTGCTGGATGATGACCATGATGATCGCCGGCATGACGAAGGTTCCGTAACCGAGGTAGGGGTTGAAGAGGTTGTGCGCCTGGTAGATGACGGGCTGCGTCGTGGCCTGCGCCTGCGGGATGTTGGCCCCCTTGGCGATCAGCCGCTGGAACTCGACCATGGCGCCGGTCTGCCCGATCGAGGTCACGAGCTCCTGGAATACCTGCCGGTACATGAGGAAGTAGCTCGCGTCGCAGTAGATCGCCACGACGGCCTGCTCACCGCCGTAGAGTTTCTCGGCGTAATTCGACGGGATGTAGACCACGCCGTAGATCTTGCGGTCGTAGAAGAGCCGGCGGGCCTGCTCCATGTCGGTGGGCTCGTAGGCCACATAGGTGTTCGGACCCGCGTTGAAGGCCTCGATCAGGCTGCGGCTCGTCGGCGTGCGGCTCTCGTCCACCACGCCGATGGGGACGTTGCGCAGCACCTGCGCCCCGTAGGCCAGCGAATAGGCCGTGGCGTAGATCAGCAGCGCAAAGATCAGAATCAGCATGACGCCGCCGTCGGTGAAGATCGTGCGGTACTCGTTGCGCATGACCGTCAGCAGCTGCTGGCGGTAGGATTTCATCTGTCTCGAAAAGCGGCTCATGCTACAGTCTCCCCCAGAATTTCTGCTCCGTGCAGACCCGTTTGAGCCGGGGCAGGCACAGGAGCGGTAAAACAACGAACAGCGACATCCAGCCCAGATCGGGCAGCGAGCAGACGACCGGTGCACCGCGCAGCATCTGGTCCACGAACAGGTCGGTGTAGTAGGTGAACGGGAAGAGGCGGCTCAACCACTGCATCGGCTCCCACATGGCCATGATCGGGAAGGTCAGGCCCGAGAAGGTGAAGGCCAGCACGGAGTAGCCGCCGCCGATCGAGAGCGAGAGGCGCAGGTTGGCCAGCAGCGAGACGATCAGCACGGAGATCGCCTGATAGCTCATGATGAAGAGCAGCGTGCCCGTGAGAATGATCGCGAGCGAGCCGTTGAGCGGCGTGCCGACGACCTTGAAGATGATGACGAACATCGCGAGCGAGAGCAGGAACATCCCCGTCGTGACGGGCAGCGTCTTGCCCAGCAGCGCCGCGCCCACCGAGTCGTCGGCCGTGCGGAGCCACTCGCGGGCCGTGGAGTTCTTGAGCTCCGTGCCGATCGAGAAGACGGTCGTCAGCACGACGAAGATGAGCAGCATCATCGGCAGGAAGCTCGGCGCGAGGTAGTAGCCGTAGTTGATGTAGGGGTTGAACAGTACGTGGCGGTCGAAGCGCACGGGCATGAGCTGGGCCATGGCCTGCCGTTCGGTCAGCCCCTGCTTGGTGAGCAGCTGCAGCTGGATGCCCGCCGAGAAGGTCGTCACGGCGGTCTGAATATCCTTCGAGAGCAGTCCGTTGACGGTGATGTTCGTGCCCGAGACGTAGTTTTCGATGTGGGTCTGCGTGTTGCTCAGGATGCACTTCTCGAAGAAGGCCGGAATCTGCACGATGGCCATCACCCGGCCCTCGCGCATGAGCCGCTCGCCCTCGTCGATGTCCTGGATGTCGTAGGCGACCATCGCCGTCGGCGTGTCGTCGATCATCTGCGCCACCTTGCGCGAGAGCGTCGTGTGGTCCTCGTCGAGGATGGCAATGGGGATGTTGCGCGCCACGCCCTGGTTGAAGAGCAGGGCGAAGAAGGCGAACGATAAGAGCGGCAGGACGAGCATCAGCGTAAGGTAGATCGGCTGGTGCGTCATACGCACCAGCTCCCGTTGCAGCACGGCCCAGGTATTCCGCAGAAAACGCATCGTCCGATCAGTCGATTTTGTCCCAGTCCACCAGTACGCTCATGCCGGGGCGCAGCTGCCCGGCGTCACCCGTCGGGCGGGCCTTCACGGCGAAGGTGCGGATGTCGAAACCGCCCTGCGTGCGCGTGGCCGCCCAGGTGGCGAAGTCGGCCTGCACGGCGATGTAGCTCACCTCGAGCTCCACGTCGCGGTCCAGCGCCGGGACGTAGGCCGTCATGCGCGTGCCGACCTTGATTTTGGGCAGGAGCGTCTCCTTGACGTTGAAGGTCACCCACAGGTCGCTCATGTCGAGGATCGCCACGACAGGATAGCCGCTGCCCACGAGCTCGCCCTGCTGGGCGACGATCGTCGAGACCTCGCCCGCGACGGGCGAATAGACCATCGCGTCGCCGATGTACGACTCGACCTCGCTCACGGCCCCCTCGGCCTGACGCACCCGTGCGGCGGCCGCGGCCTTGTCCTCCTTGCGGGCGCCGTCGGCCGCCATATCGTACTGCGCCTTCGCGGCCTGCGCCGTGGCCTTCATGGCCTCGTAGTTGGCCGTCGCCTCGTCGAGCTTCTGGGTCGGGACGACCCCCTGATCGTAGAGGTTCTTCACCCGTTCGTAGGTCTTGCGGGCCAGCTCCAGTCCGGCCTGCGCCTTCTCCCACATGTTCAGCGCGGCTTCAATCTGCTGGATGCGCGCTCCGGCCACGGCCGCGGCATCGAGCGCCGCGGCGGCACTCTTCACGGCCTCGGCCTGCGCGAGCTTGGCGTCGAGTTCGGGCGTCGAGAGCACGTAGAGCAGCTGCCCCTTCTCGACGCGGTCCCCTTCGGCGACCTTCATGGCGTCGATGCGGCCCGGAACCTTCGACGAGGCCTTGTAGGTCGTGCATTCGACGGTCCCCTGGATCAGCATCGGACTCCGCTTGGTGAGGTGCCAGCTGATGAGCGCGACCGAGAGCAGAATGACCGCTGCGGCCGCGACGACTCCGTAAATGTTGCTTCGTTTCATATCGGTAGTTGTTATTTCTTATCGAAATAGATCGGCCGGGCGTCGACACGCCGGGCGTAATCGGCGAACTCCTCGCTGATGCCCGCCGCTTCGAGCAGCCGGGCAAGCGCCAGATCGAACTTGTAGGCCGCCTGCAGCCGCTCGGCACGCACCCCCGCGAGGTTCAGCTCGGCGTCGATCAGGTCCGACGACGAGCTCATGCCCTCGAGGAAGGCGGCATTCTTCATGCGGAGGTACTCCTCGGCGAAGGCGAGCGACGAGTCGATCGAGGCCATCTGGTTGCGGTAGTTGAGCAGTTGGTTGTAGAGCTTCTCGATCAGCACCGCAATATCCTGCCCGGCCTTGTTCTGCAACTCGCCCACGCGGCGCACGGTCTGCCGGGCCGCCGAATATTTGTATTCGCGGTTCAGACCGTCGAAGAGCTTGATGTGTATCCCCACGCCCACGGCCCAGCGCGGCACGAGGCCCGAGACCTGGTAGTTGTAGAACATGCCGCCGCCCATGGCCGCCACCTGCGGCAGGAAGTCGGCACGCTGTGCGCGCACCCCCTCCTCGGCCAGCTGCCGCTTGAGCGACACCTGGTTGAGCAGCGGGTTGCGCTCCTGCGCGAGCGCCTGGTAGTCGGCCAGCTCACCGATCTCGTCCACCATGAACATCGCCGTCACGGGCAGCCACTCCCCTTCGCGCCCCAGCGTGTTCGACAGGGCGCTGGCCACGGTCCCGGCTTCGAGTTCGGCGTTGGCCAGCTCGCGTTCGGCCTCCGTCATCTTGAACTCCACGTAGAGACGTTCGCTGCGCGAGATCATGCCGTTCTTCTCCAGCGCCACGGCATCCTCGAGGTGGCGGCGCACGCCGTCGACCACCTGCCGGCGCACCTCGACGACCTGCCGCGCGAGCGACAGTCCGAAGTAGCGCTCGACGAGCTCCGAGATCAGCGCGTTGCGCGTCTGCTCGCCCTGCGCCTCGGCCGTGCGGAGGTTGATCTTCGCGGCGCGGTTCGCGGCGTTGATCTTGCCGCCCATCCAGATCGGGAGCGTCACCTCACCGCCCACGAAGCCCAGACTGCGGTTCTGAATCGTGAGCGACCAGTCGGCCGCAAGCAGCGGTGAAATCAGCCCCTGGATCGTCGGAATGTACTGCGGCGGCACCATGCCGCTGCCGAGAATCTGACCCGCAAGTCCGTTCACCGGCTCCTTCATGTCGTTGAGATCGAATCCGATATCCTTGCCCAGGTAGGCGTAGGCGCCGGTCACCCCGATGCGGGGCATGCGCAGACCGATGGCGGCCCGGCGCTCCTGCACGGCGGCCTTCTCCTCGTAGGCGGCGGCCTTCATGGCGGGGTTGTCCGTCAGGGCGGCCGTGATGGCTTCGTCGAGCGACAGCAGCTGCCCGTCGGGCTGTGCGGCGAGCGGCACGGCGACCGTCAGGGCGGCGGCGGTCAACAGGGTTCTGACAGCAGATTTCATAGCGTAAATCGTATTTATGCGGCAAATATATGCGGAATCTCCGGATATTCGCCATAGTGCATGCACTTTTGACCAATATTAAGCCTTTATGGACACAAAATGTGTCTCTTTCAATGCTTCAGGTGGGCATTGATCTTCAGCACTTCGTCGCCCAGATCGGGATAGAAGCGCACGTCGACGCCCTCTTCGCGCAGGGTCTGCGCTCCGCGGCAGCAGGCGAAGCGGTCGGGTTCGTAGAGGGCGAAGGCCACGTGGGCGAACCCGTGGCGCAGGATCAGCTGCGTGCAGCTTTCGGGCTCGCTCCGCCGTGTCGAGCAGGGCTCCATCGAGGAGCAGATCGACGCGCCGCGCAGCTCGGCACCCGCCCGCAGCGCCTTGGCAATGGCCTCCTGTTCGGCATGGTGCGTGGGTGACGTCTCGTGGGTGTATCCCGTGAAGAGCTCGCCCGCCGTCGTGCGGATCACCGCCCCGACGCGGTAGCAGGTGTCGCACGGCACGCAGCGGCGGCTTTCGCGGATGGCCAGCGCGAGGTCTTCCCGGTCCCGGGCCGCGGTGTCCGCACGGAGCCTCCATACTGCAACCTCCATGCCGTCGTTCAATCGCTCGCGGCGGCACGGCAGCGAGGTGTCGGGGTGCAGGTCGAGCCGTGCGCCGCCCCGCTCGGGTCCGAGCGTCAGCGCGGGGTTCACCGCCAGGCGCAGCGTGTCGGCCAGCCCGGCGTCGAAGAACTGGCGCAGCGTCCGGGCGCCGCCCTCGACAAAGAGCGAGCCGATGCCGCGTTTTTCGAGTTCCGTGACGACGGCCGCGGCCGTGAGCGGCGCGCCCGGGAGGATCACCTCCGCCACCCCCTCCAGCGCCGGGATCGGCACTTCGGAGAAGACCAGCCGGTCGGCGTCGCCCTCCGTGAAGAAGCGCATCGCGGGCGAGAGCCGCCCCGAGCGGGTCATCGTCACCTTCGTCAGATCGGGTTGCAGCCCGCGGGCCGCACGCCGGGCCCGGGCCCCCTCGTCGCGCAGCAG
>OLSA01002068.1_pt1 | contig 15521 bp, 8 predicted proteins | sample 1672731 | NCBI WGS metagenome assembly OLSA01 (sample SAMEA3136718, study PRJEB25190) | human gut metagenome | biome: human gut; feature: human-associated habitat; material: faeces | place: Austria | collected 2013
TATAAACTCCATACTCATGTATGGCTATCCCAACAATAAACCCTCCGGCTTCACGTATGACGAAGCACGGCAGGCAACAGCAAATGCGCTGCGCTTCTGGATTTCGGAACAGGGCGAAGGCTATTCGTATGACTTCACCAATCGCCGTTCCAACCCCAACGCAATAAGGGCCAAGAGCGGATATGAACATGTGCTTGAATATGCCGATGAGCTGCTTGCAAAGGCCCGTGCAAGGCAGGACTTGCCCCATGGCATAGATTTCTCCACCTCCACCGTGCAGTTTACCGCAAGCGAAAACGGTTACGTCGGACAAACTTCGGTGCTCCTTACAAACATCAACAGCGGCTACACCCTTGATACTTCCCGGTTGCCATCAGGCAGCAGAGTTTCGGGCTATACCGGCGGCAGAAGCGAAACGCTCACCATTACGCTCCCCGCATCGGCGGCAGGGCAGAGTTTCAGCATATCTGCCGAGGGTATGGACACCCGCAGCATAGATAACATTACGGCCTACGTTCCCGCAAACGGCAGCCTGCAAAAGGTATTCCTCTGCGCCACCACCGCACAGGTCGTTGCAACGGCACAGCTTTCCGTTGGCGCACCCGAAGCCCCTAAGTACGGCAAAATGCAGCTTGTGAAAACCGGTAAGGACAATATGCCGCTTGCGGGTGTGGTGTTCGGCATATACAGCGATGCCGACTGCAAGAACAAGCTTGCGGAGCTTACCACTGACAGCGACGGAACAGCCATATCAGGAGATCTTCCGGTAGGTACCGTGTACATAAAAGAGCTTTCCACGATAAAGCCCTATGTTCTGAGCGTGGAGATAAAAAGCCTTGAAATAACCGATGGCGGGACTGTTGAAGTATCGTTCAGCAATTCCGAGGCCGTGGGCAAAATCCGCATCGAGAAAACGGGCGATGTGCTGACCGCCGGAGAGGCCGTTGAAACGGAATACGGCAGCGCCGCAACGCCCATATACAAAAACAAGGGACTTGCGGGCGTTGTATACGAGGTAAAGGACAGCGCCGGCAATATGGTTGCGACCATAACCACGGACAAGAACGGTATTGTGGAAACCGAGACGCTGCCCCTTGGCAGCTATACAGTGCAGGAAAAGAGCGCTCCCGACGGATATGTGATAGACGATACAGTTCACGAAACAACGCTGACTTTCAAGGACCAGAATACAGCCATCGTCATGAGTGCAATAAAAGCCGAAAACAAGCTGCGCACGGGCGGCGTAAAGCTGCTGAAGTATACAGAAAAGTTCAACGCCGATAAAATCAGCTTTGAAAAAGTATTAGGCAGCGGCTATGTGTTCGGCCTATACACTGCCGAAGATACCGAAGATATACCGGCAGATGTTCTGCTTGAGGTACTGACTACGGATGAGCAGGGCGTAGCCCAAAGCACGGTAAAGCTTCCCTACGGCAAGTATTACCTGAAGGAATTGGCAGCGCCTGACAGCGATATAAAGATACTGGCGAACAAGCTGTCGCTGATTATTGACAGCGAGCTTAATACCCAATATGTAAGCGACCCAATTCTCAACGAAATGTTCAAGGGAAGAATCGGTGTAAATAAGCTGGACGCCGAAGATAACGAAAGAGGTCTTGCGGGCGCGGTATTTGAAGTGCGCGAGGCTTCCGGCAAGCTGGTTGACACCATTACCACCGATACCAAGGGATACGCCGAAACCAAAGACCTGCCAACGGGAGAGTACAAAATAAAGGAGATTACTCCTCCCCCGGGATTCATACTTTCGGATGAAATCAAAACCGTTACCATTACTTCAGAGGATAAAGAAACCGCAGTATTTGAACTTACGAACAAGCCCAACGAAGTAACGCTTACAAAGACTGACTTAACAACCGAAAAGCCCGTACCCGGTGCGACTGTTGAGGTTTACGGTAAAGACGGAAAGCTGTTTTACAAAGGCGTTACCGATAAGGACGGCAAAATAACAATCAGGGAGCTTCCCGCCGGAACATACACGTTCAAGGAAACCATATCACCGGACGGCTACGCCCTGAATGTCAACACATTCCCTTTTGAAATCGATGCATACGGCAAGGTGACTGGAACCACCGCCTTTACCGATGAGCCCATCGTGCTGACCATCAAAAAGGTTGATGCCTACACCGGCAAGCCTATGGCGGGTATTTCATTCACCCTGAAGGACAGCGAAGGCAACATTGTAAAGACAAAACTGACCGACAAAGGCTATCGCATTACGACGGAGGACGGCGAAGAAACCTTTAGTGTAGATGATAACGGCTGTGCCGAATTCCGCTATCTGAAGGCGGGTAAATACTCGCTTGTGGAAAGCGTACCCGCAGGCTACCTTGCAGAGGACAGCATTTCTTTTGAATTGACCTCTGCACACAGCATGAGTAAGCCCCTTAATCTAACCATAAACAACTGCCCCACCGGCATAAAGCTCATAAAGCTTGACTCGGATACGAATAAGCCGCTTACCGGCGCAGGATTCAGCATTAAAGTCAAAGACGGCCTTGGCTTTTCAACGCTTACATTCACAAAGCAGGCAGACGGCAAATACATCTTCGACAAGGACGGCAAAGACACTGTCCTTATGGTCGATAACAACGGCGAGGTTATAATCCTTGGCATGCCGCTTGGGGCCGTATGGATAGAGGAATCTGTTGTTCCGGCAGGCTACTTCCCCATTACCGCGCGCAAAGCTGAAATTACGAAGGACACTTCGGCCCTCAAGCCCCTTGAAATCAAAATCCCCAACAGCAAAAGCGTCAAGCTGGGGCTGGATAACGACTGGTGGGAAATCCCCGCCATGATCGCTGGCGCGGTACTGCTGCTCGGCGGCGCAGTAGTTTTGTATGTGCGGAGAAAGAATAAATAAGAACTAGCAAAAACACGCAGGAGGGCGGAAAACGCCCTCCTGCCCATGAATATCGGCTTAACCTGTTTGCCATGTAACAGTTGCATCTCGCCATTGCAGGCAGCGCAGAAAAAACTGAAATCATTAGCAAAACAGAATAAGGGCAGACACCATAACTACGAGATCACAGAAGCGCATGAAAAGCCATGCGCTCTTTTGCTATATACAAATACGGGAAAAGGAGAAAGCGACCATGACTGAGAAACTGAAAAATGCCGGCTACACCATCATTGAGAGGTTTACCGTGGGCGAACAGGGCTTTGCGCTTGGGCATAGCGATACTGCGCCAGCCCCTTATGTCACATGGCAGTATCGTGCAGCTGCCCCCGATCATTTCTTCTGGGGACATTATATGAATTCAAAAGAAGCGGCATATGAGGATTATCGGAACAGAATAAACGGCGAAATAGAACACGTTTCGAAACGCATACAGCCGCAGTGCGCAAAGAAACGCGACGAGCCGGGGAGATAAGGAGGTGCAACTGTGGCAACAAAACTGCAAAACATATCCGAGCTTGCGCGTCAGACAACGGAGCGGCTTACGCAATCCGTTGACAACTGGAAACGCTTTCTCGATTCCGCCGCATGGCTTTATAAGTACCCGTTCCATGAACAGGTCTTGATTCATGCGCAGAGACCGGATGCAAAAGCCTGTGCTCCCATCGAGCTTTGGAACAGCAAATTCAGACGTTGGGTGAACAGGGGCGCAAAGGGCATCGCGCTCATCAACGACAGCGGGCAGAAGCCTGCGCTGCGGTATGTATTCGATGTATCCGACACCAATACCCGCTACAATATTCCGTTCCGACTATGGCAAACGAGGCCCGAATATGAGGCGCAGATCATTGAGAAACTGGAGAACCATTTTGGAGAAACGGGCACTGACAACGCGGACCTCGCTGCCATCGTACTTGGCATATCCATCAACGCCATATCGGACAACTACCGCGATTATTACGAGGAGCTCCTCAAAGCGGCGGATAACAGCGCACTCGCGGATATGAGCGATGACGAGATAAGCTCTACCTTTATGCTTCAGCTCATGACCAGCGTTTCCCATACGGTCCTGGTGCGCCTGGGCATCGACCCCGCCGCTATATTTCACGGCGATGAATACGAGAGCATAAGGCTGTTCAATTCGCCGGATACCATAGCGCAGCTTGGCACGGCGACCAGCGACATTTCGGAGATGATCCTGCGGCAGATCGAGCGCAGCGTCAGAAGCATGGAACGGCAGGAGCGCGGCACACTTGCAAACGTAGAGCCGGTATTGCAGAATGAAGGCAGAAACAGCGAAAGGAGCGATGAAAATGGAACTCAGTTACAGGCAGAACGGGGACTACCTGATTCCCGATATCAAAATGGACGATCAGCCGGCGGGGATGATCGGCAAATACGGCAGAATGCGGAAGACGTTTCTCAAGGAGCATCGGAGCGGGACTTACAACTCCCTGCTGCTTCAGAACAAGCTGACGGAGCATCTGTTGGAGATCGACAGGACGGCGCGGGAACAGGTCGAACAGACGATGGCGCAGATGGCGCAGACCGAGAACGTGACCGAGAAGATGAAAGCCGAGAATCAGATGCTCTGGATTCAGCGAATGAACAGCATTCGGCAGAGAGCCGAGGAGACGGTGCTGAACAACCTAATCTACGCATAACAACCGAAGATAGCCTGTTCCCTACCTTGGAGGAACAGATACAGCATATCGAAGAAGCGGAAGCGCAAAAGCTCTCCGCTTTTTCTGTTTCTCAGGCGGACATCGATAATGAGCTTTGCAGACACGGCAGCGGGTTCGCGAATGGGAAGTTGCGTATCTACAAGTTCTTTGAGGATATGCCTTCCTCAGATGCGGCTATTACATTTCTCAAAAAGGAATATGGCATCGGCGGCCACTCGCACACCTACCTGAATGGGGAAAGTGGTTTTGTAGACCATGACGGCAAGGGGATTCACTTCTCCAATCATAACTACAAGGAAAAGCACACCATAACTTGGAAAGCCGTAGCGCGAAGGCTTCGTGAGCTGATTGCCCTTGACCGATACCTGACCGAAAAAGAAAAGGCGTACCTTCCCGAATATGAAGCGAAGGAAGCAGAACGACGATTGCAGCTTGCAGAGGAAGCAGCGGCAAGAGAAGCACTCCGTGCAGCAGCTGCTGCAATGGACGAACGCAGGAAAAATGCCCAATATGCGTTCTCGCTCGGAGATACTGTGCAGCTTGGCATGACCACATATACCATCCTCGGATACGATGAAACCACCGTCAGCTTATCTGACCCAAAATACCCCTTGCTCTCCGAGGACATGCCCCGCGATGTGTTTGAGCAAAGGCTTAGGGAAAGCCCCGCAAATGACCGTCTGATTGCCGAAGCACAGGAAGCAGAGCCACAGCCCGGGCCGGTAGCCGAAACAGTTGAAGTCATTCCCGCAGAGGAAAACCACCTGCCCTACGATGTTGTTATTCAAACCATTCGTACCGAGGAGCGAGAACCCGAAAGACCTATCGAGAAAACCAACTTCCGCATTACGGACGATGCTCTCGGTCATGGCGGACCGAAAGCGAAGTTCCGCATGAACATGGATGCAATAAGGACACTGCAGACTATCGAGTTTGAACAGCGCCTTGCAACGCCCGAAGAACAGGAAGTCCTTTCCAGGTACGTGGGCTGGGGCAGTCTGCCGCAGGTATTTGAGGAAAACAACGCAGCGTGGGCAGATGAGTTCCGGGAACTCTACGAAACCCTGTCCCCAGAGGAATACGAAGCCGCTCGTGCTTCCGTGTTGAACGCCCATTACACAAGCCCCACGGTCATTAAGGCGATGTACGCTGCGATTGAAAAGATGGGCTTCCGCACGGGCAATATCCTTGAACCCTCCTGCGGCATAGGCAACTTCTTCGGCCTGCTCCCCGAAAGCATGGCCGGCAGCAAGCTATACGGCATAGAGTTGGACAGCATTACGGGGCGCATTGCAAAGCAGCTTTATCAAAACGCAAATATCACCATACAGGGATATGAAGAAACCGCATTGCCCGATAGCTTCTTCGATGTTGCCATAGGTAACGTACCCTTTGGCGATTACGGCGTTGCGGATAAGCGATACGATAAGAACCACTTCCTCATACATGATTATTTCATCGCCAAGACTTTGGATAAAGTCCGTCCCGGCGGCATAATTGCATTTGTCACCTCCTCCGGCACAATGGATAAAAAGAACCCCTCCGTACGCAAATACATTGCACAGCGTGCAGACATTCTCGGCGCGGTTCGCCTGCCGAATAATGCCTTCCTTGCCAATGCGGGCACGGGCGTTGTTGCGGATATACTGTTCCTGCAAAAGCGCGACCGCCCCATAGAGATTGAACCCGACTGGGTACACCTCGGCAAAACCGACGGCAAATTTATCATAAACCAATATTTTGTGAATAACCCCGGCATGATACTGGGCGAACTCAGCGAAGAAAACACGCAGTACGGCAAGCAAGCCGCTACGGTAAAGCCTATTGCGGGCGCGGAATTGCCGGAGCAGCTATCCGACGCGATAACCAATATCCATGCGAAAATCACCGAACCGGAGCAGCTTGAGGAAGCCGAAGAATGCATCGGCGAAAGTATCCCTGCCGACCCGAATGTACGCAATTTCAGTTTTGCCGTTGTAGACGGGGATATCTATTACCGCGAAAACTCCGTAATGCATAAGGTTGAGCTGTCCGTTACCGCAGAGAACCGCATTAAAGGCATGGTCAAAATCCGCGACTGTACCCGAAAGCTGATTGAATATCAGCTGGAAGGCTATTCGGATGATTTAATCAGGCAGGAACAGCAGACCTTAAACCGGCTTTACGATGATTTTACCTCGCAATACGGCCTGCTGAACAGCCGCGCCAACAATACTGCGTTCTCTGATGACAGTTCTTATTGCCTGCTCTGCTCCCTTGAGGTTCTTGATGAAAACGGCGCATTGGTGCGCAAGGCTGATATGTTCTCAAAGCGCACCATACGGCAGCAGGAACCCGTAACCTCCTGCGATACAGCAGCGGACGCACTCGCCGTATCACTTTCCGAAAAAGCAAAGGTCGATTTGCAGTATATGGGAAAGCTTACGGGCAAAACCGAAGAACAGCTTACAGAGGACTTGGCAGGCATAATATTCTTCAACCCATCTTCCGAGCAATATGAAACTGCGGACGAATATCTTTCCGGCGATGTCAGGTGGAAGCTTCGATTGTTAAAGGAGATAGACAACCCCAAATACGCAGCTAACATGGAAGCCTTGGAGAAGGTACAGCCAAATGACCTGGCCGCTTCCGAAATCGATGTTCGGCTTGGTGCAACATGGATTCCGCCGGAGGATATTCAGCGTTTTGTAATTGAGCTGCTCAACCCCGCCTATTACGCAAGCAGCAAAATAAAGGTGCATTATTCCCGACTTACCGCTCAATGGAGCGTTTCAGGCAAAACCGGCGACTACGGCAACGTTACAGCAAACGTTACCTACGGCACAAAGCGCATCAATGCATATAAGATAATTGAGGAAACGCTGAACCTGAAGGACGTTCGCATATTCGACACCGTGTATGATGAAAGCAGCAGTGAGAAGCGCATACTGAACAGAAATGAAACCGTACTTGCGCAGCAAAAACAGCAGCTCATAAAGGACGCGTTCCGCGACTGGCTATGGAAAGACCCCGACCGTCGTGACAGACTGACCACGCTGTACAACACCAAGTTCAATAGCATACGTCCCCGCGAATATGACGGAAGCCATATCAGATTCGTCGGCATGAATCCCGAAATCACGCTGAGGCCGCATCAGGTAAACGCCGTCGCGCGCGTTATCTATGGCGGAAACACGCTGCTTGCGCATGTAGTAGGTGGCGGCAAGACCTTCGAGATGGTTGCTGCCGCTATGGAGAGTAAACGGCTTGGGCTCTGTCAAAAGAGCCTGTTCGTGGTTCCAAATCACCTGACCGAACAGTGGGCAGCGGAGTTTTTGCAGCTATATCCTTCTGCCAATATCCTTGTTGCAACAAAGAAAGACTTTGAAACGCGAAACCGTAAGAAGTTCTGTTCACGTATTGCCACGGGCGATTACGATGCAGTCATTATCGGACACTCGCAGTTTGAGAAGATCCCCATGAGTGTGGAACGGCAAAGAGCAATCCTGCAGGCACAGCTCGACGAGATCATTGAGGGTATCTCCGAAGCAAAACGCGCCAATGCAGAACGCTTCACCATCAAGCAGATGGAAAAGAGCAAACGCTCCATTAAGCTGAAACTCGACAAGCTCAATGACCAGACCCGAAAGGATGATGTTGTCACCTTTGAAGAATTGGGCGTGGATCGACTCTTTGTAGACGAGGCACACAGCTTTAAGAACCTGTTCCTGTATACGAAAATGCGAAATGTCGCAGGGCTTTCTCAAACGGAAGCCTTGAAATCTTCGGACCTGTTTATGAAATGCCGGTATATGGACGAATTAACGGGAAATCACGGTGTCGTATTTGCAACGGGAACACCGATATCAAACTCCATGACCGAAATGTATACCATGCAGCGGTATCTTCAATATGATGCGCTGTGCTCCCATGGCTTGCAGCACTTTGACGCATGGGCATCCACATTCGGTGAAACCATTACGGCAATGGAGCTTGCACCGGAAGGAACGGGCTATCGCGCAAAGACGCGGTTCGCCCGTTTTTATAACCTTCCGGAGCTCATTACCATGTTCAGGCAGGTTGCTGACGTACAGACCGCCGACATGCTGAAGCTTCCCGTTCCCGAAGCGGAGTACCACAACGAGGTCATTAAGCCTTCCGGATTTCAAAAGGATATGGTTGATTCCTTTGCGGAGCGTGCCGAAAAGGTTAGAAACGGCATGGTGGACGCAGCCATTGACAACCTTCTGAAGATTACAAACGACGGCAGAAAGCTTGCCCTTGACCAGCGATTGACGGACGAATTGCTGCCGGATGACCCCGAAAGCAAGGTGAATACATGTTTAGATAACATTCACCGAATATGGGAAGCGAGCAAAGAGCAGAAATCAACGCAGCTTGTGTTCTGCGACCTATCTACCCCGCATGGTGATGGTAAGTTCAATGTGTACGACGACCTGAAAGCAAAGCTTGTCCGTATAGGCGTTCCGGAAGCCGAGATTGCCTTTATCCACGATGCAAAAACCGAGGCACAGAAAGCGGCCCTGTTCGCGAACGTTCGCTCCGGTAATGTGCGCATTCTGCTTGGTTCCACCGCAAAGATGGGAGCCGGCACCAACGTACAAAAGCGGCTGATTGCCGAGCACCATCTTGATATACCATGGCGACCTTCGGACATTGAGCAGCGCGAAGGCCGGATTCTCCGTCAGGGCAACGAGAACAGCAAGGTTGATATATTCAGGTATGTTACGGAAAACACCTTCGACAGCTATATGTGGCAGACGATTGAAAGCAAGCAAAAGTTTATATCGCAGATAATGACGAGCAAAAGCCCCGTCCGTTCCTGCGAGGACGTTGACGAAACCGCCCTTTCATATGCCGAGATCAAGGCATTGGCAACGGGCAATCCGTATATTAGGGAAAAGATGGACTTGGAGATTGAAGTATCGCGGCTGAAGCTTGTGAAAGCCAACTACCTTTCGCAGAAGTATATGCTTGAGGACAGCTTACTCAAGCACTATCCCAAGGAAATTCGCCTGACGCAGGAACGAATCAAGGGATATGCGATGGATATTGCCCTGTATGAGCGGCACAAGAGCGAAGATTTCCCAGGCATGCTGCTGTACGGTACTCATTACGCAGAGAAAAAAGAAGCCGGCACGGCGATACTTGAAGCTTGCAAGGCTATGACTTCGCCTGAGCCAAAGGAAGTCGGAGGCTATCGCGAGTTTACGCTGCTCCTGTCCTACGACATTGTTGCAAAGGTGTTCCGCATGACGTTGCGCGGAGAACTATCCCACACCGTGGAACTCGGCAGCGATATTCACGGCAACATTCAACGCATGGAAAATGTGCTTGAATCGCTCCCCTCCCGCCTTTCCGCCTGTGAAAAGGCCTTGGATACGCTGAAAGAGCAAATGGAGAACGCAAAAGCGGAAGTTGAAAAGCCTTTTGAGCAGGAACAGGAGCTTTCCGAAAAGGCAGCCCGCCTTGCGGAACTCAATGCGCTGCTTAATATGGATAAGCGGGAAAACGCCGCGCTGGATGCAGAGCCTGAGCATACCGAGATTGAGACTGTTAAGGCTTTCTGTAAAGAAAGATGAAAACACCACATTTATGAATTACAGAAGCCATTGTCAGTACCGAGTAATTCGGTGCTCCTTTTACAGATTGAAGTTAAGCTGTAAGTTGCGTATCCGATAAAACGCGGGTATAATAATAAAAGGAATACCTTTAGAAAGGAGGCATCAATCATGCCGGATGCAATGATACGGGAGATGATACCGTTATTCAAGTCGTATGGTATAAAGAAAGCTGCGCTGTTCGGTTCTGTTGCCCGTGGTCAAAACACGCCAGACAGCGATGTTGACCTTGTAGTCTCCTTTGGAAAAAAGTATGACCTGTTGGATATAGTCGGCCTTAAGCAGGATCTTGAGGAAGCATTGCAAGTCCCGTTTGACGTAATCACATATGAATCATTGAAAAGCGGAGCATTTGCGGATTCAGTCTATACAGATGAGAAGGTAATATATGGTTAGAGTTAATGTGATATTGGACCACATCCGCGAATGCTGCGAAGACATCTTTGATTTTGTTCGAGATATGGAATTAGAAGATTTTCTGAGCAATAAGCTTGTTCGCAATGCAGTAGGGATGTCCTTAATTAATATCGGTGAACTCGTCAAGGCGCTCCCTATCGAGTATCGTAATGATCATCCCGAAATACCTTGGAAGAGGATAGCAGGTATGCGAGATTTAGCAGCCCATAAATACCAAACGCTGGACATGGTTGCTGTTTGGAATGTCGTACAGGATAGAATTCCCGAGCTATATGAATTCACAAAAAGATAAGCTGTACTTTATGAAAGACGCCGGTGATAAATCGACGTCTTTTTTGTATCTAAATACCTAAGAAAGTGAGGTGTAAAACCTATTTGAGTCTTACAAAATCATACGTAACCCCGCAGGAGATTGAGCAGGCCAGGCAGCTCGATCTCCTTTCTTATTTGCAGCAGCATGAGCCGGAAGAGCTGGTGCGGTTTTCATCCCATGTGTATACCCTCCGCAGCCACGACAGTCTAAAAATATCAAACGGCAAATGGTATCAGTGGTCAACAGGGATAGGCGGCGTAAGCGCGCTGGATTACCTTATAAAGGTGCAGGGCATGGACTTCGTCAGCGCCGTTTCGAAGATATTGAGATATAGCCCGCTTGCGGAGCCCGCAAGGCCCACTCCTGCCAAGCGTCAAAGGCCCGTCTTTACCCTGCCCGCACCATATGAGAACAATGACAGGGTTTGTGCGTACCTTACCAGCCGCGGGCTTTCTATGGGCTTGCTTCGCATGTGCATCGATGCAGAGTTAGTATATGAGGATATGCGGCATAACTGCGTATTCGTTGGTTTCGACCGCAAAAAGGTCCCTCGATATGCCATGCTCAGAAGCAGTTCCCAATATTCAACATTTCTGGGCGAGGTATCGGGCAGCGACAAACGGTATTCATTCTCTCTTTCAGGCAGCTGCGAAACGCTGTATGTGTTTGAAAGCGCAATAGACTGCCTTTCCTTTATTGAATTGCAGCGCATGAAAACGGATGAACTGAAGCCCGATAACTATCTTTCCCTTTCCGGCGTATACCGACCCAGCGAAGGCCGGCATGCAGAATTGCCTGCGGCTTTGAAGGAATGTCTTTCCGCCAACGACGACATCCGTCACATAGCTTTGTGCCTGGACAACGACGAAGCAGGGCGCAGCGCCGCATTGGCAATATGCGCCGCGCTGCCTGACAAGTACACGGCGGAATTATTGCCTCCGCAATCAGGTAAAGACTACAACGAACTTCTCATGTTAACCAAAGGTATACCACCGAACATCAGGGTAAGAAAGCCGAAGGAGCGCCGCGAAAGATAGGCGCTTTATTTATCGGCAGGTAATGTGGATGCGATGCGCGCATCGCATTAGCGAGCATTGGATAATGCCAGCCTTATCCGCCCGTAAGGGTATCCCCTTAAACCCCAAAGCGAAAGGAGCAATATGCTGAAACGAAATATAAAGATAACATTCCGCCTAAACGCCAAGGAACAACAGCAGCTAAAAAAGAATGTAAAGCGAACGGGCCTATCGCAGGAAACATACATCCGAAGGCTCATCGAAGGCTATGTTCCCAAGGAGCTGCCGCCCATAGACTACCACGCCATGATGCGCGAACTTAACGCCATAGGCAACAGTATGAACCAGATAGCGGCCCATGCAAATGCCACGGGCTTTTTCCTTGTCGATGAATATGCCTCATATGTGCATGAGTTTCGCGAAGCCGTTCTTGCAATACAGCGCGCCGTGACTCAGCCGGAGCGTATATGAAGCATGGCTACAACTTCCATATGGAGCGTGAAGTCAACCTTGGGTCATGTGATTGAATACGCTGCTGACGGGACAAAAACGGCTAACCCCGAATGGAGCAAATCCGAATACCAGTCCATGCGCGACGTTATGGACTACGCCATGAACGATTTTAAGACCGAACAGCAATACTATGTGACCGCGCTTAATTGCGATGCCGGCTGCGCCAGAGAGCAGATGCAGCTCACAAAGCGGCAGTTCGGCAAAACGGATGGTATTCTTGCTTTCCACGGCTACCAGAGCTTTGCCGAAGGAGAAGTGGATGCAGACACGGCGCACGCGATAGGCATAAAGCTTGCGGCGGAGTTGTGGCCGGAGTATCAGGTAATCGTAGCAACACATCTGAATACGCATTGCTTTCATAACCATTTTGTGCTCAATTCGGTATCCTATCTCGACGGCAAGAAGTTCAACGCCTGTAAAGAAAGCTATCTTAAAATGCGGGCCGCATCCGATAGGCTGTGTAAGGAATATGGACTGTCCGTAATCACGGAGCACACGGCGTATTATCCCAAGCACTACGCAGAATGGGACGCGGAGCGTAAAGGGCAGCCAACATGGCGAAGCGCAATTCGAGAGGATGTTGACAAGGCAATCATGGCAAGCATGAGCTTTCAGGCGTTTCTCCGTTTCCTTAAAAGCATGGGATACGAAGTCAAAACAGGCGTAAAGCACATGGCGGTGCGCCCGCCTGGCAAGGAACGCTTCGTGCGGCTGCGTTCCCTTGGAGAACGGTATGCCGAGGACGCTATACGGCAGCGTATATTAAAGCAGCGCGCACCGGAGCGCCCGGCAAAATGCGCGCCGTCGATACCATTGCGCATCCGAGTTCATGGTGACTTTCATCTATCCAAAGTCACATGGAAAGGACTTAGGGCATTGTACTTCTTCTACCTGCGGAAGCTTCGCAGAACACAACGTGCTCAGCAGTGCAATGTTCCATATGTACTGCGCGAGGATTTAAGGCACTTAGACGCGATAGATGCACAAACTCGGTTCCTGTTCAGGCACGGAATCAACAGCACAGACCAGATTGACATTTACCGTGCTTGTGCAGACGAGCAGCTTACGCAGCTATATACCGAGCGCAAGGCGCTGAAGAATGAGCAGCGCCACGCCGGTATTCCTGATAAGTGTCTGGCGGAGATTCGTGAACGCATTGCCGCCATTTCCGAACAAGCGAAGCTGCTTCGCAACGAGTTAAAACTATGTGACGCAATCACGGAACGTGCCATTGCACTTTCGAAGCGGCAGGAGCAGGTGAAGCAGCTTCAGCGGGAGGAACAAGATGCAGGACGCCACCGTAATCTGTCCAAGACTTCATTGAAGATTTACTGATAATAATCTTTTTGAAGGAATCATTATATAGTAAAGGAGTGATTATACATGTCTCAACACGGCGAAGCAGCCGAGCAGGTCGTCAACATGGCAACCAATGCGGCGGTAAAAACAGCGGAGTGCGCCGCAGAAATTGTGGGCAAGGGTACTTTATCCCTGGCAACATTTCTGTTGGCAGTACTTAAAGACCAGAAGAAAACAAAGGGCCGAACGCGTATACAGTCCTTTAATGGCAGACCAACTAAGGTATTTGCCATTATGGCAAAGGACATGAAAACCTTCTCAAAGGAGGCGAAGGAATACGGCATCCTATATGCGGCGGTAATGAACCGGAAAAGCACCGACGGAATAGTGGACGTGGTTGTAAGCGCAAACGACGCGGCACGGGTAAACCGAATAGCAGAACGGTTTGCGCTATCTACAATAGAAATACAAAAAGCAGTTAATACTCCCACCGAAGAACGGGCGGCGGATGCTCAAAACCCTACTGCGCGGACGGACAACCAGAATCCGTCCGCACTTTCATCAGACAGCAAAGAGCGTTCCGAAACGGCGGATACTGATTCGGAGCATGCTCGCCCTTCCGTAAGGCAGCAGCTTAAGGACATACGTCAAGAGCGGCAGAGCGTACACCGGAAGCCGCTTGAGAGAAGCAGAACTGTACATGGAGAACTTCGCATATGAAAAGCCCTAACGAAGATAAACTCACGGAGTATATTCTTATAGGGTTTGGCATAATACCCGTGATATTGGCGGCCTTAACGGTCGCTCCTTTTTTATCTGATGGGCTTGCGGGCATTGTGAAAGACCTTACCCACAGCATGAATAACCCCATCAATATACAGTGGTGCGCCGACTCGCCAAAGGCCATTCTGGTATTCCTTGCAGCTTACGGCACAGGCATTGGGGTATATTTCTCCACGCGCCGCAACTACCGCAGAGGTGAAGAACACGGCAGCGCCAAATGGGGTAACGCACGGCGAACATGCAAAAAGTATGCCGAAAAGGACAGCCGCAAGAACCTTATTCTTACCCAAAATGTCCGTATTGGGCTGGATGGCAGGATGCACCGGCGCAATCTTAACGTGCTGGTAGTCGGCGGCAGCGGCGCGGGCAAAACCCGCTTCTATGCCAAGCCCAACATCATGCAGGCAAATACATCCTATGTTGTGCTTGACCCCAAGGGCGAGATTCTGCGGGATATTGGCTATCTGCTTGAATGGCATGGATATAACATAAAGGTACTCGACCTGATACATACGGAGTGCAGCCACGGCTTCAACCCATTCGTATATCTTCGTGACGATAAGGACGTTCTGCGGCTGGTCAATAACCTTATACGCAACACCACGCCCAAAGGCGCGCAGAGCAGCGACCCTTTCTGGGAACGCGCTGAAACAGCGCTGCTCGAAGCCCTTATCCTATATCTGGTGAATGAAGCGCCGCCCGAAGAACAAAACTTCTCAATGGTAATGGAAATGATAAACGCCGCAGAAGTAAGAGAGGACGATGAAGAATACGCTTCCGTGCTCGATGAACTCTTTGAGCGGTTGGCTATGCGCGATCCTGAACACCTTGCCGTTAAGCAATACCATGTTTTCAAATTGGCGGCGGGTGTTGTATGCTCTAAAAGACTTCTTAATCAAGCGGTTGGGAAGTCTCTTAGAACACACAACCTAAAACCGAAGAAAGGAGCGCAAGTTA
>OLSA01002071.1_pt1 | contig 15509 bp, 15 predicted proteins | sample 1672731 | NCBI WGS metagenome assembly OLSA01 (sample SAMEA3136718, study PRJEB25190) | human gut metagenome | biome: human gut; feature: human-associated habitat; material: faeces | place: Austria | collected 2013
ATGACCTGGAGAAAAAATCAAAAATTTCTAAAATTTTTTTTGAAAATTGTATTCCCAAAAGGCCCTGCGGATTCCTATTAGTGTAAGGGGTACACAAAAGAAACCTCTCACAAAAGCTCTTTGACAACTGAATAAGCCATCCCAGAGAGATACTTCTGGCACTGAATGTGCATCCTGCGTGTCTTACCAGAAAATACGCCGCTGAAATATGGGGCAGGAACGGGCTGGGGCAGAATGGCAAAGTTCAAATAACAGCAGATACACTGCGGTGGAGCAAGAAAACGTGTTCCACCGTAGGAATGTACTGTTATTTCTAATAGTGCAAATCCAATCCGACAGGGGGTGATGAATTTACATGGAGTACCCGTATTTCAAAGGTCTGGAAGCAGACCGATACAGCTTTTACCGTGTGCCGAAAGCACTGGTCAAGGCTGATCTGTTCCAGAAGATGTCCGGGGACGCCAAACTGCTATATGCTGTGCTGCTGGATCGTATGAGCCTTTCCATTAAGAACGGCTGGCAGGACAAGCACGGCAACGCCTACATTATCTGCACGATAGAGGAAGTTATGGACTCTATTCATTGTGCCAGACAAAAGGCGGTCAAGCTGCTGGATGAGCTGGAGCAAGAGTTTCGGCTTATCGAGCGGCGCAGACAGGGACTCGGAAAACCCAATCTGCTGTATGTGAAAGACCTTTATGCGGGGCTTTCGCAATCGAACTACTGGAAGTATGAAAATCATACTTCCGGCGGTATGAAAACCGAACTTCCGGGAGTTCCAAAATCAAACGGAAGTAATACTGAGAAGATAAATAAGACAGATAATAGTGAAACTGATCTTATCTATCCGGCTGAATTGCAGGAAGAAGAACAGTACCGCCGCTATTTCAAGGAGGCTCTGGAACTGGAAATTCTGGAACAGGGCTATCCGGCAGATAAAGCGGTCCTGTATGAGATTCTGGAACTGCTGGTAGAAACTGTCACCAGCAGAAAGAAGTTCCTGCGCATTTGCGGGGAGGAAAAGCCGAAAGAGGTGGTGAAAAGCCGCCTGATGAAGCTGGATTCCTCGCATATCCAGTACATATTGGAGTGCTTAAAAGAAAACAGCACTCAGATTCGGAACATCAAGCAATACCTGCTGGCAACACTCTATAACGCACCTGTGACCGTGGACAGCTATTATTCCGCACAGGTTCGGCATGAATTTGGGTGGGGCAGCAGAGTAGATAAGAACTAGGAGGACAACCCCATGAACATCGTATTCATGAGTATGGACACGCTGCCCTCTACGCTGTGGGCGCGTGATCTGTATGACCAGATGCACATTCGCAGCGATTTCCACAAGTGGTTCCCGCGTATGTGCCAGTATGGTTTCATCGAGGGCCGCGACTACGAGTATATGCCCCGTGTTCGGCTCCAGGATGAGGGCGGACGTACGGTCCAGCGGTATGTGAAAGACTACCGTATTACGCAGGACATGGCAAAGAAGCTCTGCAAACTGCACCACACGGCAGTCAGTGCGGCGTACCATCCGCAGCCGTTTGACTGGGATTCACTGCTGGGCCTGCTGCATAAGAAGCCGCCGCGCCGGAGCAGTTACGAGGCGCAGCTGAGCGAGTCCGATTCGCTGGTGACAACCACGCAGATCGCCAAAGAGTACGGCTGCGGAGCAAAGGTGTTCAATCGACTGCTGCATCTGCACGGCATCCAGTACCGGGCCAACGGCCAGTGGGTACTGTATTCGGAACACCACGGCAAGGGCTATACGTCCAGCCTGACGTTCCGGCTCCAGCGCAGCGATGGTTCCGAGGTGGAAAAGCTGCACACGGCATGGACGCAGAAAGGCCGGAAGTTCCTTTATCATACGTTGAAGCGGCGCGGGGTGCTGCCGCTGGCTGAACAGGGAGGTTAAGCCTATGAATTTTACCGATAATCCGTTTGAACGCATGATGCGCCAGCGTCCGGGGACGGACAGTGGCCATCCCTGCAAGCATTGCCGCCACAAATGGGAGTGCGGCTATCTGCTGCACCAGTGCCGTAAGAAGTTCCGCTCGGTGCTGGGTGATACCGCACCGCCTGCGGCTGGGGCAGTCCGCCCCTGATGCAGTGGCGATAGATGGGAGGTGAGCAACCATGCAGGAAGAAGTCAACGAGAAAACCATCTCACTGTGCATCAAAGGAGGAAAAATCACTGCAAAGATTTTGAAAGCGGCCCTGATAAAGCTGCTGGCAGAGATGGACAAGAAGAAAAAGCAGCAGGAGAAAGGGAAAGGTCAATGTAAGAGAACAGGTAAGCAGAGCATCAAGAGCTTGCAAAAGAGCGGCGCGCAGATCACGAACATCGTTGTCACGGACAATAATATCAAGTCGTTTGACCGGGTGGCCCGGAAATATGGCATTGATTATAGTCTGAAAAAGGTTGAACAGGAGGGGAAAAGCGAATATCTGGTATTTTTTAAGGCCAAGGACGTGGATGTTATGACCGCTGCCTTTAAGGAGTATACCAGCGAAACGCTGAAAAAGCAGAAACGTGAATCGGTGCGTCAGAAGCTGGAAAAGGTGAAAGAGGAGCTTTCCAATCACCGTCAGCTCAAGAAAGAAAAGAAGAGGGAGCAGGAACCGATACGATGAAAAATCCGAAAACACCTGCCCGCCTGCCGCGCAAAGCACCGTCCAACCAGACGGGCGGCACGGCATGGGGCAAGAAACTGGCTGCGGAAATCAGCCGGATGGCGCAGGCAGCAGATATGAAAAAGCTGATCCTGCTGAATTTTCCGTACATTATCGCCTTCTACATGGTGGAGAAAGCCGCATGGCTCTACCGTCATTGCAATGGCGATTCCGTGGTAGACAGGCTGATGGTTCTCTTTATGAACTTTGGTCTGGCCTACAAAAGTGCCTTGCCCAGCTTTTACCCGTTTGATCTGTTGATAGGTCTGGCCGGTGCAGCTGCGCTGAAAGCAGTGATCTACTTCAAAGGGAAGAATGCGAAGAAGTATCGGCAAGGCGAGGAATATGGCTCTGCCCGGTGGGGCAACCAGAAGGACATCGAACCTTTTATTGACCCGGTATTCGAGAACAACGTCATCCTCACACAGACCGAACGCCTGATGATGAGTGGTAGACCAAAGCATCCGAAGTATGCTCGCAATAAAAACGTCATTGTGATCGGCGGCAGCGGCAGCGGTAAGACACGATTTTACGTCAAGCCCAACTTGATGCAGATGCCCCAAAAGGTCAGCTATGTCGTAACGGACCCCAAGGGTACGATCATTATCGAGTGCGGAAAGATGCTCTCGGATGCCGGGTACAAAATCAAAGTCCTGAACACCATCAACTTCAAAAAATCCATGCGATACAATCCGTTCCATTACATCCGCAGCGAAAAGGATATTCTGAAACTGGTCAATACTATTATCGCCAACACAAAGGGGGATGGCGAGAAGTCCGGCGAGGATTTCTGGGTCAAGGCGGAACGGCTGCTCTACTGCGCACTGATCGGCTACATCTGGTATGAAGCCCCGGAGGAAGAACAGAACTTCTCCACGCTGCTGGAGTTCATCAACGCCAGCGAAGCCCGTGAGGATGACGAAGAATTTAAGAATCCTGTGGATGAGCTTTTTGAGGAACTGGAACAGAAGAAACCGGAGCACTTTGCAGTCCGTCAGTACAAGAAATACAAACTGGCGGCAGGCAAAACGGCTAAGTCGATTCTTATTTCCTGCGGTGCCAGATTAGCCCCATTTGACATTGCGGAGCTGCGTGACCTTATGGCCTACGATGAAATGGAACTGGATTTGCTGGGAGATCGCCGCACGGCCTTGTTTGTTATCATTTCCGACACGGACGATACGTTCAATTTCGTGGTGTCCATCATGTACACCCAGCTTTTCAATCTGCTTTGTGACCGTGCAGACGATCAATGCGGAGGTCAGCTAAAGTATCATGTACGGCTGCTGCTTGATGAGTTTGCGAACATCGGTCTGATTCCGAAATTCGATAAGCTGATCGCCACCATCCGCAGTCGTGAGATATCAGCATCCATCATCCTGCAGTCGCAGAGCCAGCTGAAAACCATCTACAAGGATGCCGCAGAAACCATTATCGGCAACTGTGACACCATGCTTTTCCTCGGCGGCAAGGAAAGCTCGACACTCAAAGAGATTTCCGAAACGCTGGGGAAAGAAACCATCGACCTATATAACACTTCTGACACACGCGGCCAAAGCCCATCATTTGGTACAACCTACCAAAAGACTGGCAAGGAACTTATGAGCCGGGACGAACTTTCTGTCATGGATGGCAGCAAGTGTATCCTGCAGCTGCGCGGTGTCCGGCCATTCCTCAGCGACAAATTCGACATTACCAAGCATAAGCGGTACAAAGAACTGTCGGACTTCGATAAGAAGAACGCTTTCGATGTAGAACGCTACCTGAAGCACGAACTCAGGCTGCGAATGGATGAAGAATTTGATTGCTACGAGGTGGATGTGTCCGAAGAAAGCACAGCATAGGAAGGAGGTCATTATCCGAAGTAAATTCATCCGCCCGCCTGTCCGGGCAGACCCCATGACAGCAATCTCGTCCGACTGATCTCTACATTTTTTGCGATTTCAAAAGGCTGATTTTTATGAAAATGAAAGGAGAAGCCAGCATTGCAGGAAGCAGGCAGCACCGAAGATGTGCCAGCCTGTTTTTCTTTTGGAATCGTACTTTTTATCAATGCTGCAATCTGGCGAAAAAAGACTATGGAATTCTTCAATCAGGCTATTACCGTTCTGCAGACTCTCGTTGTTGCCATCGGCGCGGGCCTTGGTGTTTGGGGCGTTGTGAACCTCATGGAAGGGTACGGAAACGACAACCCCGGCGCAAAGTCGCAGGGCATGAAGCAGCTGATGTCCGGCGGCGGTGTCATCCTCATCGGCACCCAGCTGATCCCGTTGCTCTCTGGTCTGTTCGGCTAATCAACAAGCGATAGGAGGAAAACCCGCCATTGTTCGATAATATTTTCGCAGCAATCGAAAAATGGATGAGGGAACTTCTTTCCGGCATGGTGGAGTCCAACCTGAGTACGATGTTCACAGCGGTCAACCAACAGACCAGTGAAATCGCTGCTCAGGTCGGGCAGACACCGCAAGGGTGGAACAGCAGCATTTTCAGCATGATCCGTAACATTTCGGATTCGGTGGTGATTCCCATTGCAGGAATCATCATTACGCTGATCCTCTGCTATGAACTGATCTCGATGCTGACGGAACGGAACAATCTGCACGATGTAGACACTTGGATGTTCTTCAAGTATTTCGTGAAGATGTGGATCGCGGTTTATCTCGTCAGTCATACGTTCGATATTGCAATGGCGGTATTTGACATTGGGCAGTCGGTGGTAAATTCTTCCTCCGGCATTATCTGTGGCAATACCGCCATTGATATTAGTTCTCTTTCCATGCAGATGCAGGCGGCAATGGCAACAATGGCGATTGGCGAACTGGTGACGCTGGCATTGGAAACCCTTGTTGTAAGCTGGTGTCTGAAAATTCTGTCGGTGGTTATCACGGTAATTATGTACGGCAGAATGATAGAAATATACCTCTACACTTCGCTTGCTCCGATTCCATTTGCAACCATGAGCAACCGTGAATGGGGTCATGTGGGTACGAACTACTTCCGAGGGCTGTTCGCGCTGGCATTCCAGGCGTTCCTGATGATGGTCTGCGTGGCAATCTATGCAGCCCTTATCGGCAGCATCCGGGTATCTTCGGATATTCACTCGGCATTGTTCGGCACAATGGCCTACACGGTGATTCTTTGTTTCTCGCTGCTCAAAACGGGAAGTCTGTCCAAACAGATCTTCGGCAGTCACTAAATCCGGGAAAATCCAATGAAAGGAAAAGACAGCAGACAACGCCGTTTCCCGGCGGCGGTCTGGCTGTTCTGGTGATAAATGGCCTATGTAACGATTCCCAAAGACCTTTCCAAAGTGAAGAACAAGGTCTTTCTGAACCTGACGAAACGCCAGCTAGTGTGTATGGGGTTTGCAGCAGGCATTGGCGTTCCGTTCTATTTTCTTATGCGCGGTACGCTGGGAACCAGCAATGCAGCGGCAGGCATGGTGCTCCTGATGCTGCCGGAATTTTTCTTTGCTCTGTACGAGAAAAACGGGATGCACCTTGAAACCATCCTGACGAATTTTATCAGTGTCCGATTCAAACGTCCTGCGGTACGCTGCTATGAGGTCGAAAACCTGTATGAGCGGGAACTGGAAACCGCAGCACCGATCCAGAAGAAAGGAGGCATCCTTGGTAAAAAGTGAACCGAAGAAGAAACCGCAGTCGGGCGGCTTCTTCCAGAAGTTCTTTCGGAAATCCGAAAAGAGCCAGAAGGAACAGCGGTTGACTGTGCAGCGTTCCATTCCATATCTGGAAATGGGGCGCGACGGTATCTGCCGGGTGGAGGAACATCTGTATTCCAAAACCGTCCGATTCTACGACATTAACTACCAGCTGGCACAGAACGAGGATAAGAACACCATCTTTGAAAGCTGGTGCGACTTCCTCAACTACTTCGATGCCAGTATCCGCTTTCAGTTGTCGTTCATCAACCACAAGAGCGATATGAGCGAGTACAACAAGGTAATCCAGATCGAGCCGCAGCACGACGCGTTTGACGATGTGCGTATGGAATATGCACAGATGCTGAAACAGCAGCTTGCCAAGGGTAACAACGGTCTGGTTCGGACGAAGTACATCACGTTCAGCATCGAAGCAAAAAGCGTTCGGGAAGCAAAGCCCCGGCTGGAGCGTATCGAAACCGATATTCTGAATAACTTCAAGGTGCTGGGTGTGAAAGCCTACCCGCTGAACGGCGTGGAACGGCTTCAGATCATGTACGAAACCTTTCATCAGGAGGAACAGCAGAAGTTCGATTTCAGCTATGACCGCATCCTGCAGAGCGGCATGACGACCAAAGACTTCATTGCCCCGACCAGTTTTCTGTTCAAGAGCGGCAAGGATTTTATGATGGGTGACACCTATGGTGCTGCATCCTATCTGAACATCCTTGCCCCAGAACTGACGGATAAGGTGCTGGCCGAGTTTCTGGACATGGACAAAAATCTGGTCGTCAGTATCCATGTGCAGTCGGTAGACCAGCTGAAAGCCATCAAACTGATCAAAGGCAAAATTACCGACTTGGACCGTATGAAAATCGAGGAGGTGCGCCCAGATAGGGCATTGTGTAGTGTAGCGTAAGGGACTACCCCGTAGGATAACGCGGGAAACAACCTGCCTAACCGAAAGGCGAAAGCTGAAACGGGAACAGAGCACGGCAGGAAAGCGGTAAGTCACTGAAAGACAGTATTGTGCGACTGAACCGCCATGTTAAGCGGATACGAGGATGAAGTTGGGTTTACTGATACGCAAGTTTCTAATTTCTGTTATTTTCAGGCGGAGGAAAATGTCTGAAACCTCTGTCATGAACGCGATGGATGATGCTCTTCCATCCATCGGTTATCTCAATGTTCATGGAATCTGTAGGAGAACCTATGGCAAGGAAACGAAAGCGCATACCGACAATCCGCATTTCCCTACACACAATGTTAACTGGGGATACCCTACACAGGAACGCCTGAAAAGGCTATGGCTGTAGAGCCTGAAAATCCTGCATGGGTACGGAACGCTCATAGTAGTCCGAGAGGGATAATGACCCTTACATGGCGAAGGAGCGTAGTTATTGTGTACTAAAATAGAACGTTGATTAGGGAGGAAAACCTCATTGCAACCAACAACCGAAATTTTAGAAAGAATCAGCAAAGACTCATTAACCCATAAGGAAGAAGTATTTACTAGATTGTATCGCTATCTGCTGCGCCCAGATATTTACTATCAGGCATACCAGCGTCTGTACACGAACAAGGGTGCATCGACAAAAGGTATCAATCAAGACACAGCAGACGGTTTCAGCGAAGCTAAGATTGAAAAAATCATTCAGTCCTTGGCAGATGAAACCTATCAGCCCACGCCAGTACGACGAACTTATATTGCAAAGAAAAGCAATCCGAAGAAGAAGCGTCCATTAGGTATTCCGACCTTTACGGACAAATTGGTTCAAGAAGCACTCCGTATGATATTGGAAGCAATTTATGAACCGCTCTTTCTGGACTGCTCGCATGGATTCCGCCCGAAAAGAAGCTGTCACACCGCATTAGACAAATTGAAGTACCAATTTGGTGGTGTGCGTTGGTTTGTTGAGGGGGATATTAAAGGGTGCTTTGACAATATAAATCACGATGCACTGGTTGGATTTATCGGCAGCAAGGTCAAAGATGCACGCATCGTAAAACTGGTCTACAAATTTCTAAAAGCAGGATATTTGGAAGATTGGGTTTACCACAAAACCTACAGCGGCACACCGCAAGGCGGTATTCTTTCACCGTTGCTGGCAAACATCTATCTGCACGAACTTGATAAATTCGTCATGCAGCTAAAAGACGAATTTGACACTCCTGAAAAAGGGAAAATCACCCCGGAATACCGTGAACTGCACAATAGAATCAAAAATCTTTGCTACCACATCGACAGAAAGAATGGAGTAGAAAGAGAAAGCATGATTGCAGAGTGTAAAACACTCCGCAAACAACTTTTGAAAACTCCTTGCACAGCACAGACGGATAAAAAGCTCAAATATATCCGCTATGCAGATGATTTTATTATTGGTGTAAAGGGCAGTAAAGAGGATTGCCAGTGGATTAAGAGCAAACTCTCTGAGTTTATTGGGCAAACACTCAAGATGGAACTCAGCGAAGAAAAGACACTTATTACCCACAGCAGTGAATGTGCCCGGTTCTTAGGTTTTGATGTTCGTGTCAGAAGATGTGAGAAAGTAAAGCGGAACAAGAAAGGCACAAAAGCGAGAACTCTCAACAACCATGTTGAACTGCTAGTGCCATTCGATGACAAAATCCACAACTTTATTTTCTCAAAGGGTATAGCGATACAGAAAAAGGACGGAAAGCTATTTCCCGTTCACAGAAATTCCCTGCTACGGCTGACAGACCTTGAGATAGTCACAGTTTACAACGATGAGTTGAGAGGTATTTGTAATTATTACGGAATAACCAGCAACTTCTGTAAACTGAAATATCTGTCTTACCTTATGGAATACAGCTGCCTAAAAACGCTTGCAGCAAAACACAAAAGCAAAATCTCAAAAGTTGTTGCTATGTATAAAGACGGAACTGGCGAATGGGGTATCCCCTATGAAACGAAAAAGAAAGCCAAGCGCCGCTATTTCGCCAACTATATGGACTGTAAAGATGCGAAAATTTCAACAGACTGCATTAGCAATGCCGCAATTATTTATGGTCAGTCGGTAACACCGCTTGAGAAGCGTTTGAAAGCAAGAATTTGTGAACTTTGTGGCACAACGGAAAGCGAACGTTACGAAATCCACCATATCAATAAACTGAAAAACCTTAAAGGAAAAGAACCGTGGGAAATCGCAATGTTAGCAAAACGGCGAAAGACACTTGTAGTGTGTGAGCATTGCCACCATCTAATTCACAATCAATGAGTTTTTCTGACCGAACAATGACAGAGCCGTATACTTCGAGAGAGGTAAGTACGGTTCCCGGAGAGGGTGATGCAAACCTGCTATTGCAAGATAGTAAGGCGGCAGCTCCCTACTCCACCAGAAAAAGGCGGTGCGTTCCGGCTATGATATGGAAATTATTCCGAGTGACCTTGCAACTTATGGTGGTGAAGCCAAGAAGATTCTGGATGATTTGCAGAGCCGCAATGAGCGTATGTTCCTTATTACGGTGCTGTTCCTCAATGCTGCGAAAACCAAACAGGAGCTGGATAGTGCAGTGTTTCAGACGGCTGGTATCGCTCAGAAGTTCAACTGCACATTGAATCGACTGGACTATATGCAGGAGCAGGGGCTTATGAGCAGTCTGCCGCTGGCCAATAATCTGGTTCCCATCAAGCGGGCATTGACTACAACTTCCACCGCCATCTTCGTGCCGTTCACCACACAGGAACTTTTCATGGAGGGCGATTCCCTCTACTACGGTCTGAATGCAGTGTCCAACAACATGATTATGGCAGACCGAAAACAGCTCAAAAACCCGAACGGTCTGATTCTTGGAACACCGGGCAGTGGAAAGTCGTTTAGCGCAAAGCGTGAAATGACAAACGTGTTCTTCACGACAACGGACGATATTATCGTGGCAGACCCGGAAGGCGAGTATTATCCGCTGGTGGAAGCGTTGGGCGGTCAGGTCATCCATATCTCGTCCACCAGTAAGGACTACATCAACCCGATGGACATCAATCTGAACTATGCGGACGATGATAACCCGCTGGGCATGAAATCGGACTTTATTCTTTCCCTGTGCGAACTCATCATGGGCGCACGGGATGGGATGGAGCCGGAAGAGAAGTCAGTTATTGACCGCTGCCTGCCGCTGGTCTACCAGAAGTATCTGAACGACCCGAAGCCGGAGAATATGCCGACGCTCGGTGATCTGTACGACTGCCTGCGGGAGCAGAAGGAACGGCAGGCGCAGCGTATCGCCACGGCACTGGAAATCTACGTTAATGGTTCGCTGCGGGTGTTCAACCACCAGACCAATGTGGAACTGGATAATCGCATTATCTGTTTTGACATCAAGGAGTTGGGCAAACAGCTGAAAAAACTGGGGATGCTCATCGTTCAGGATCAGGTCTGGAACCGCGTTACCATCAACCGCAACAGCAAAAAGAACACCCGGTACTATATAGACGAGTTCCACCTCCTGCTGAAAGAGGAACAGACCGCTGCATACAGCGTCGAAATCTGGAAGCGGTTCCGAAAATGGGGCGGTGTACCGACAGGAATTACGCAGAACATTAAGGATTTGCTGGCCAGCCGGGAAATCGAGAACATCTTCGAGAACAGCGATTTTATTTATATGCTCAACCAGGCATCCGGCGACCGACAGATCCTTGCAAAGCAGCTGAATATTTCACCGTTCCAGCTGTCGTATGTGACGAACAGCAACGAGGGCGAGGGGCTGCTGTTCTACGGCAATACGATTATCCCGTTCAAGGATAAGTTCGACACTTCGCTGAAACTGTACAGCCTGATGACCACGAAGCCCAATGAGATGGGAAAATATAAGGAGAAAAAAGAAGCATGAACACACCGAACATTTTTGACCGACTGAGCCGCAAGATTCATCATCACTCTGACATTGAGCCGCACAAAAGCGATTCCGGCCCGCCCTTTGGTGAGGTGGAGCCGCTCAACTTCCACGATGAAGAATCGGTGGTACATACGGTACTAGAAGATTTCTATGCCGTTGGCACACTGGCCGATGAACTGACTGACGGTTTTCACATGGAAGCCCACGGTTATCTTGACCGTGAGGAAGTGAACGCCCGTCTGATCGCCTTTGCCCGGAAGCTGGAGCAGGTGCTTGATAAGTGGGAAACCCACGCAGCCTTGATCGCATGACGGCTCCAGCCGGAAGGAGGTGATTTCCATAGCAGACAAAAAGTTTCGGGGCAGAGATAAAATCGTCCAGAAAATGACCAAGGATGGTCTGGTGGATGAAAACCTCCGCACCGGGGAACAGAAGTCCGCGACCGCAGCAGAAAAGCCGGAGCAGGAAGATTCGGCAAAAGAAACTGCGGAAAAGGAAACAGACGAAACACCCGCCGTGGGCGAGGAAATCTGTATGGATGCGGTGGATGGGGAAGAGGAACCACCCCGGCATCACAGCACCGCCAAGCAGAGCGCAGACTATTACAAAGCCCATCAGGAGGACGGGAAGCCGAAGGATGCGCCTGCGGAATCGGATGCAGAGCCGCCCACAAAGAAAGGCCGACTTTCTTTTGAAGATGAAAAAGGCGGTATTGTCCGTGGCGTAGGAATGGGCGTTAAGAAGATGGCCAAGAAAGGAGTGGACACCGCCACCGGGTTTGCTCATCAGAAAGTACATCAGGTAGAAAAGGACAATTCCGGCGTGGAAGCTGCACACAAGTCAGAAGAAGCAGCTGAACGCCTGCACCACTTTGTCAAAGGCAGAAAAAAGCCCAAAGATAAATCTGCCAGAGCGGAGAAAAGAGGTGTGGAGGATCAGAAATCCAGCCGCCTGAAATTCACTGAGAGCGAGGGTGGCACTGCAGAAAATGCAGCAGAACCGTCGCTGAAAAAGAAACAGCCCCAGCCACCACCGACTGCCGCAGGCGGTGAAGCAAAGACAGTTGGAGCGAAGTTTTATCAGAAAAAGCAGTATAAGGATGCCTATGCAGCCGCCAAGCGCGGCCCAAAAGCCGGAACAGCTGCCAGCAAGCAGGCAGCAGCGGCAACCAACACCATTACGGAAAAAGCGAAAGCGGCTGTGCAGGAGATCATCGTGCAGCATAAAACTTTGTGGGTCGGTATTGGTGTGGGTATCCTGCTGGTGATGGTCATGTTGGGAGCCTTTTCAAGCTGTGGTGCGGCAATTCAGGGAACGGGCAGTACCTTTGTGGGAACGACCTACCCCAGCAAAGATGCCGACATGAAAGGTGCAGAAGAGGATTATCTGGAACTGGAAAAAGAACTGGATAAGCAGATTCGGCAGATGGAATCCACCCATCCGGGCTACGATGAATACCGCTATCAGCTGGATGAGATCGGGCATGACCCGTATCAGCTTATTTCCCATCTGACTGCGGTTTATGAGCAGTTCACCAGAGGACAGGTCAAGCCTGTTATCAAGGAACTGTTCAAGCAGCAGTATCTCCTGAAAGTGTGGGAAACGATAGAGATTCGCACTCGCATGGAAACCAGAGTAGGGGTTCGGCCAACGATAGACGCTTTTGGAAACGTCAGCATGGAAACCTATACCTATCAGGAAGAAGTGGAGTACGAGTATAAAATCCTCAATGTCCTGCTGAAAAATAAGGGCTTCGATACCATCGCGCGGAAGAACATGAACCGGAAGCAGACCGGGCGGTACGATGCCTACAACCTGACCTACGGCAATCGCCCCGAACTGTTCGGCGCAGGATCACCGACTTACAGCGGCGGCACAACGGGCAGTATCGGCACAGGCGGCGGTACCGGTGGTTCTGGCGGTGGTTTCAAGTATGATATTCCATCGGAAGCCCTTTCGGATGAAAAGTTCGCAAGGATGATTGAGGAAGCCGAAAAATATCTCGGTATGCCGTATGTGTGGGGCGGCAGTTCCCCAAGCACCAGTTTTGACTGTTCCGGCTTCGTCTGCTGGGTCATCAATAACAGCGGCAATGGGTGGAGCGTTGGGCGTACAACAGCCAACGGCCTGCGCGGAAAGTGCAGCTATGTCTCTCCTGCGGATGCACAGCCCGGCGACCTGATCTTCTTTGAAAAAACTTATAACACCGTTGGCGCGTCGCACGTTGGAATCTACGTCGGCAACGGCATGATGATCCACTGCGGCGACCCCATTTCCTATACCAGCATCAATTCGACCTACTGGCAGAGCCACTTTTTAGGCTTTGGCCGCATCAACTGAAAGGAGAGCCGATGGGCAAAAAATTACAGAAATATCTGGATGAAGCCGAAAAGACCGAACAGCAGATCGCGGAACTGGAAGAACGGCTGAGAACCATCCGGGCAGCACAGAAAAAAGAAGAGGACAGCGAGATCATTCGTGCCATCCGCAGCACCAAGATGGGAGGGCGCGAACTGCTGGCTCTGCTGGACAACATTCAAGCGGGCAATGTGACGTTCCTGACCGCTGTAAACAACGCTTCGGAGGAAGCAGAAACGGAGGAAGCGATTGAAAAAGATGCTTAAACGGCTGGGGGTTGTTATTCCCAGCACAATTTTGACCCTGCTGATGGCGGTGGGCTTTTCGACCCCGGCCTTTGCCTATGTGGATACCACTGAGGTGGCAGAGGAACCTGTGCAGGTAATCGAGGAAGCAGAGCCGACCGAGGAAGAAAAGATTCCGTTCACCATCGCAGGCAACGGCGAGGTAGAGGACAATATCGTAGATGATCCCAGCAAGGAGTTCTTCACAGTAAAGACCAAGGACGGCAACACATTCTTCCTGGTGATTGACCGGGCGCGGAGCAGCGAAAACGTCTATATGCTCTCGATGATCGACGAGTACGATTTGCAGGAGTTTCTGGATGATGAAGAGCGGAACGGCAAGCAGGAAGAAGAAACGCCTGCGGTAGTTCTGCCCGAAACCAAACCCGAACCTACCCTGGATGTGGAAATCGAAGAACCGAAAGAGGAATCGAGCGGTGGCATGAATAAGATTCTGCTGCTGGTATTCGTGGCGGCACTGGGCGGTGCAGGTGCTTTCTTCTACTTCTACATTTATAAGCCGAAGCCGAAAGAAGAAACGCCGCAGAGTGAAAATCTGGAAACCGACCAGAGCCTTGCGACTGTGAACGAGGATAATCAGTCCGGCAACGAAAATGGCACATAAGAAAACCGTAACATAAGGATGCAGGGGTAGTCGAAAGGCTATCCCTGCTTTTTTCAAAAAGGAGAAAGCGTTGAAATATTTGGTGATTGCAGAAAAACCGAGTGTATCGAAATCCATTGCAAAAGTGATCGGTGCATATCGGCAGGAGGACGGGTATCTGGAGGGTGGGGATTGCGTGGTAAGCTGGTGTCTGGGGCATCTGGCAGAGTATGCAGCCCCGGAACATTACGATGAACGCTATGAAAACTGGTGCTTTGAAGATTTGCCGATTCTCCCTGCAGAGTGGAAACTGCTGGTACATAATACAAAGAAGCCGCAGTTCAATGTTCTGCGCAAACTGCTCCGCAGCAAGAAATTCGATTATGTGGTGAATGCCTGCGACGCAGGGCGCGAGGGTGAAGCGATTTTCCGCCGTGTGTATGCTCTTGCCGGAAGCAAACTCCCCATCAAGCGGCTGCGGATCAGCAGCATGGAGGATGCCGCTATCCAGCAGGGCTTTGAAAATCTGAAAGATGGTGCGGCCTACGACAATCTGTTTGCCGCCTCTGAGTGCAGAGCAAAAGCGGATTGGCTGATCGGTATGAATGGAACCCGTGCTTTTACGAAAAAGTACGGCAGAAAACAGACCATTGGCCGTGTGCAGACCCCGACGCTGGCGATGCTGGCCGAACGGCAGACCAAAATCCGGAACTTTGTAAAGGAACCCTATTATAAAGTGGAGTTGTCCGGTGGAGGCATAGTTGCGGTATCGGAACAGATGACGCAGGAGCAGGATGCCGATACCATGCGCGCTGCCTGCGATGGGCAGTGTGCCGTGGTTGGCAGCATCGGGCGCAAGAGGGTAGAAAAGAAGCCCCCGAAGCTGTATGACCTGACGACCTTACAGCGAGAAGCAAACCGCTATTACGGTCTGACAGCCAGCCAGACCTTGCAGGCATTGCAGGAACTGTATGAAGAAAAGCTGGTGACATACCCCAGAACAGACAGCCAGTTTGTGACTGGGGATATGCGCAAGACGGTGGAATCTCTGGTGCTGGCCTTAGATGGCGCGGCGGCA
>OLSA01002089.1_pt1 | contig 15408 bp, 7 predicted proteins | sample 1672731 | NCBI WGS metagenome assembly OLSA01 (sample SAMEA3136718, study PRJEB25190) | human gut metagenome | biome: human gut; feature: human-associated habitat; material: faeces | place: Austria | collected 2013
GCTGTTATCTGTTCAGCGGTGAGCTTGGTCACTTTCCGGATATCATAACGCTCCATGATCTTTACCGGTTGCGCTATCTGCGGACGAAGCACCCCTTTGGGGGCTTCCTGAATCACGACAGGATGCCAATCCTGCTCTTTAAAACCGAACATGTTCCAGCCTTTCTGCTCACGGCGGGCGTCATAATCTTCTCCGCCATAGATGCAATTGAACAGTACGGGACTGAAATCGTACTTCCAGTCCTTTCCGGAAACAATCGTTTCACTGGTTCCGTCTTCATAATTCACCACCATCCGAAAACGAAGCGTGGGAGCGCCGAAACTGATTTGCAGTTTACGATAGCGGCCGCCTTGCACATTGTAAAATCCATTTCCCAGCAGGACTCCGATGGCGTTACCGCCTTTCTTCACTTGCGAGGTGACATCATAAGTATTATAATAGACACTTTTGTCATAGTCGCTCCAAAGAGGGGCAAATTCGCTGTCTCCCACTTTTTCTCCATTCAGCGAAAATTCATAAAAGCCCAAGCCACATACATACGCCGTGGCGTCTTTCACTTTCTTTGCCACATGGAACTCACGGCGCAGATAAATACTTTTCTTTGCCAAAGTATCCACAGCATCCCAGGCGGCCTTTGCCTCAGGCTTTTTCAGTTCACTGCCATGATATTTCCGACCTTCGGGTATGCGGGCATCCTTACGGGTAATGGCCCCAATCCATTCACTGCCGGCGAAAGCCGCTTCGGAAGTCAGGATACTGAAATCAGAGGGGGCACTCCATGCCGAAGGCGTATCAGCCTCATCCCAGACACGGACACGCCAAGTATAATGCCTGTCCTTCTCCAAGACCGCATCCGCACAGGAAACCAACTGGCTTTGAGCGGATTTTACTTTGCCGCTGTTCCAGACTACTTTTCCTGCCCATACATCCCGAATCTCTATCTCATAAGCGGTCTGCCGCGTGCCATTTTCCGGCGAACTCATCTGCCATCCCAAACGAGGGGTATCAGAGGTGGTCACTCTTCCGTCGCGCATCTCACACGTCAGGCGGGTAACAGTTATGTCTTTCGCCTGCACGGCGAAAGACATAACTAACAAAGCGGCTATTAAGAATTTTCTGTAATTCATTTTTCTTTCAACAGTCTGTTTATTATCTTAAGACATCCCCTTTATTCAAATTTATAGCACATTCTCACAAAGGACACGGGTCAATGTATCGGCGTGTCCCACTTCCTTTCCATCCACATAGATATGCAGACCTTTTCCACGCTGGTAACGGCTGCCGTCCTTATCCCACAAAATAGTGAGGTTACGGCCATGATACAACACATTATCCAAACAGAAATAATCCCACTTTCCTTCGGGAATCAACGGATTCACCTCCACTGTGTTATCCATGCGCGGACGGAGCCCTATCAAACCGGTAATCATCAAATCATTAAAAGTAGAATGATTGTAATAACGGCTGCGTTCCTGATCTCCTTTCAACCAATAACCGGTCACCTCATCCAGATACTCGCCTATGTAGGGGCGGCCACGGTGATGCTGCGACTCCACATAGCGTTCCATTTGATGGAAATACACGCTGTCTGTCAATACAGTCTGAGGATAATTATTCATGAAATTGGCCATTGCAGTCAAAGTCTGTGCAGATGCAAACGGCCAGATAGCCCCATCCCATTCACACTTACCTACGCCATGCGTACGGAACTCAGGATGACGGCGCTCGGCAGTGGTAAGTCCGTAAGGTGCGGAAAAACCTTTCTCGTCCATCACTTCCTTCCATGCCACAGTGTATTTGGAAGAAGCATCCGGCAAATTGAAATACCAAGGGATATAGCCGATAGCCTCGCGTACCTCGGCGGACGCATCTCCACGCATCGTTTCAAAGAAATGATGGTCTGTGTTCCACAACTTATCCTGTACCAATGTTTTAATGGAATCGGCTTTCAATCCATATTTCATGGCCATGCCCTCATCTCCTGTCATGATGCCGATAAGAGAGAGTGCTTTGGCATTGCCATACATATAACTGTTGATAGTGGGACGGGCATATTGCTTACGACGGCCTCCGCTGATGGATTCTTCCATACCATCCTGCACATCTCCCTGCCAATAAAGTCCATTGGGCAGGCGGTTTGTCTTTTCCCAACGGGCATATTCCGCTTCCAAATCCTTTACCATATCCAACAAAAACTCCTTGTTTCCATCGACCATGTAACGTCCCAGTACCGCATCCGCATTCCACGAGCTAAACTTGGTCATTTTGGCCATCGGGCCTCCTTCGTTACCCCGATACCAAGTATGGATAATCTGATTCAAGTATTCCGGATTACGCAACCAGCGGCTCTCATAAATATGATGACCGATGGCACAAGCTATCAGATTGTATTTATCGGCATACGAACGGTTTACCAGAAATTCGGTCATACCATAGCCCACCGGAGTTTCCTTGATGTGCTTGCGCAGCGTCCACCAACGATAATAATACATTTCCTCGAAGTTCTTTTGAGAGCACTCGAAAAGAGGAATGTTTTCTTCCATCCATTGAGATGCACGGGCATTGGGAATAGCCTGGGCTATATTCTCATCCTCCATACTGTTGAAATAATCCACGTAGGGCTTGAAATCCTTATATTTCAAGAAAGCCGCACCGGCATCCTTATCAGCAGAAGCCGTCTTAAAGTTGGCTATACGATAGGTGCACAAGGGTTCCTGCTCACCCGCATCCGGCAGAATGCCATACCAGTCCGCCGGGGTATCCACCGTAGGATAAGTCCGTTGCGCTCCGGTCCGGAACATCACTCTCTCGATGGCCGGAACGGGCGCAAAGAACATACGTTGCCCCACTTTCTTTCCATCCACATAGACAATTACCATGCGGTTGGCAACAGAAAGCTCCACTTCTACCTTATACGTCTTGCCCGGTTCATACTTCAACAAATTACCAAACCGCGCACCTCCTTTGGCACGGAAAAGTCCATCGGGAGTCAGTTCCAGACGGGAACAGGCAATGCCGTTTTCATCCAAAAATTCTATCTGCAAAAGTCCTTTATCGTTCTGTTCCGCCATCAGTTCGAAAGATACTTTCAGTTCTTTTGTAGCAGGTATCTTACGCTCCACACGGGCATAATCGAATAAGTCCTTGTCTTGCAGCACCAGCCATTTTCCATCCAGTGATACGGGAGCCCACTGCAAGGAATACAAATTCCAGTCGGTCAGTTCGCTCAAATCTTTGTAGCCGGCAAAATCGTCGTCAGCATGCTCGCTGGCATGTGCGCGGACAGGCACAGGAATATGAGACACCCACATATCCTCTTTATTCATACTGTAAGTCACCCATAAATCACCATCGGGAGGAGTCCCGTTACCTTCCTGAATACCCCGTACATACTGAGGACCGAATGATTTATAATTACCTCCGTAACGCATCGGCGTAATCTCGCCGTGCACCAGGTTCAAAGTGGTATATTCCAGGCCGTCCTTACTCAGCGAAATAGCCAGTGGCCAGCGGAACTCGGAAGGATTATACACCGTGGCGTATGTACCGTCACTCAAACGTTGCCCCCATATCTTCGCATTACTGTTTACGAAACCTTTCGCACGTTCCACCGGTTGCGCCCATGTATTTCCGCCATCCTCGCTGATGGAAGTCAGGGCGTGTTTCCACAGGCTTACCAAACGGCCGTCGGGCAAGGTATAGTCACAATACGCTTTGTATTCTTTGTGTAAAGGAATCAACGGGTCATTGCGGTCGGCTTCCTCCACCCACTGCATACGGTAGCGGGGATTATCCAGAATCTCCTGACAGGCTTTTACAAATTCCTTGTCTTTGCTGCGTTTAAAATAAGGATAGGATGTATTCTTTTCATTAAACGCATGGTTATAGTAAATGAAATAAATGGGACCGAACGAACCGTCTTTCTTAATCTCACGAACCACACGGCCTATTCCGTTCCCGTCATTCGGATCATCTTTCTTGTCCAGCGCCACGCCATAGTTTCCCATGGCTATCAGTCGGCCGCTCTTTGACACATAAAAGCCTACACGCTGATGCATGATGGCATCCAGATCTTTTGCCTTGTCTGTGCGTCCGGGCTTGGTATAGCCATCGGGAACCCGGTAGATAGGGAAAAGGGTCACCGGGTTTGTCCAGTGATAACCGTCTTTCGAGGTCATCAGGAAAGTTTGTGAGGGAGGAATATGCTCGTCTGATGGATCGGAAAGATAATGCATATAAAATTGTCCGTTCCAATAAGCCAACATGGACTGATGATTGTATGTCCATCCATTGCCGTTATCGGGTGCAGGATGTTCCCGGTTGGCACGCATCACCTGAATATTGTGTACCCCTACCACGGGTGACAATTACCCGTCATGACAGGTAGGGTTAGACAGCTCCGTGCCTGTATAGTGTACTCTATCTTGCGCCGATACCGAAAGTGCCAGCGAACAGGCTGCTGCAAAGGTAAAAAGTTGTTTCAGTTCCATTTATTTACTTCTATGTTGTTTTTCCATTTATTAAAATGAGGTTTCTCTTCAGCTTGATTGACCTGCAAACAAGCAAAGCTCTACAAAACTACGAATTTCTTCGTTTCCCGATAAAAGCTCCGGGCTTTAAAAAAAGACGAAAGCACAAAGCAAATGTACTCTATAAAATAATGCTATTTATAAAAAGAGTCTTTTTGTTAATGAATTTGCATAAAAGAAGCTTTTTTACTATCTTAGCAGCATGAAGTTAACAGTTTGATAACTTTTCTACGAGAAATATGTTATTTATAGTATTCACTTTTTTAACAACCGTTTGCTTATGAAACAAAAGAATAAGATGTTATCCACCCATGGCATTAAAACACTATTCGAAACCCGATTAACCCAACTCACTTCATTGGCTTCAGAAAGCCAGGATGAAACAGCTTTCAAAAACAAGCTGAACGATTATCTATTATCTGGTCCTATTTACAATCCTGCTGCCGCAAGGCAAATTAAAAGACTGATAGATAACGATGGAAAAACCATTTACGAAGCCTCTACAGAACAGGAGATTAAAATAGAAACCATCTCACTGCTTTGGAAGTTTTTAACGAATCGTATCATCAATGAAGAGATTTCCGTTGATTTATGGATTGACCTGTATCACCAGTTCGACCGGCTTTATCACGAAGAAGAGGAGCTACCTGATGAAAAACAAGTGCAACAGTGGATGAAACGCTGGCCCAGCGGACTGAATGAGGATGTCCGGGCTATCCGCCGACAAAACAAAGAGCGTATTATCTCCCTTCTTATCCAGAAAATAGAAAACAGACACGCACCCTCCAGCCGCTACCTTTTTCCCGAAGGAAGCACGGAAGAGGACAAACGCCGGCTGGTCTGCCAATGGTGGAACGAAGCCCGTTTTCATCTGGCAATGGCCGTAAAAAACCCTACCGAACTGAACCGGATGCTAGGCAACTCCCTGTCCGAAGAAACCTTGCAGCTTTATCACAAAGCACGCAAGAAAGGAATGCCTGTCTTCATCACCCCTTATTATTTGTCATTATTGAATCCTACCGGAAAAGGATATGATGACGAAGCCATACGCAGCTATATCTTGTACTCTTCCCAATTGGTAGAAACTTACGGTAACATCCACGCATGGGAAAAAGAAGATGCAGTAGAGGACGGAAAGCCCAACGCTGCCGGATGGCTGCTGCCGGACGGACACAACATTCACCGCCGTTATCCCGATGTGGCCATTCTTATCCCCGACTCGATGGGACGTGCCTGCGGCGGCCTATGTGCATCCTGCCAGCGCATGTACGACTTTCAAAGTGAACGTCTGAACTTCAACTTCGAGGAATTGAAGCCGAAAGAGAGCTGGGACAAGAGGTTGAGAAAACTGATGGAATATTTCGAGAACGACACTCAGCTCAGGGATATCCTGATTACAGGAGGCGATGCATTGATGAGCCAGAACAAGACCCTGCGCAATATACTGAAAGCCGTCTACAAAATGGCTGTCCGCAAACGGAACGCAAACCTGCACCGCGCCGAAGGAGAGAAATATGCGGAACTGCAACGAGTACGCTTGGGCAGCCGGCTCCCGGTATATCTGCCCATGCGAATCAATGACGAGCTATTGGAAATCTTACGCGAGTTCAAAGAAAAGGCATCTGCCGTAGGAGTCAGCCAATTTCTGATTCAAACGCATTTCCAGACTCCGCTGGAAGTAACACCCGAAGCGCGTGAAGCTATCCGCAAGATACTGGCAGCCGGGTGGACTATCACCAACCAGTTAGTATATAATGTGGCTGCTTCCCGTCGCGGACACACCGCCAAACTGCGCAAAGTATTGAATGGGCTGGGTGTACTATGCTATTACACCTTCTCGGTAAAAGGATTTGAGGAGAATTATGCCGTATTCACACCGAACAGCCGCTCCTTGCAGGAGAAAGAAGAGGAAAAGGTATGGGGAAAACTCTCCGCAGAGCAAGAAAAGGAGTTTTTGAACCTGTTGAGAAACAGTAAAGACCGTGCGGCAGCCGTACAGCGTTTCTGCACCTTCCATCAGATTCCTTTCGTAGCAACAGACCGCAGCGTACTGAACCTGCCGGGTATAGGCAAGAGCATGACTTTCGTAACTATCGGTATGACAAAAGAGGGAAAACGGATACTGGAATTTGACCATGACCCAACCCGCCAGCATAGTCCGATTATTCATCAGATGAAAAAAATATACATCAAGGAAAACAAGTCTATCTGGCAATATATGCTGCAATTGCAGGAAATGGGCGAGAAGAAAGAAGAATATGCCAGTCTGTGGAAATATATGGAAGGAGAAACAGAACACCGCTTCCCCTTATATAATTATCCCGATCCGGGATTCCGGATTACAGAAAAGTATAGTCACTTGTCAGTAGTTGATAATAAATCAATCTGCTAATTTGTCAATGTGACAATGTGCTAATGTGCCATGTGGAACAAAGCGTAACCCATTGACATATTAGCACATTGACCAATCAGCAGATTATTCAATTCGTAATCTTGATCCCCACAAAATACGTTCTAGGCTGTGTAGGCCCATAGAAATAACCCGAGTCACGATAACCACCTTTGTCCAAATCCTTTTGGAAAGCATTAAAAATATTCTGTACTCCACCGTTTAACTGCAATTTGATATGGTCATTCAATACAAATGTGTAATTCAGTTTCACATTCAAATCAAAGAAATCAGGAGTATGCACCATTTCATCTTTAGCGATATATTGTCCTATATATTCCTCGGGCAACTCTGTCGGTGCGAAATGCGGCACATGCATCCGGCCTGTGTACACACCGGACAAGGAGCAGTCGAAATTCTTGAACGGAGCAGATGTCAATGTGAAATAACCGTAATAGTCAGGAGTACGGGGCATCCGCTTCACCGGCGCTACCTCAGGATTCTCACTCCATGCCTCCAGCTCAGTATATTCGCTGCGCTGCACCGTGAAGCCCACCTGTAAAGCCGCATCACGTCCATGTGCAATCTTTCCGTCCAGATTCACGCCATACACACGTGCCCCGTTACCGTTACGACGCTCCTTCACCTTGTTACCGTTCTGGTCATGGCCCATATCCTCCAGTACAAACACGTCATCCAATCCGGTATAGAACCCTTCCAATAACAAATTGGTCTGGAAATGACCAATATTCGCCGTCCAATCAATGGAACCGCTGATACTGTTCGAATGCTCAGGCTTCAGCCCTTCCGCCAACTTGATAAGCACGCCCTCACCTCCTACTGCCGTAACGTGCAAATCCTCATCGTATGCCTGCGGCGCACGGAAACCGGTAGACCAGGTAATACGTGCCTGTAGTTTGTCACTGGGCTTATAGAGCAGGTTCAGACGGGGGCTGAAGATGGGATTGTCAATCAGGTTATGGTCATCCAGACGGAACCCTACCAGGAATACAAACTGATTCATTTTCCATTCGTTCTGCACAAAAGCGCTGGCAATACGCACATCCTGTTTCATATCACGGTGATAACCGGTCATAACATCGTGCAGGGAGTTGTTCTGATACTCCAGCCCGGCGGTAAAAGTAGCAGGAGAGAATAAAACTTTCTCAAAATTACCCACATACATGCCGCCTGCCACCCAAGTCAGATCTTTCGTCTTTCCGTATGCATTCGCATCCTGTTGCGCACCATAATAACTGTTACGGTCGGTATGCTGGATGGAAGAATAGAAAGAAAGCTTATGCTTGTATTCTTTCCAAAACAGATCATAACTCAATCCGCCACTATTGATGACGTGCTTGGTCTGTTCGGTGATATCCGTTTCGTGCGGCTGCAAATCAAATTTATTCCCTCCGCGGCGGAACTCATTCGTGGTATGATATTCCAGACTGATACGGCTGAACTGCGTAGGACGGTAATAGGTGCGCAGCCCGAATGTATTCATATTCAGCTTTCCCAACTCCGAGAAACCGTCCCCGTCCGCATCATACGGATTACGGTTCCGATAAGACTGATACAAAGCGATGCCATACGTATTGTCTTTTGACACCAAAGAGGCATTGGCTCCCATATACTGTTCCCACACCTTGCCGTTCATATTGGACATTGTTGAAGAAACTTGAAATGAATTGTTGATGGGGTCTTTCGTGATGATATTGATGGTTCCGCCCACTGCATTAGCACCAAACAAGGCCGACCCTCCTCCGCGGACAACCTCTACACGCTCTATCATATTCACCGGAATCTGCTCCAAGCCATACACACCGGACAGAGCACTGACTACCGGACGGCTATTGATAAGAATCTGAGAATAAGGTCCTTCCAGCCCATTGATACGCACTTGAGGGAAGCCGCAGTTCTGGCAGTTGTTCTCCACACGCAGCCCCGACTGGTAATTCAAGGATTTAGCCAAATCGGTAGAATTCACCGATTCGAAAAGCCTGGCATTCATCACATTGACTACCACCGGAGCCACCTTGCGACTTGTTTCATTGCGATTGGCCGATACGACTACCTCGTCCGTCATAATACTTTCGTCACTCATCAAAAAATGAACATCTACCGTGAAGTCGTTACTGACGGTCACTTTCTTTTCCTGTGTCTCATAGCCCAGTAGCTGAACCCTCAATGTGTACTTTCCTGCCGGAACCTTCTTGAAACGGAACTCCCCGTCCTCGTTACTCACCGTACCTTGCCCGGTTTCCACAATCAATATGGTAGCATACGGAAGGCTGTTCTCCGTGCCTTTTTCCACTACATGACCTGAAATCACATTGCCTTCCTTCACAGGATTTACATCTTCTGCATACGCATTGATACCCGCACCCATCACCATGAGCACGAGTAACAGAATATATTGTTTCATCTATTTTTTTTCTATTACTAAAATGTTTCGGTTTATTCAATAAAGAATGTGTGTAGCCCTATGGCAAAAACACATTCCCATCTGTTAAAGGGATTGCCCGAATGTATTCCATCAACAGATATACCTTTGTTTCAGCAATGAAAAGGAGGAGCGCGCAAATGGATACATTGCGCGCAAAGCGCTTTCGCGCGGAAAGTATTTATCTTATATTCCAAAACATACAACAAAGGACGGAATACAGTCATCTCTGTCTGCCCCCCGGGCTCCAGAGTCTGGATAGTGCTCAGATGAGCAATTGAGATTACCTGTCCTGTGGTATGCGTATGGTGTTTTTCGGACGAAGGATGAGAGTGCACAATCATCACCCCGTTCACAATATGAACGTGGGTAAACAAAGTGATGCTTACCTGATACGTTAAAAACAGCGCCAGCAGTAATAACGGAACGGGGCTACTATGTACCTTCTCTTGCTCAACTATTTATTTCTTTTCCTCGCCAAACAACAATTGATAGTCTTTTTTCGCGGCAGGCACAGTCCATTCCTCCGGAATAAACTTCCACTGGTGCATGGCATGAGGATGCAGCACTTTTTCCTGCTCAATATATTGCATCAGATAATAACGCAAATCCTTATCGGTTGCAAAAATAATACGTTTTGCCAAATCTTCCTTGGAAATTCCTGCTCCAAGGGTCAATAAATCTCCGCCACCGTTCCCACGGTAAGAATTCAAAGCCACTTTATAAACCTTATCCATACTGAAAGGAGTCCCGTCCGACATGCTCTGAATCGTGATTTTCTCTCCTGCCGGCTTGGTCACGTCCACCGTATAATTAATGCCTGCGGCAGAGTCAAAGTTAAAGCTGAAATTCTTGAAATTAGCACGCTTCCCCTTCTCTACCGGCTCCTTGAAAAGCATCAGGTGGTCCTCGGAACTCTTCATCTGATTAGTCCAGATGGCGTATGCCATTTCCAGGAAACCTTTAATTTCCTTGCCCGAAAGTTCCATCACATACAGCATGTTCTCGTACTTGTACAAATTGAACATATCACTCACATAGATGTCTCCTTCTTTAATCTCTGCCCGGAAGGACAACGGAGCACAGAAAGACACTTCAGCACCCGAAATTTCCAATTGCAACTGATGAATCAGGTCTATGAAAGGAGAAGAACCGAAATAAGCATCCTTCGCTGTGATGGTACGTGAAATTGTACCGATTTTACGGGATACAAAGTCATTTACAGCCTTGTATTGAGGGGCAAACTTATCCATAAACTCCCGGCTGACAGGATACTTGTTTATATCCGCCAATCTACCTTCCACCGACTTCTCCACTACTTTCCCGTCTTTCTTTGTTACGGTCAGGGTCACATCCGAAACTACATTGGCATTGTTTGCCGGGTCAATAACCAACACGCTGTCTCCTGCCACATTCTGCACCTTTACACATTCCCTAGTATGGTCGTGCCCCATCAGCACCACATCAAAGCCCGGAACCCGTTTGGCTACATCCATAGAGGCATCTTCCACCACCTGTCCCAACACGTTGCCCGACTTTCCGGCATGAAACAATCCCACAATGACATCAGGATTCTCTTTTTCCTTTATAATCTTCACCCATTTGCGTGCACAGGGCTCCATTTCCTCAAAATGCAGACCACTCCATAATTTCTCCGGCAACCATGAAGGAATGGCCGGAGTAATCATACCCAGAACCGCTATCCTCACTCCGTCGCGCTCCAACACCTCGTAGGGTTTCAGATAAGGTTTTCCAGTGGCATTGTCTATTATGTTAGCCCCCAGTACCGGAAAATCGCACTGTTTTATCCAACGGTCGTACACCGCATGCCCAGTCTCTACATCATGGTTACCCATATTACCTACCACATATCCCATATAATTCATCATATCCGCCGCAACATGAGTAGACACGGTATCCATGAAATTATAATAGTAAGCTGTAGGCTGACCTTGCAGGATATCCCCATTATCCATCAACAGGCAATTATCCCCATATTTCTCACGCTGTTCTTTCACAAAGGAATGAACACGGGCAAGACTTCCACTCCATTCTTTCCGTTCGATAAAGTTATACGGAAAGAAATTCCCGTGCACATCACTGGTTTCTATAATCTTGATAACCACTTCTTTCTGATTATTGGATGCAGACAACTGCATACCCGCCCACAACAGCAGGGCGCTGATACATATTCTATATTTCATTTCTCTACTCTTTTTCTTTTTTAGTCAAAGGATGCGTGAATACAAACCGGGCGCCTTCGGTATAATCCTTGTCCACCCATATCTTACCTCCCAGATTCTCGATTATCAGCCTGCTAATGGCCAATCCCAGCCCCGTACCTTGGGAATATTCATTCAATTTTTCGAAACGTTCAAATACCTTTTCACTCTTATCGGGTGGAATACCGCAACCGGTATCCGACACTGACAATTCCAACTGCTGATGCTGTTTGTCTATGGCAACCGTCAGTTTGATAGAACCGGACGGAGTAAATTTTGCGGCATTGGACAGCAAATTAATCAACACCTGCTTCAGACGCTGGGCATCCGTCTTGACAACCAGCGAAGGCACAGGAGTTTCAAACAGAAACAAAGCACTGGTCTTGCGTCCATACTCCACTGTAGACAAAGCCGTCTGACACAACTCTACCACATCACATTCTTCCCATACGAATTTTATCCTTCCGGATTCCATGCGCGAGATGTCCAGAATATCATTTATGAGGTGCAACAACAAATCGGAATTCTTCTGAATGATATCACAATACTGCTCTTTCTCGGCAGGAGAGGAATCATCACTGACCAACACGCTGGAAAATCCCACAATGGCATTCAAGGGAGTGCGTATTTCGTGACTCATATTGGCCAGAAAAGCCGTCTTCAGCCTGTTGGATTCCTCCGCTTTCTCCTTGGCTACCAGCAGTTCCTCGCCGGATACTTCCAGATTATGTTTCAAGTGGTTGATACGGATAATATAATATATGGCTATCAAGAAACAGGCTATCAGGAACATGAACGCCGAAACAACCCCTATGACCCAATATTTATACTGCTCATAAAACGAAGGAGTCTTGTTCACCAACACCGCTCCCTGAGGAAGATTCAATGAATCCAATTTGAATTCATGCAAACGCTTTATATCAAAAGTATAGTTTCCGGGAATAGTCACCAAGTCCACCCCTTCTCTATCCCCTTTATCCAAAAAATCATAAGTAACCGCGCCTATATTCTTTCCTACCGCATGGTACTCGGGAGTATATCCTCCCAATGCCCAATGTCCCAGCCCCACAGATGCAATAGTAAACACAGGCAGGGTGGGATTCGCATCGCGCAGCATATAAGTCGTATTACCAATAACATAACTCTCCGTACAGTCTACACGCCATGTTCCCAATAACACACACGTATTTTGAGGCAACCTGCGCATCCTTTCACTCACTTCCATAAAGGTTTCCGTACGGCCGTCCAGCCAAATTGTTTCTAAATCGGGGTACTTCTTCATCTCCTTTTTAACCAAGGCTTGCATAGACAACCCGCCATAGGTATTATCCGATATAAATGCCACACGGCGCATATCAGGATAAAAACGACGCATCAGCTTTATGTTTTTATCGACATCATATTCATATACATAACCGGCAACAATATTATAATCACTGAAATCCGTATAAATATTCTTACTTTCAGGTTCCCATACCCGCGTGTCGATACTATCATCGGGCAATACCAGTCCGTTGACACTGACCATACCACAGATGGACGGAGTCTTTTTAGCTATCTCCGTGTCTTGTGAAATATAAGCCGACCATGCCTCCTGCCCCAGCAATATAACCAGTGACGGACGGTTTTTCCCTTTATACTTACCAAGGATGGAGGCCATACGCGATTTCCACAGATAGGCCTCGGACAAATTCTTGCAGTTCATACTCTCTATGATCGGAGTATACTTGCCGCCACGCTGTCTGTATTCATCCATAAAAGCAGACAGGTTGTCAGAAATACTACGAGTTTCGGGGTTATAAGAAGTGACAATAAGGATAGGCCCTTCCAGAGTTGTTTCCGCCTTCACAGGACACAGAGCAACCACAGGAAGCAGCAGGACTAATAGCATAAAAAACCTGAATATGATTGCCAATCCCCTCATTTCCTTTAGAATAATTTCTAAAAATTCGCTGCAAAGATAATAAAATAAAAACAGAACACAACCAATTGGCATGTATTTTGTTTCCCTTAAAGCAGATGAAATTTAACAAATATATAATATGGCTTACATAGACTATTACAAAGTATTGGGAGTGGACAAAAGCGCCACCCAAGATGATATCAAGAAGGCTTTCCGTAAGCTGGCCCGCAAATACCATCCTGACCTGAATCCGAATGACCCTAGGGCCAAAGATAAGTTTCAGGAGATAAATGAAGCCAACGAAGTACTGAGTGACCCGGAAAAACGTAAGAAATACGACGAATACGGGGAACACTGGAAACATGCCGACGAATTTGAAAAACAAAAGCAACAATATGGAGGTGCCGGTGGATTCGGAGGGTTTGGCGGAGCCGGAAGCGGATTCGGTACGGACGGTAACGGCAGTTACTGGTATTCCGGCAATGGAGGAGAAGAATTCAGCGGTGCACATTTCGGTGGCAGCGCAGGTGGTTTCTCTGATTTCTTTGAAGAACTGTTCGGGCATCGTGGCGGTGCAAACGGCGGACGAAGCGCCGGATTCCGTGGACAGGACTATAATGCTGAATTACAACTTTCATTGCGTGAAGCCGCCGAAACACACAAACAAGTGCTTAATGTAAACGGAAAGAACATACGTATCACTGTTCCGGCAGGTATAGCCAACGGACAGACTATCAAATTGCGTGGTCATGGTGCACCGGGGGTAAACGGTGGTCCTGCAGGCGATCTGTACATCACCTTTGTCATTCCAGACGATCCTGTATTCAAACGTCTGGGAAATGATTTATATATCCATGCTCCGCTTAGCCTCTACACCGCCGTACTGGGTGGTGAAGAAACCGTGGACACACTGAACGGCAAGGTAAAACTGAAAGTAAAACCTGAAACCCAGAACGGAACCAAAGTCCGTTTGAAAGGCAAAGGCTTTCCTGTTTACAAGGAAGAAGGCAAATTTGGCGATCTGATAGTAACTTATAATGTCACCATTCCTAGCAACCTGACCGAACATCAGAAAGAGCTGTTCCGCCAATTAAAAGATAGTAGCAATTAAAAAAAGAGAAGGATTATGCAGACCGATTTAATTATTATCAACGATTTTTGCGACCGTTGCCATGTGGACCCGTCGTTCATTACGGAACTGGAAGAAGACGGACTGATCGAAGTCCGGGTGATTGACGAGGAACGCTACCTCCCCGCATCCCAACTAGCGGAGCTGGAGCGTTACACGCATTTATATTATGACTTGTCCATCAATATTGCAGGAATCGACGCCATTCACCACATGCTGGAACGTATAGAACTTCTGCAACAGGAAGTGCGTTCATTAAGAAACGAACTGGAATTCTACCGCTAAAATCCGTGTCCGGAGAGGGAAAGCGAAAACTGCACCCACTTCTCTTTCCGGCACTGTTCATTTACTTTTATATTTCTGTTTTTACCGTTGTTTCTATACGATAAGCAGGAGTGCCGAACCGAGCATCACCGATTCTCTTCTCATTATTATATATACCAAGAAAAAGTAATGGGCTGTTCCGCTCTTTCTTCGTTTTTCCATTTATTTTCTTACTTTTTTCCGCTTTATTATCCTACGTTTAACCTAAAATCACTATCTTTGTAGACTTAAAAGCAGCCGGCCGGTCTGCCGCTGACGCCGCAAGGCGAAAGAGGAAAGTCCGGGCAACGCAGAGCATCCTACTTCCTAACAGAAAGCCATCTGCGAAGGTGGAGTAACGTAGAAGAAAACAACCGCCACAATTCCTACGGGAAACGGGGTAAGGGTGAGAAGGTGGGGTAAGAGCCTACCAGCCGCATGGTGACATGACGGGCTGTACGTCTTAGGAGTTGTAAGGTCATGTAAACCG
>OLSA01002111.1_pt1 | contig 15337 bp, 5 predicted proteins | sample 1672731 | NCBI WGS metagenome assembly OLSA01 (sample SAMEA3136718, study PRJEB25190) | human gut metagenome | biome: human gut; feature: human-associated habitat; material: faeces | place: Austria | collected 2013
GGTGTCGTACTTCTCCTCCTTCAGCCGCTGCACAAGATCGGCGGGGAAAACGCCCTTTGCGCAGGAACTGGTGCACCATAGATTGGCGAAGTTGTCCGCGTTATGCGCGGCTGCGGCACAGGCCGCGTTGTCTTCTGCCGGATAGAATGTTTCATAGGAAGCAACGAGTCCAACTTCTCCCGGGATCTTCTCTGCACGAAATTCCCGTACGGCCATGGCGTTGGCAAGCATGACATTGAAGCAGCAGGTGATCAGCTCCTGCGCATCGCGGTGCTCCGGTGGATAGTTGCCGTTGAAATAGCCGCTGAAGGTGAACCACTTCGGCTCATTAAAGGTTGTCCAGTGCTTGACCTTACCGCCGAAGGCCTTCCAGACGACACGGCAGAGGGTCACAAAGGCATCGCACGTCTTCCGGTTTAACCAGCCGCCGATCTCCTGCAGATACTGGGGCAGATCCCAATGGTAGATCGTAACAAACGGCTCGATCCCCTGTGCCAGACATTCGTCGATCAGTGCACCGTAGAACGCAAGGCCTTTCTCATTCACCGTTCCGTCCAGGTCTGTAATGATCCGGGGCCACGAAAGTGAAAAGCGATATGCGTTCTGGTTACCGTCGTGCATCAGCTGCAGATCCTCACGGAAGCGGTGATAGTGATCGCTGGCAACGTCACCGTTTTCATAGCCGTTTTCATGCAGATACCGATCCCACATGGATTCGACTTTTCCGTCCTCCTGCCACGCACCCTCGCACTGATAGGAGGCAGTTGCGGAGCCCCACAGGAACGGCTGAGATTGCATTGTCTGATTCATAATTTGCCCTCAAAAGTCCGGTATTGACCGCATTATAATCCAGATCAATCTTTAAAACTTTTTCATGCGGATCTAACATATAACGGTTTAATTTCCGGATAATCGACACCTTTCTTAAATCCGTCGGAGATGTATCGTGCGTTTCATCCATGTAGGCACAAAATACAAAATTGTTCCCGGAATCCTGCAGTTTCTGATACCATTCCGTCTGTTTTACACGTCCTAACTTTTTGAACTTTCCACCATTTACGATCGTATCATTGTCGGCATACATCGTGATCTCAACGCTGCTGTTGCCAAGCGAACTGTCAAACAGGGAATCCTGCATCAGCTCCTGATACGCTTCATAAAATGCCAGATGGGAATCATAATCGGCATTCAGAAAATTGTTGATATACTTATTCATATAAATATTTTTTGAGATTGTGAGTGCTTCTTCTACTGCCTTGTCAATGCTGTACTCTGCCACACTCGCTATATTTTCTGTCACCTGTTTTCTTGCATTGTGTTCCTCCGAAAATATCATTCCGACTACAACACTGTCTGTCAGGGCGACCGGCAGGACCACACAACAGACATACAAAAGAATCAGTTTCTTTTGTATGCTGTAAGTGTCAATTTTTTCTTCGATTTTTTTACAGAGACGCACAATTATTTTCATAACATCAGACTTTCCACTGTTTTTCCTGTGAGTTTCTCACTGCGTGAATCCGGCTGCATGCCTCCGACAAAAATCTCGAAGTGTCCGGACGGCAGGATCTTTTCACCGTTTTCATCATACAGCATAAATGCCTCTGATTCCAGCCGGATATTGATTTCTTTTTCTTCCCCGGCACAGAGTGGAAGTTTTACGATCTTTTTTAACTGGCCATGCGGCATCTTTGAATGTTCTGCCTTCACGTAGACCTGCACTGTCTCAGTCCCATCCATTTTTCCGGTATTTTTTACAGACAGACCGATCGTCACTCCTTCTGACACCACTGGTTCCTGCTCTAAAAATCTCACATTTTGATATGCATACTCTGTGTAGGAAAGCCCATAGCCAAACGGATACAATGCTTCCTGTTCCATATACCGGTAAGTTCTTCCCTGCATGGAATAGTCCTCGAAATCCGGCAGTTCTTCCGTGGTACGGTAAAATGTGACCGGCAGTTTTCCTTCCGGGTTTGCTTCCCCAAATAAAATATCCGCAATGGCAGCTCCGCCTCTTGCCCCCGGATACCAGCCCTGTACGATCGCATCTACATGCTCATCCGCCCAGTTCACCGCAAGTGCACTTCCCGATAGCAGAACTAAAATAACAGGCTTGCCACAGGATACAGCAGCCTCTAAGATCTCCTCCTGCAGTCCCGGCAGGTTCAGATCCGGTTTGTCACCACTGCCGTACTCATTGCCGGCATCTCCCTCTTCTCCCTCAATGCCCGCGTCAAGTCCCAGCACTGCGACAACCACATCACTCTCCTTGCATACGCCAAGTACTTCTGACATGCGGTCATTTTCCTGTGCCAGATTGCTGGTGCGGTCCTTATAAAGATGGCAGCCCTCCGAATAGAGCACCCTCACATCGTCGCCGACATAATCTTCAATCCCCTCTAACACAGTAATGTAACGTGATGCCGTTCCCTCATAATTGCCGACTAACGCGCGTCTGCTGTCCGCATTTGGTCCGATCACGCCAATCGTTTTTATTTTATTTTTATCAAGCGGTAATATATGCTCCTTATTTTTTAGCAGGACAACGGTTCGTCTTGCCACCGCCTCATTTAATTTTTTCATCTCTCTGCTGTCTGCGGCAAGATAAGGGATTTTATCGTATGGGTTTTCTTCTTTTTTATCGAACACACCAAGTTTCATCCTCGCCATAAACAGATTTGTGACAGCCTCGTCTAAGCGTTCTTCTTTGACCAGTCCCTGTCTCACCGCCTGAACTAAAAATCCAAACAGAGTACCACAGTTTAAGTCACAGCCGTTATTCATCGCCATCGCAACCGATTCAATCGCAGTGCCTGTCACATGATGTCCCTCATGGAAATCACGGATTGCCCAGCAGTCTGACGTCACATGCCCCGAAAATCCCCATTCTTTTCTCAGAATATCGATCAGCAGACGTTTGTTTCCACAACACGGCACTCCGTTTGTCCGGTTGTATGCCCCCATCACTGCCTCCACTTTTCCTTCTTTTACGCACGCCTCAAATGCCGGAAGATATGTTTCCCTTAAATCCTGCTCCGTCACCTCTGCATCAAATTCATGGCGCACCGCTTCCGGTCCGCTGTGTACCGCAAAATGTTTTGCACAGGCAGCCGCCTTTAAATAATTTTCATCATGCCCCTGCAGACCCTCAATATAGCGGACTCCAAGACGGCTGGTCAGATATGGGTCTTCCCCAAACGTCTCATGTCCTCTGCCCCATCTTGGATCTCTGAAAATATTGACATTCGGTGCCCAGAAAGTCAGGCCTTTATAGATATCCGTATCCTTTCCCTCCTGCTGCATATTAAACTTTGCCCGTGCCTCCGTCGACACTGCATCACCGACCTGCTCTAACAGATCCTCATCAAACGTTGCCGCCAGACCGATCGCCTGCGGAAATACCGTCGCCGTGCCGGCCCGCGCCACACCGTGCAATGCCTCATTCCACCAGTTATAAGCCTTTATATTTAACCGTTCCACCGCCGGTGCCTGATACAGAGTCTGTGCCACTTTTTCTTCCAGTGTCATTTTCCCGACCAGCTCTGCAGCACGTTTTCTATAATTGTCCAGTTTTTCTGTATTCTGATTTAATTCCATATGTTTGACCCTCCCTGCAATATACACTTCCAGTATTGATTTTATGTTAGCAAATTAAAAGTTCACTGTCTACACCATTTTTTATCATATCCGAGTAAATCATAGATCATTTCATATAAAGATTCGGGTGTCAAAAGGTGGCCCACAACTTAGTGGCTATCAAATTGCACAAAGCTTGGACTCGTTTTGTGACTTGGGGAGAAAATTAGAAAATCTTAGTATGCCTGCCTATTCACAGTGATGTTCTGCCACGGATGGCAGAACAAGGCTTCACAAGCCATGGAAGGCTTGTTGAACGCCGTTCACGTCACTTCGAGAAATTCTAACTCAGGCATACTTAGTTTTTCTTATTTTCGGACAACGGAACAAAACAGACACAGCTTTGTGCAATTTGACAGTCAAAAAATTGAAAAGCACCTTTTGACACTCGAATCATATAAAGTAAAAGACTGCGGTACTTTTTCCTACCGCAGTCTCCGTGACTTATTTTTTGATTTTAATCTTTATGGTTGCTTTTTTGCCGCTTCCATCTGTAGCTTTTGCCGTAATCGTAACTGTCTTTCCAATTCCGGCTTTCTTTGCTGTTACAACACCTTTACTGTTTACCGTTGCATATTTCGTATTCGAAGATATCCACTCGATCTTTTTATTGGCTTTGCTTCCGTTTGTTTTCACTCTTGCATACACCGTGATCTTCTTACCGGCTTTTACCGTTTTAGACTTTGCCTGTAAGGTGATCTTTGTAACCGTATGCTTCATGATCCTGATCTTGACTTTAGCGCGAACACCACTTCCATCCGCCGCTTTCGCCGTGATCGTTACGGTCTTTCCTGCTCCGCCTTTCTTAGCTGTCACAACACCTTTATTGTTTACCGTTGCGTATTTTGTATTCGAAGATGACCATACGACTTTTTTATTTGTCGCTTTCTTCGGACCTACAGTTGCCTTTAACGTCAGTTTCTTACCAACTGCAAGTGAATATTGTCCCGGTGTGATCGTAATCTTCTGTACTTTCACTTTTTTCTTTGTATTGTCCGGTTTTTTTGTATTGTCCGGTTTCTCTGTATTTCCCGGTTTCTCTGTGTTTCCCGGTTTCTCTGTATTCCCCGGTTTCTCTGTATTCCCCGGTGTTTCTGTATTCCCCGGTTTCTCTGTATTCCCCGGTGTCTCTGCATCCTTCGGTTTTTCCACCAGAGCGCTGACTGCCACATTCAGTTTTTCTGCTGCTGCATCGATCTCATCCTGCGTAGCATTCTCATTTGCTGCTACTTCTTTCGCCGCAGCAAGTACTCCGGTTAAGTTTTTATAGCTTTCTTCTGTGTAGTCTTTAGCATTTACTTTTTCAGCTTTTGCGATCTGCTCATACAGCGCTGTTTTATCCGTTGGTACAACAACCGGTGTCTTATCTTTTACCGTTACTTCACATACAACATCATAATTTACACCATTGATCTGTGCGGTACCGTAAACCTGATAAGTTCCTGCTTCATCTGCTTTTATAACGCTATTGAAAGAAGCATCCTCCCACTCTACGGTTTCCTGTGTCACAGTATCATCTGCCATTGTCACAGATACCGTCTGCGGCAGAGTTTCTTTGGTCAATCCGGATACATTTTCCACAGCTACCGGTTCACAGGATATCGATTTCACGACTGCTGCATCCGATACATAAATACCATTTACCTGTAATACCGTAATGCCGATCCATCCTGTGCCGCCATTTGCAAGTACATTGATCCGCATATGACGTGCCACGGTATTTTCCGGGAATGAATCCACATATGGTTCTTTTGCCGTTGCATCAACACCTGCAGCTTCCTCAGAATGGTCAATGACTGTCGTCCAGTTTTCTCCATCCTCCGAAATATCCAGTGTGTATTTTAATTTCGACCAGAATCCGGTCTTTACATTTTCAATACTTACATCTGAACCAAAATCAATAGCGATCGCTCCCGTCTTTGTAGCAGAACCTGTTGTCCACGCATTATTACCAGAATTTAAATTCATGGTACGCGCATTGATAAATGCGTTTTTCGCCGGTCGTACAGAATTTGTTTCTGTAACTTTAATTTCGTTCGTATCATAAGCAGAAGTCAGATCTTTTGTAACCGTGATCTTTTTCTGTGCAGATACGCCACGGCTTTCACTTACTGCAGTGATCGTAGCTGTTCCCTCTCCCACTGCCGTCACAACACCGCTGTTTTTATCCACAACTGCAACGGAAAGATCATCGGACGTCCACACAACTTTCTCTTCTGCTGTAGATGGTGTGATTTCTGCCGTGAGCGTTGTCTGTTTGTTGACATTTAACGCATCGTCACCACCTGAAATCTGAATTCCGGTAATGGATGTATTCTTCTCTAAACCTGCCACTGCATTGTTAAGACTCTCTGCTGTTTCATCAAGCATACTCTGTTTTGTGGAATCCCATTTTTCTTCTTCGGATTTCTTTAAAACAAATTCAGCCTGCTCTAATGCTTCATAATATGCTACAAGGCTCTCTGCAGTATAATAATCATCCGCCTGGTCTTTTGCGGCTTTTGCATCTGAGATCGCACTCTCAAGTAAAGTTGTATCCACAAGTATCTCTCCTTCCACTTTTACCGTGAAAGTTCCCGTCAACGGATTTCCTGCATACATTGTAACTTTCAGTGTGATATCTGCTGTACCTGCTCCTTTTGCAGTCAGTTTTCCGCTCTCACTGTCGATCACTGCCACTTTCGTATTATCAGATGTCCATGTCACACCTGCATAATCACTCTCGCCGTCACCACCTGTCAATACCGGGAAGAACTGCTTCTTATCACCTGTATTAAGACTTACTGTCTGACCGCCGGTTCCCATCTCATAGACAGCATCTCCATTTTCATCTTTGATCGAGAAAAATTCTGATGCATTCGGGTTATTGCTGACCGTTACCGCAATCTCTTTGTAAATAGACGGGTCTTTTACAGAGGAAACTTTAACCTTGCAGTTTCCGGTAACGATATCTTCTAATTTTTCATACGTCTTTACCGCTTCGATCGTTCCATCCCTCGTCACCGTCACAAGATCCGTGTCCGTTGACTCCCACAACAGATCCTGACTTGCGGATGCCGGCACAACAGAAGCTTCTACTTTCGCACTGACACCACGTGTTCCTGTCACCGGAATCAGTTTTACATAATCTTTATCCGCTTTCACCTCAACCGGTGTAACTGCTGCCGGATAAATGTTAAAATTATCCACTGCCGAGTTCCAGGAAAGAGAACCACCATTTCTTCTTCCATAAAAATGCACCGCTGCGACATCTTTTGTATAAGAAATACCTGATACAAAAGCAATTTCTTTTGTTGCAGTCACACTCTCATCTGCCTTTGATGTAAGAGTCAATGTCGTTTTCTCATCTGTCATATCGATGACTGCATGCACATGATACCATGTATTTGTCTTGTTAAATGCAGTTCCAAATTCCTGCGTATCAGAAAGTTCTCCTCCCATCTCCATGGTTCCTCTGCTGCCATAAGAGAGAACTCCCTTACTGTTCGTCTGCAGTCCAAAATAACAATGGCTACTGCTGTCTGTCACGGTCAGATAAGCCGGGCCGCTGCTTACCTTGCCGACATTCCAGTCAAAATCTACGATCACTTCATCGCTCCTGACCGCTTTCTGGAATTTTTTCATCAGCGCACGGTCACCGGAACCGCCTCCTGTCATCTGTAAAAATGCATTTCCGTCGGAATCCTCCGCAACTGCTGCTGTCAGTGTTCCAAGTGTAACACTCTTTCCCATATCCCAGGTGTCACCTGCTTCACGATTGTCAAAACTTTCGCTCACTGCCGGAACATAAACTTTTGCGGCTGCCACATAACCACCATCTGCTGTTTTTGCCGTGATCGTTGTAACACCTGCTGCCACCGCTGTGACCTGTCCATAAGCATCCACCGTTGCAACGCCCGGTGTATCAGATTCCCACGTTACATCCGTATTGGTCGCAGTGTCTGGAAGAACTGTTGCTTCCATCCGGATCACCGGTGCATTTTCAAATGCATTTTTATCTGAGAAATAATCGGATATAAAATAATAGTTCTCCTGATCTAATGTTACACTGCTGACCGGGATTGCATCTTTTTGTACCGTTACCTTACAGCTTGCCTGATAACCGCCATTCTTTGTGGTTGCTGTGACGATAACCGGACCACCCTCTGCCACACCGGTAACATTTCCGTTCTCATCTACTTTTGCGATCGAATCATCAGAACTCTCCCATGTTACTTCTTTGTTATCTGCATTTGACGGGGTAATGATCGTATCGATCTTTTTACTTGATCCCGTCTGTAATGTAAGTGACGTCTTGCTTAACGCAATGCTTTCCACCTGTACCGGCAATACATGTACCGTACAGCTTCCATAAACATCCTCGTTGTCATCTGATATTGCCTTGATCACTGCATCCCCGACGCCGACCGTATTTACCAGACCATTTTCATCTACAGTTGCGACGGAAGTATTTTCAGATTTCCAGTGTATTTTATATTTTGTTGTGTTCTCCGGTGTTATCGATACTTTTAACTGTAATGTACGTCCAAATCCGATTTCCGCCTCTGTTTTATCAAGTGTAACAGATGTGATATCTACTTTGCTGACATTTAACATAAAGCTTACTTTCTTTGAGCCGTCCGCAGTCTGTGCCGTGATAACCGTACTACCCACTGCCTTCACATTTAACTGTACAGCAGTATCTGTTTTTTCTGTCTCCTGGCGCATGCTTCCTTTTTCTTCCTGCTGCCATGTCTCACCCAGGAAAGAAGCAACCTCTGCATCAGATGATGTATAGATGACCGTCTGATCCGTCACATTGCTGCCGGATAAAACAGACGTCAGCTGTACCTTATCTAAAACAGCCGCACTATGTGTACTGCTATCCGTCACCTCTTTACCATCCATTTTTAAGGTAAGTCCTTCTGCTTTTCCTGCTTCTGTTATTTTTACATCTACAGCTGCCTCATTGCCGCCTTTTACAGATGCTGTAATCTTTGCATCTCCTGCAGACACTCCATATACAAAACCATCCTGCGTCACTTTCGCAACCGAAGGATCTGATGATGTATAAGTGATATTACTGTCGGAAAGTACCTGATCCACCGGTGTAACCGTCGGCTGTAATCTTTCCTGCTCACCAACTGCAAGCGTAATGCTGTCTTTGGAAAGTGTAATTCCTGTCGGATCAGTTACGTCAACAGAATAAGTTCCTGCATCCTTTAACGGAGTGATCATATCTTTGGACTTGTTTTTCGGACATCCGCGCATCAGGTAAGCATACATGCTATCCATCATATCGCCGACTTTTCCGTCTTTTGTGCTTCCCATTTCCCGGATACCGGTATCACCGTTATTAAACATGATACGGCAGCTGATATCCCCAGAAACTCCGGCGGAAGAACCGATTCCAGGAGTCGGAAGTTCATCCACTTCCCAGTAATAAAAGCCTCTGGTCTGTCCGTAAGCATTTGGTGTATCGAGTGCCGCCTGCATGTAATCAAGCAGCCAGTTGTACTGGCCATTTGCCGATGTATTATAATATGCCGGCTGTCCCATGGATGAAGTTGCGGTATCCATAGTCGCCTGATATTTTGTAAAGGAAAATGCTGTTTCCACATTGACATAATCCATATAACGTAATGTTTCATCTGCCGCGATCGCATTTGCCATGGATATGATATTGCCCGACGATCTTCCACCATACAGGGAAAATGCCATACCATCAAATTCGGCTCCATTCTTTAAAAGTCCTTTAAAAAATGTCTTCATCTGATTTGAATCATAGCCATTATTGGTATGTACATAAGCTGCCACGCCCGGCATTGCATCTTCCGCTGCTGCGTAGGATGCTGCGATCAGTTTTGCATGTCCCTGTGACGTTGCTCCTTTTCCGACCGGCCATACAATACCACCATTCTGCTCATTTCCGTGTTTCACACCACATACATTGACATTGTTGTCTTTCAATGATTTCATGAAGTCGTAAACATAATTGTATACGATCGACTGCATATGTGAGAGATCTGTATTTTTATAAGTATTTTCATAGTCGGTATCTAACCACTCTTCCGGTGTATATGCCTTCGCATTACTCATCCAGGTATCACTGTAATGAAAGCTTGGAAGATAGCTCATGCCGAGTGCCGTTGCACGTTTTCCAAGTGCTAAGGAATGTTCTTTGTCAAACCATGCCTCAGCTTCATCCTCCGGCGCGATCATCTTAAGCTCCAGCGGGTTTCCCTGCTCATCGATCCATAATCCGCCCCATGCCTCATTTAAATATACGGTAGCCAGTGAATCTGTATAATGTGCACTTTTTCCTGCATGTACAAATAACATATTTGTAATGGAATTTACACCATGATTCGATAAGATTCTGAGGCAGTCCTGCTGTACACCGTTTGCAAAATATTTTCCATCCAGATCCTCGACTGCCGGCAGAAACGATACATCCGCACCACGCAGATAATTTTCATCCTGAATGCGGAACACATCAAAATTATCTACATACGCATAATCGGAACCGTTTCCCTGCCAGTCATCTGCCAGTTTTTCTCCTGCAGAAGTATAAACAGTTACGGAATCCTTATATGCCTGATCATATTTTGTATTCGCATATACCTCAACTTCCGTCTGATCAGCTCCGGTTTCAAAGGTAATCGTCACAAGACCATACCCTTCTGTTCCGGCCGGCGCCTGTCTGAGCACTGTACCGTCCGTGCTTCTGACTCCAAGATTTACACGGTCTCCTAATTCCGTCCGCGTTTCATTTTCACCAATGGTACCTAAATTACCGGCAGAATCTGTGCGGTAAGTGCTTTTTACCTTTTCCGTCTGAAATGTATCCTGTTTGTCTACCCTGGCGCGCATCGTTACTGAATATCTCGTATTCGGTTCCACGGAGATCTTCTGTGAAATTTCACTGTCTGCGCCCAGACGCAGTGCCTTATCACCTGTGTCTGCATCATTTCCGGATGCTGCCTCCACATTTCCGCTTGTCGTCCACCCGGACTGTCCTTCTTCAAACCCCCAGTTGGAAAGTGTATTTTCATCTGCAGAATCCATAACCAGTTCCATGGTATCCAGATCGAGTGCCTTATCTCCGGCTTCGATTGTGATCGTCATCTGTCCATTGTATACCAGAACATTCCGGTGTCCCATTTCCGTCCACGCATCTGCATTTTTATATGCATCCAGCAAAGCAACCGAGTCTGGTCCGCCGGTTTCTGACACCGTAAGCTTTGCGTTTTTTCCGGCCGTTCCTTTAACCCACGCAGAAAGTGTATAACTTCCCTGACTTATATCCTTGATTGTGGTCGTAATCGAAGCTCCAGCCTCCAGATGCACATATTTACTTCCTCCCTGTGCACCTGAAGTTTCTTCGGTAACTGTTCCTGTTGTCTCCCAGCCGGTTATGCCCTCCTCAAAATTAAAGTTTGCATTTTCCAGTCCGGAAACTGTTTTTGCCGATACCTTTACCGGTTCCGGCAGTCCCGCAAGGAGCGAAACCGCCATCATACCGGCAAGCAGCCCACTGATAAACCTTCGTTTCATTCTCTTTCCCCCTTCTCTTTCTTACGCAAATACTTTTATTCATAAATATTCTCCAGTTTGCGCAACCGATTATTCAATTATAAATTGTTTATGTTTTATTTACAATTAACACATTCAAACAATATTTTTATTCATTTTTTGGTTATTTATTATAATCCATTTTAGCGTTTCTTTGGCATTTTAACCAATTTTTATTATTTAGATTTTAGCGTTTTCACGATTTTCTTTTTATCTTTATGCAACCAAACTACATCGTTGTGCACTTGTTTTTACATTTTTTTGAATAAATATGCCTTTATTTTTCTGTTTTTCCGCTTTATATACCTTTTTTCGTGCATTTACAGCCATTTGCAAAATTTTATCTATTGCATTCGTTATTACGGTTTACACACAAAATTGTGGATGATATACTATATTTGCGCAAACGGTTATTTCGCATATCATACTTACAAAAACCATAAAGAGAAAGGGCAATATGAAAACAGATAAATTGTATTTTGGAGCTGCATACTATTCCGAATATCTTCCATATGACCGTGTGGAAAAGGATATGGAAATGATGGAAAAAGCAGGCATGAATGTTATCCGTATCGCGGAATCAACATGGAGTACTTTAGAGCCGCAGGAAGGCGTGTATGATTTTACTCATATCGACAGAATGTTAGACGCTGCCGCACGCCACCATATTTCCGTGATCGTCGGGACACCGACCTATGCCGTACCGACATGGCTGGTAAAAAAATATCCGGACATCCTGGCAATCACCCAGAACGGCCGCGAACGTTACGGCCACCGCCAGAATATGGATATCACAGACCCGGATTACCTCTCCCACGCAGAGCGTGTGATCCGCGTTCTGATGGAGCATGTGAAAGATGTGCCGCATGTGATCGGCTATCAGCTTGACAATGAGACCAAAAGTTATGGAACTGCCGGTCCCCGTGTCCAGGCAATGTTTGTAGATTATTTAAAAGAAAATTTTCCGGATATCAATGATTTTAACCATGAGTTTGGACTGGATTACTGGAGCAACCGTGTGAATGACTGGGATGATTTCCCGGATGTCAGAGGTACGATCAACCAGAGTCTTGCCGCTGAATTTTGTAAATTTCAGCGTTCACTTGTCACTAAATTTTTGAGCTGGCAGGCTGATATTGTCTGCGAGTACAAACGGGATGATCAGTTTATCACACAAAATTTTGATTTTGACTGGACCGATCACTCTTACGGCTATCAGCCGGAGGTCGACCAGTATGACGCCGCCCGCTGCATGACCGTGGCAGGCGCCGATATTTACCATCCTTCTAATGAGGAACTGACCGGTGCAGAAATTACCGTATGTGGAAATATCTCACGCAGTCTGAAAAAGGACAATTATCTGATCTTAGAGACCGAGGCTCAGGGACTGACTCCGTGGCTTCCTTATCCGGGACAGCTCCGCCTGCAGGCATACAGCCATATCGCAAACGGCTCAAACAGTGTGATGTACTGGCACTGGCATTCGATCCACAATGCAATTGAAAGTTACTGGAAAGGTGTGCTCTCCCACGATTTTTCTGAAAATGAGACTTACCGTGAAGCTGTCGTGATCGGAAACGAATGGAATAAGATCGGTTCTCATTTAAAAAACCTGAAAAAAGAAAACAAGATCGCCATTATGCTTGATAATGCCTCGCTGACCGGATTCACCCAGTTTCCGCTTGAAAAAGCCGGAGCCAACGGTTACAACACTGTGATGCGCTGGTTTTCAGATGCCCTCTACCGCTTAAATATTGAGTACGATATGATTTCTTCTAGGGAACAGGATTTTTCCGGCTATGAATGTCTGATCGTACCGGCACTCTACAGTGCACCGGAATCTCTGCTTCTGGCATTAGATTCCTATGTCAGAAACGGCGGACATCTGATCACCACATTCCGAAGCGGTTTTTCCGATGAATATTTAAAGATTTATCCGGACATGCAGCCACATATCCTGCATGAATGTCTGGGACTTCACTACGATCAGTTTACACACCCGCATCATGTGGATATCGTGCCGGTTCAAAGCGATGTCATGGCGGCTGCACAGGAGCATTTTTCACATCCGGATGACTCTGCCTTTTCCCTGACCTCCTCCGCCTGTGAATGGATGGAGCTTATCACCTGTGATACCGCTGTACCGGTATTAAAATACAGTCATCCGGCATATGAACGCTATGCCGCTGCTGCAAAAAATCAATATGGAAATGGTTCCACACTTTATTTTGGAACGATGTTTGAAAATGATGAACTGTTAGAATCCGTGCTTTTATCTTTCCTGCACGAAACCGGCTTTTCCGGTGGAGATCTTTCCTCAGATGCACCGCATTATCCACTCATTGTAAAAAGAGGTATCAATGATTCCGGTAAAGAATTGTGCTACTATCTGAACTATTCAAAGGATCCGGTTTCTGTCACACACCGAGGAAAAGACGGCATAGAACTGGTTTCAGAAACATCCATTGTCTGTGGAGATAAAATTGACTTAGGCGGATGGGGTGTTGCTGTGGTTGAAATGTAACATTTCTTTTATAGATTTTACCAAAACGCTGTTTCCATTGATTTATCATGGATTCAGCGTTTTTTGCAATGTCAGTGTACAATTCAATTACACCGTTCTTTTCCCATACATCTCAAAATACTCCCCCGCCTGCTGCAGGGATATATTTAGTTTTTCCTGTAACTTTTTCAAAATATCCTCTTTGGAAAAACTCATATCGAGGCAGATTTCTATCATGCCCTTCGCTTCTCCCCGTGTTTCTCCTTCTGCTCTGCCACGCGCTTCTCCACGAACTTCTCCCTCTGCTCTGCCACGCGCTTCACTCTCCGCGATCAGATCTTCTATTGCCTTACACATCTCTATCTCCTCCTCTTCTTCTGATACTTCAATCGGTGTATTCGTGATCGTCTTTATCACTCTTACCGCATTCATTTCTATGCTTCTATGGGTATCTGTCCTCAAAAATTCTAACAATTTATCTTTATTTTTCGAGTACTTGATATACCCTATAACCTCCCTCATACTTGTGGAAAATTTATTTAGTTGTTCTTCCGTCAACTTCGCCGGATCGATCAGATGAATCCGGTAATTCTCCACAAAACTTAAGAGTTCCATATCTCTTGTCGACATCATTTCGTGCAATGATAACGGACCATCCCATTCCTCTGCTCCAAAATGAATCACAAGTGTGATCACCGGTCTGATATGATCTTCCTTTAAAAATCCGGACAGATACTCACCATTATTTTTTCCCGAAAAATCATTTTTGTTCCGGCGGTGTCCGGCAGCTATGTCCGCCACCTGTCTGCCATATTGCAGGGCATCATAGATGGCATTTCTGACGGGCATCGCATAATGAACATCCGTCTGGTTCTCGATACCTAATAAAACATACGACATCTTTTCATCCTGTTTGATGACTGCTGATTTTAAAATATCGCGGTATTTCTGCACCGCATCTGTTTTTTTTCCTGCTCTGCCGGCAGTTTTCTTTCTCACAGATCCATTTTTCACAGAACTCCACTCTGTTCCCTGCGCTTTTCTATTCTTATCTTCACCATCTTTTTCTTTACCGGCTTTTTCTTCATCATCAAACGGCAGTGCAATCTCTGTCGGATCGATCTCTTTCAGCTTTGCCGGATCGATCACCTTTTTTCCATTGTAGATCAGGTAATTAAATGCATCCGCAAATACGGCATTTCCCCGCATATACTCTTTTGTTACGATGTCCGCTGTCCCCATTCATTTCTCCTCCTCTGTGTTATCTGGGAGAAATCTCTGCGTTTTTAGAATTCTCCCTGCTTAAATGTGTGGATAATAAAAGCATTGAAAATTCTTATGATTTTGACCTGTGAATAGAATGGCACATATGTCCGTGTAGATAATTCAGAATGTCATGCTTTGAATGGATTTTAGCATATTGCTTATACTATGTCATCAAAAAGACGTTATTTTAATGATATTTGTAATTATTGCACAAAAACGTAGTCGGATAACACATAAAAAATAATCTCTAATTTTTTTGTGGAAAGATGTTTTTCCTTGCGAAGTTCTCGTATCTTGATGCCACATACATTTTTACGATCATCGTTATACCAAAATGCTTTCATGCATGTTCTCCATCCATAAAATAAGATCGGA
>OLSA01002122.1_pt1 | contig 15293 bp, 13 predicted proteins | sample 1672731 | NCBI WGS metagenome assembly OLSA01 (sample SAMEA3136718, study PRJEB25190) | human gut metagenome | biome: human gut; feature: human-associated habitat; material: faeces | place: Austria | collected 2013
GCATGCAGGCCTGATTCATGTGCTGGATGTATCAATGCGGCATGTTGCGGAAAGCTGACATCAGAGGTTTCTTTAAATGTAGCCGAGGCACCTTCAAAGGCAGCAGCCTCAGGGGATACAAAGCAGGTTAAGCAGGATGAAAAGACATCTGTAGCAGATAATAAGACGGAGGATGCTCATAGGGAAGAGCCGAGACTCAGCCCATATGCGCCGACTAGAGAGTCAGTTCTGGCGGATATAAAGCTTGTCCCTAACGCTACAGGAAAGATGCTTAAGGAACATGCCGAGGCAGATAAAAAGGAAGATAAGCCGGAGAAAGTGCAGGATGTAGAAAAGGCTTCCCAGTCGGTCCAGGAGCAGGAGGCTCAGCCGGAAAGACAGCCAGAGGAGCCACAGGCACAGCCGGGAGATTTGCATCAGTCTCAACCGGAGTCCGATAAGCCAGATGAATCAAATCAGGATGTCGAGGACGATAAGATGTCTGATGATTCACAGAACAATGATTCAGATATAAAGCTTAAGGAGACAATGGCTCATATAAAGAAGAAAAAAGGAAAGGGAGGTAGGAGATAATGAATATTTTATTGTTAGCTATCGGAGCAGCACTTGTAAATAATGTTATTCTCAGCCAGTTCCTTGGATTGTGTCCTTTCCTTGGAGTGTCAAAGAGTGTCAACACTGCGACAGGAATGGGAGCGGCGGTTATATTTGTAATGACTATAGCATCATTTGTCACCAGCGTTGTGTATTACGGAATACTGAGAAGATTCGGTCTTGAGTATCTCAACACCATAGTGTTTATCCTTGTGATCGCAGCACTTGTGCAGTTTGTTGAGATGTTCCTCAAGAAGAAGGTAAAGTCGCTGTATGAATCACTCGGAGTGTACCTTCCACTTATCACAACAAACTGTGCGGTTCTTGGTGTTGCCCTTACAAACGTGCAGAAAGAGTATAATGTTCTTCAGGGAACAGTGAACGGATTTGCAACAGCAGTGGGATTTACTATTTCCATCGTGCTGATGGCTGGTATCCGTGAGAAAATCGCATACAATGACATTCCAAAATCCTTCCAGGGATTCCCTACAGTTCTGCTGACAGCCGGACTGATGGCAATTGCCTTCTTCGGATTTTCAGGACTGATTTAAGGAGGGGACTGGTATGAATATAGGAGCAATTATCGCGGCAACTGTACTGGTTGCGGCAGTAGGTCTTTTTATCGGTGTTTTCCTTGGTGTTGCCGGTAAGAAGTTTGCTGTGGAAGTGGATGAGAAGGAAGTTGCTGTTCGTGAGGCGCTTCCCGGTAATAACTGCGGTGGCTGTGGTTATCCCGGCTGTGATGGCCTGGCAGCAGCAATCGCCAAAGGTGAGGCACCTGTAAACGGATGTCCGGTAGGCGGTGAGCCAGTCGGGAAAGTGATCGCAGCGATCATGGGACAGGAAGTTGTGGAGACTGCCCGTCAGGTGGCGTATGTGAAGTGTGCGGGTACCTGTGAGAAGACGAAGGATAATTATGAGTATACAGGTGTGGAAGACTGTGAGATGATGGCTTTCATTCCCGGTGGTGGTGCGAAGTCCTGTACTTATGGATGCCTTGGTTTTGGAAGCTGCGTGAAGGCCTGTCCGTTTGGGGCGATTGATGTTGTGAACGGTGTGGCGGTTGTTGATAAGGAGGCTTGTAAGGCCTGCGGTAAGTGTGTTGCCAAGTGTCCGAAGCATCTGATCGAGCTTGTGCCCTATGAGCAGACTACGTTTGTGCAGTGTAGTTCTCATGCGAAAGGTAAGGCTGTTACTTCTGCGTGTGAGGTTGGCTGTATCGGATGTAAGAAGTGTGAGAAGACTTGCCCGAATGGGGCGATTACGGTTGATAATTTCTGTGCGCATATTGATTATAGTAAGTGTACGAATTGTGGGGCTTGTAAAGAGGTTTGTCCGAGACATATTATTCAGTAATGGGAGGAAGAACTGCTGTGTGAAGGCATGGCGGTTCTTTTTTTTCGATTAAGGGACGCGCGGGGCATTATTTCGGTTTGGGTTCAGTTTCGGAAGCTAGGAACTCTAAGTTTCGGAAAATCTGCTAAAAGCATTCGAAAAATGCTCAAACTCGCCGCGAAGCGGCTCAGACAGTGAGCATTTTTCGAATAACGCAGATTTCCCGGAACTAAGAGTTACTACGCTTCCTGCAAAATTCACCCAAACCGAAGTAATGCCCCGCGCTGTTTACTGGTTGTTTCGCGTTACTGTTCACACACCACTATCCCGCGAGGTGTTTTGGCATGAATATGCCAAAATCCCGAGACATACAAGCCAAAATTCCATTGCCGCAGGCAATCTGGAATGAATTTTGGCTAAGTTACTGTGAACGGAGTGAACAGTAACTGTTTCGTAAGGCGCGCGAACAATATACGCGAATATATGTTTGCGTTATGGGGTGGGATGTGGTATGATGAATCGGAAGTGATGAATTTGGGACGGAGGATGTATCATGATTGCGTTTGTTCATGGAATGGCTGTGGATATGACTGAGAGCTCGGTGGTTGTTGAGGCCGGGGGGATTGGTTATGAGATATATATGACGGGGGCAGATTTGTCTGAGATTCGTATGGGGGAGGATGTGAAGGTCCATACTTATTTCAGTGTGAGAGAGGATGCCATGAAGTTGTATGGGTTCAGGACTAAGGATGATCTGCAGATGTTTAAGCTGCTTCTTGGCGTGAATGGTGTGGGGCCGAAGGCTGCGCTGGGGGTTCTGGCGGGGATTACGGCGGATGAATTGAGGTTTGCAATTCTTTCGGATGATGTGAAGACGTTGTCGAAGGCTCCGGGTATCGGGAAGAAGACTGCTCAGAAGCTGATCCTTGAACTGAAGGATAAGATGAAGCTGGAGGATGCGTTTGAATTGAAGCTGGTTCATGAGCAGGAGAGGGCAGCAGTGGGAGCCGGTGAGGTTTCGGATGGCAGGCAGGAAGCTGTTGAGGCTCTGGTTGCGCTGGGATACAGCAGTGCGGATGCGCTTCGTGCGGTGCGTAAGGTTACGGATGTGTCACCGGATGATGTGGAAGGTCTTTTGAAGGCTGCGCTGAAGAATTTTTAACTGAAGCAGGATTTCACGCTCTGGTAGATTGGATTGCCTGTATTGTTATAGAATTGTTATAGGTTAGGATGGGTAACAGATGGAGAAACGTATTATAACTACGGATGTGACGGAGGAGGATTTTTCTCTGGAGGGGAATCTCCGGCCGCAGACGTTGGATGATTATATTGGTCAGGAGAAGACCAAGAGTACTTTGAAGGTTTATATAGAGGCTGCGAAGCAGAGGCATGATGCATTGGATCATGTTTTGTTTTATGGTCCTCCAGGGCTTGGTAAGACTACTCTTTCGGGGATTATTGCCAATGAGATGGGGGTTCATATGAAGGTGACTTCCGGGCCGGCTATTGAGAAGCCGGGGGAGATGGCTGCAATCCTTAATAATCTGCAGGAGGGAGATATTCTGTTTGTGGATGAGATCCACCGCCTGAACAGGCAGGTGGAGGAGGTCCTTTATCCTGCTATGGAGGATTATGCTATTGATATTATGATCGGGAAGGGGGCTTCTGCCAGGTCTATACGTCTGGATCTGCCGAAGTTTACGCTGGTGGGGGCGACTACCAGGGCAGGACTTCTGTCTGCACCTCTTCGTGACCGTTTTGGTGTGATGCATCATCTGGAGTTTTATACTCATGAGGAGCTTAAGACGATCATTATCCGTTCTGCTCAGGTTCTTGGAGTGGAGATTGATGAGAAGGGTGCGGCTGAGATTGCCAAGAGATCCAGGGGAACTCCGAGGCTTGCCAACCGTCTGCTGAAGAGGGTTCGTGATTTTGCGCAGGTGAAGTATGATGGACGGATTACTTATGATGTGGCGTGTTTTGCGCTGAATCTTCTGGAAGTGGATCAGTATGGTCTGGATAAGATTGACAGAAGGATTCTTCAGACTATGATCGTGAATTTTCAGGGTGGTCCTGTGGGACTGGAGACTCTGGCTGCGGCGATAGGGGAGGATTCCGGTACGCTGGAGGATGTGTATGAGCCTTATCTGCTGCAGAATGGATTCCTGAACCGTACGCCGAGAGGACGTATGGCATCGGCGCTTGCGTATGAGCATCTGGGCTATCAGATGCCGGAGAAAAACTGAAGTTAAGGGTGTAAAAATATAAAAAAGTAAAAGTTTTTTAAAAATTCCTATACATTTCGACTGCTTTCGAGTATAATGAAGTAAATGTCCGGGGTTCCGGGCAGATTGAAGGAAGATACAGGAGGCTCGTACGGATGGCGGTCAAAAATACAGCAAAGGTAATCATAGGTGGTAAGATTATTACGCTGGGAGGCTATGAATCGGAAGAATATTTTCAGAAAGTAGCATCCTATATAAATAAAAAGATGGATGAGTTAAGTGCTATGCCGGGTTACAGCAGACAGCCCATGGAGACCAAGCATACACTTATCAGCCTGAATATTACAGATGACTATTTTAAGGCAAAGAAACAGGCGGAGGTTTTTGAACAGGATTTACAGCAGAAGGATCAGGAGATGTATGATCTGAAGCATGAGCTGATCTCGCTTCGTATGCAGATTGAGGAAGCGCAGAAGCATGAACAGGAAGCCCTGGAACAGAAGAGCCTTCTGGAGGGAAAGAATAAGGAACTGGAAAAGCAGATTGATGAGCTGCTGAAATAATAGAGGGGGGATTACTTCGGTGATTTCCCCTTTATGATTTGTTTCATATGTATTCGATTTGAATATTATAGCAATGCTCATAAATAATGCATTTAAGATGACTGTTATAGAAAACGTGAGGTATAGAATTGAAAAGAGAAGAGATTGAACTTCTGGCACCTGCCGGTTCCTATGAGGGATTTGAGGCAGCGATCGGTGCAGGTGCAGATGCGGTTTATGTAGGGGGAGCAGCCTTTGGCGCGCGGGCTTATGCGAAGAATTTCGGAGAGGAAGAGCTTTTGCGTGCCATTGATACTGCTCATATCCATGGCAGGAAACTTTATCTGACAGTGAATACGCTGTTGAAGAACAGGGAACTGTCTGAACAGTTGTATGATTATCTGCTTCCATATTATAAGGAAGGTCTGGATGCGGTGATCGTTCAGGATATGGGTGTGTTTAAGATGATCAGGGAGATGTTTCCGGGTATGCATCTTCATGCCAGCACGCAGATGACTGTGACAGGTCCGGAGGGGATGAAGTTTCTGGAAGAACAGGGTGCTTCCAGAGTGGTAACTGCCAGAGAGCTTTCCCTTGAGGAAATCCGGAGGATGCATGAGACAAGTCCTATCGAGATTGAATCTTTTGTCCATGGAGCTTTATGTTACAGTTATTCGGGACAGTGCCTGATGAGCAGTATCCTGGGTGGAAGAAGCGGTAACAGAGGAAGGTGTGCACAGCCTTGCCGTCTGCCTTACCAGACGGCGCTTTGTTGCGGGGAAAATGGCAGACGGTCAGAGAAAAGGAAAGCGCAAGAACTATGTCCTCTGAGTCTGAAAGATATTTCTACGATAGAGATTCTTCCGCAGATTCTGGAGGTTGGTGTTACTTCTCTTAAGATAGAGGGCAGGATGAAGCAGCCGGGATATACAGCAGGGGTAACTTCTGTATATCGGAAGTACCTGGATCTTCTTTTTGAGAAGGGAGCTGAGAATTACAGGGTAGCAGAGGAGGATAAGAGATATCTGCTGGATCTGTTTAACAGGGGAGGTTCCTGTACCGGTTATTATCAGATGCAGAATGGTCCGTCCATGATGGCATTCAGTAATGAGAAGAAAACAGGAGATGTCAGTCCTGTATTAAGAAAAAAGAAAGAAAAAATTCAGGGAACATTCATTCTTTTTCCAGGAAGTCCTGCTATACTGGATGTGTCATGCAGGGGAATCCATGGATTTGCGTCTGTGGGTGAGGTACAGTATGCGCAGAACCAGCCGCTGACAGAAGAGCGCATCCGTTCACAGATGGAGAAGCTTGGAAATACAGAATATGAGTGGGAAAATCTGGAAATCCAGATGGATGAGAATATTTTTATCCCGATGAAAATGCTGAATGAGGCGAGAAGAGAGGCACTGGAATCGCTGGAAAATGAATTGCTCAAACCATATAAGAGAGAAGAAAATAATGGGAAGAAACGCTTATCAGAGGATGCCGGAAGAAAAGCAGATTCGCCAAAGCAGAAAAATCTTCCGATTTATATTTCCTGTGAAGAAAAATCCACTGCACTGGCGTTATATAAAAGAGAGGGGATACATGGAATGTATCTGAACGCTGATGCCATGGAGGTCTGCCTGGATGACTGTGTAAGCAGAGGAATGGAGATGTATCTGTCTCTTCCGCATATTATGAGAGGTGAGATGCCCCGGGAGCTTCTTACCAGGATCAGAGAGTGGATGGACAGAGGAATGACAGGATTTCTGGTAAGAAATCTGGAGACTTTTGCAGTTCTGCGAAAGGCAGGTCTGGCTGAGAAATGTGTTCTGGATCACAGTATGTATACATGGAATGATGAAGCTGCTGATTTCTGGAAAGATCAGAAAGTCCTCAGAAATACGGTACCGCTTGAGCTGAACGAAGGGGAAATCCGCCACAGAGATAACCGGGACAGCGAGATGCTGATCTACGGATATCTGCCTCTTATGATATCGGCCCAGTGTGTGCATAAAAATCTTTACGGATGTAATCATAAGGAAGAAGGGGTAACTTTAAAAGACCGTTACGATAAAGAATTTACGGCGAAATGTATATGTAACCCATGGAAAACTGAGAATACAGATTTCTGTATACCCTGCTATAATATCATTTACAACAGTATCCCTTACGGCCTGTTGAAAGAGAAATCACAGATAGACAGACTTGGTGTCTCTTCCCTGAGACTTGCATTTACCATTGAGAAGCCTCAGGATGCGGTGAAGATATATGAAGAGTTCAGAGCTGTTTATCGTGATGGGAAGAATCCTCCGAAACGGGAATATACAAAGGGACATTTTAAAAGAGGAGCCGAGTAAGGCATATGATTAATGTAATTGTAGAATTATCCAAGTATGTGATCCTTACCCTGATGGTGATTTATACTTTTCACTGTTTCTATCTGGTGAAACAGCAGAGTGAGGAGGAGAGAAACGAATCGCTGCGCCAGCAGCTGATGCTTATCTTTTTTATGGATTTCACTGCGTTTCTGGTCATCTACCTGAAGACAGGTAAGTTTCAGGTCGTGTTGTTTTATATCGAAATGATGGCATTTTTTGCGGGAATCCAGATTTTGTACAGGATTTTTTATAAGAAAGCATCGATTTTACTGCTCAACAATATGTGCATGCTTCTCAGCGTAGGATTTATTATGCTGTGCAGGCTGGATGTTTCCACAGCTACCAGACAGCTGGTGATTGTGGCAGGCGTAAATGTGGTGGCATTGATCGTACCTGTCCTGATCAGGAAGATGAAATTTCTCAAGGACCTGACATGGGTTTATGCGGGAATCGGAATCGTTTTGCTGGCGGCGGTATTTGTGCTTGCAAAGACAAGCTATGGAGCAAAACTTTCCCTGATGGGAATCCAGCCTTCAGAGGCGATAAAGATTACATTTGTGTTCTTTATGGCGGCATTGCTGAGAAAAGGTGCTGATTTTTCAAAAGTGGTCCAGGCTACGGTAGTGGCGGGACTGCATGTGGGGATTCTTGTACTTTCCAGAGACCTTGGAAGTGCAGTGATCTTCTTTGCGGCATATCTTGTGATGATTTATGTGGCATCCAGAAATGTGGGATATCTGGCACTTGGTCTTGCAGGCGGATCTGCAGGGGCAGTTGTCGCATATCATCTGTTTGGCCATGTGCGTCAGAGAGTGACAGCCTGGAAGGATCCCATGGCGGTATATCAGAATGAAGGATACCAGATCGTCCAGTCACTGTTTGCCATTGGAACCGGCGGATGGTTTGGAATGGGATTGTGTCAGGGTTCGCCTGAGAAGATCCCTGTTGTCAAGAATGACTTTATATTCAGTGCAATCTGTGAGGAACTGGGTGGGATTTTTGCAATCTGCCTGATCCTGGTATGTATGAGTTTCTTTTTGATGATCGTAAATATTGCGCTTAAAATTAAGAAACCATTCTACAAACTGATCGCACTTGGACTTGGTACGGAATATGCATTTCAGGTATTTCTGACAATTGGCGGAGCAACGAAATTTATCCCTATGACAGGTGTAACTCTTCCTCTGGTCAGCTATGGAGGAAGTTCTGTCGCGTGTACAGTACTGATGCTGGCGATCATTCAGGGATTGTATATTTTGAGAGAAGATGAGGACGAAGAAATTGAGAGATATCGAAGAAAAGGAACGGCGCAGAGAGTTGAAGAAGCGCCAGAAGCGCAAAGCCCGGGAGATTTCTGAAAAGAGAAGGCCCCGTAACAGAGAGTATACACTGGTATCCTGCTTTTTTGTGCTGATCTTTGTCAGTATGATCGGATATCTGATCTACTTTAATTATGCAAAGAGCGATGATTTTATCAATAGTCCCTATAATACAAGGCAGGATACTTTTTCAGACAGGGTTGTAAGAGGTAAGATCATATCTGCAGATGGGCAGGTGCTTGCCCAGACCAATGTTTACGAAGACGGAACAGAGGAACGTACTTATCCCTATGCAAATATGTTCGCTCATGTAGTCGGATATGACACTAATGGAAAAAGCGGACTGGAATCAGAGGCGAACTTCCAGCTTCTGACTTCTCATGAATTTTTCCTGAACCAGATGAAAAATGAGTTTAAGAATCAGAAAAATACGGGTGATTCTGTGATCACGACGTTAAACGCAGATCTTCAGTCAACTGCCTATAATGCACTTGGTGACAGGAGAGGGGCGGTTGTTGCCATAGAACCCTCTACAGGTAAGATTCTGGTGGAAATGAGCAGACCGGACTTTGACCCGAATACTATTTCCCAGAACTGGGACACACTGGTGAATGATTCCAATGACAGCAGTCTGTTGAACAGAGCTACAAACGGAGCCTATCCTCCGGGATCTACATTTAAGGTGGTAACTGCCCTGGACTATTTCAGAACCAAGGGCAGTCTGGAGGGATTTTCCTATCTCTGTGAGGGAAGTATTACCAGAGAAGATCACACGATCAGGTGCTATGGCGGAACTGTTCATGGACAGGAAGATTTTTACAGTGCTTTTGCCAATTCCTGTAACAGTGCATTTGCAGAGATCGGAACCATGCTCGGAGGCAGTTCTCTGAAAAAAACAGCCGAGGATCTTCTTTTTAATAAGAGTCTTCCGCTTTCTTCCTATAAAAAGAGTACTTTTACATTAAATGGAAAATCTTCTGTTGCAGAGGTTATGCAGACTGCCATCGGACAGGGTAATACGTTGGTATCACCTATGCATATGGCGCTGATTACCAGTGCGATCGCCAATGGCGGGGAGCTCATGAAGCCTTATCTCATTGATTCTGTTGTAAGTTCAGACGGAGAGACAGTGAAGACAACAGAGCCGGAGAGCTATAAACGTCTGATGACAACAAATGAGGCGAATATCCTTGGAAAGCTTATGAAAGGTGTTGTGGAAAACGGAACCGCATCGGCTCTGAACGGAAGAGGATATACAGTGGCAGGCAAGACCGGATCAGCGGAATTTGATGAGAATGGTTCCAGTCATTCCTGGTTTATCGGTTATTCCAACGTGGATGATCCGGATCTGGTAGTTGCGATCATTGTTGAGAATGGCGGTACCGGAAGTGAAGCAGCAGTGCCCATCGCAGAGCAGATATTTGATGCGTATTATTATGATAAGCAATAATAAATTCCATGTTGCAGGCAATCTGGAATGAATTTTGGCTACGTTACTGTGAACGGAGTGAACAGTAACTAATTAATCGGTAATATGTTATGAAATGATATTTATAGCTTGCGGGTTTGGAAAAAAAGAGATATACTATACTCAGTTTATAATACCACGCAAAACAGGAGGGATTGCATTATGATAGAAGCAACGAGCTGTGGCGGTGTGGTAATTCATCGGGGTAAGATTCTTACTTTGTATAAATCTTACAGGAACCGTTATGAGGGCTGGGTATTGCCGAAAGGAACAGTGGAACCAGGCGAAACGCATGAACAGACAGCATTGCGGGAAGTGATGGAAGAAGCTGGAGTGCGTGCGACCATTGTGAAATACATCGGAAAGAGCCAATATAACTTTACCGTTCCGGAGGACGTGGTTTTCAAAGAGGTACACTGGTATCTTATGACTGCGGATAATTATCATAGTAAGCCCCAGAGAGAGGAGTTTTTTGTAGATTCCGGATATTATAAATTTCATGAGATCTATCATCTGCTGAGGTTTTCAAACGAGAAGCAGATCGTAGAGCGTGCTTATCAGGAATATCTGGAGATGAGAAGCAATGGACTTTGGGGAAAACAGCATAAGTATTATTAACGAGAGAACAGGGCTGTGTTTTTTTGCAACGCAGCCCGGTTTAAATTTTGGAGAAAATGGAAATACTGTAACTGAAGTGTTATAGAAACGGGAGAGGGTGTAAGATGCTGAAATGGCAGGAGAATTTTCTTGCAGGGGAATCTGTAAAGGATCCTGAGAAGATAAAAAAGAAACTGAACAGCGGAAAACCGGTTCTGGGCATTTATCTCCTTACTCTGTCAGAGAATCCTGTGAATCTGATGGATATTATTCCTGCAGCAATGCTGATACAGAAGAGCTTTTATGGAATCTGTCCGAAGATCATAGGAATGGCGAAGGGCAAAGAGGAAGCCCTGGAGATGGTGCGAAGTCTGATCGATGAAATGTACAGGGAAACGGGAACCTTCGCAACAGCTGAATATATAGAAAACAGGTGAGAATATGTTACATATTTTATGGCTGATCCTTAAATTTATACTGATCATCCTGGGAATTCTGCTGGGCCTTCTTTTACTGGCAGTTCTTCTTGTACTGTTCTGTCCTGTAAGATATAAGGCATCTGCTGTCAAGGCAGAAGGTGGCTGGAAACAGACAGAGGGAGAGGGTATCGTAAGCTGGCTGTTTCATGGGATTTCGCTGAGAGCGGAATGGAAAGATCAGCAGATGGAGATATCCTTTCATCTGTTTGGAATTCCCGTAGACAAGTTGTTGAAAAAACGGCAGGAGAAGAGGGCTGTAACAAAGAAATCCGGGAAAAATCCGGAGAAATCCGGCGCAGAAAAGGTATCTGTATCCGGCACAGACGGAAACAGGGAAGAAGAGCATAAAAAATCAGTGGTTGATCACCCGAAATCAGAGAATATGGAGACTGAGGATCTGAAAACAGACAGAAATTCAGCTTCAGATACATCTGCTGATACAGAGAGGATCAGAAACAGTCAGATATCCGGACAGCAGGAACTGAATGCAGATGATACAGATCGGAATAGTCTAAAGAAGAGGCAGTTTTTTATAAAAAGGATCTATGACCGGATCCGAAATATATTTCAGTTGATTCGTACAAAACTGCAAAATATCCGCAGGACATTCGGGAAGATTAAGAAGAATGTGTCCTGGTGGAAGGCGTTTATAGAACATCCCAGAGTGACAGCTGCCAGAAAGCTTGTATGGAAACATGGAAAATTTTTGCTTAAGCATATTTTTCCTACAAGGATAGAAGGGCAGGTTACTTTTTCTTTTGAAGATCCGGCGCTGACAGGTGCGGCACTTGCTGTACTTGGGATGACAATTCCATTTCACAAAAACTGTATACAGATCAATCCCCGTTTTGACAGTGAGAATTATCTGTATGGAAACATCAGGGCAAAAGGCAGGATCTACGGATTTGTTCCTGTGCGGGCAGCAGTGAGTATTTATTTCAATAAAAATATAAAATACGTTATAAAACGTTGGAAAACCAGGAGGGCATGACCATGGCAAATGAAAACAATTTTAAAGAAACCGTAAATTCATTATTCAAGGGAATGGACAGTTTTATTTCTGCGAAAACAGTGGTAGGAGAGGCAATCCATGTAGGCGATACGATCATTCTTCCTCTGATGGATGTATCTTTCGGTGTAGGTGCCGGTGCTTTTTCCGGAGAGAAGAAGGATAACGGCGGCGGCGGAATGGCAGGAAAGATGACTCCCTGTGCAGTGCTTGTGATCCAGAATGGAACAACAAAGCTGGTCAATGTGAAAAATCAGGATGGTCTCACCAAGATCCTTGATATGGTTCCGGATTTTGTAGACCGTTTTACCTCCGGAAAAGGTGACGAAGAATCTGTCGGCGAATCAGAAAAATAATTTTTGCATAGACTATAGCAAACCGATGAAAAAGGTGCAGAAGAATTGGAAAAGCTGTTCGGCTTTATGCTGTTTTTCATAGGGATTGGGATGATAATCGGGATGCTGATCGCAGAAAATGTGGTTCTGGTGGTTTCGGCCGGAGTTTTCCTGTTGTTGGGATATCATCTTTTCTGTCATTAACTTTACAGAAGATTGCGAATATCCCGTTTGACATATGAAATAAAAAAAGACTGTCAGCTCAGGCAGAATATTCGGTAAAGAATATCTGAACAGAGGGACAGTCTTTTTTGCAAAAAAATACCCCTGTTACAACAGGGGTAATGGTGTTATTATGCTCTTTCTACTTTACCGGATCTTAAGCAAGAAGTACATACATATGTCTTTCTAGCTCCACCCTCAGCAGTCTTGATTTTAACGGATTTTACGTTAGATTTCCACATTTTATTGGATCTTCTATGTGAATGACTTACATTATTTCCGAAATGAGCAGCTTTCTCACAGATTGCACATTTAGCCATGATAGCACCTCCTTGACGCTTTATTGTTACTGTCGTGCTGTGTGCATAGCGTCTGAACAGTAACCTTGTGTTCAACAGATTACATTGTAACAGATGAATTGTGCTTTTGCAAGCAAAAAAAGGAAAAAACTCAAAAATTATATTTCTTTTTCTGTGAAAAGAGGTTATAATACACTTACATACAATAATGAGCATTGGAGGTAACCATATGAATGGACGTATAGATTCCGGATTAGGTCAGATCATAATTGACACAGATGTAATCGCAACCTACGCAGGAAGCGTTGCTGTAGAATGTTTTGGTATCGTAGGCATGGCTGCAGTCAGTATGAAGGACGGACTGGTAAAGCTTCTTGGAAAGAACAGCCTGAAACATGGCATCAGCGTCAGAATTACAGAGGACAATAAAATCCGCCTGAATTTCCACGTTATTGTGGCATATGGCGTGAATATAAGTACAATTGCAGACAACCTTGTCAGCAATGTCAAATATAAAGTCGAGGCCTTTACAGGAATGGAGATTGATAAGATCGATATTTATGTAGAAGGTGTACGCGCAATTGATTAGGATAGAGGAGGAACTTGTGGTGAATAACAAAACCATAGATGCCAGAATACTTTCCAGGATGTTTCTTGCAGGAGCCAAGAATCTGGAAGCTAAAAAAGAATGGATCAACGAACTGAACGTATTTCCGGTACCGGATGGAGATACAGGAACCAATATGACAATGACGATCATGGCAGCAGCAGCAGAAGTAGGTTCTCTGGGAGAGCCTGACATGGAGTCACTGGCCAAGGCGATTTCTTCCGGTTCTCTGCGCGGTGCAAGAGGTAACTCAGGTGTTATTCTTTCTCAGCTTCTGCGTGGTTTTACCAGAAGTGTTAAGAACAGTAAGGAACTGGATGCCATTGATATCGCGGCAGCCATGGAAAAAGGTGTGGAGACTGCATATAAGGCAGTCATGAAACCGAAGGAAGGAACAATCCTTACTGTTGCAAGAGAGGCTGCTGCCAAGGCTGTAGAGCTTGCGGAGACAGCAGAGGATCTGGATACATTTTTCCAGAGCGTGATCGCTCATGCGGAGGAAACTCTGGCAAAGACACCGGAGATGCTGCCGGTTCTGAAAGAAGCAGGAGTAGTGGATTCCGGTGGACAGGGACTTCTGGAAGTATACCATGGTGCATATGATGGTTTCCTTGGCAAAGAGATTGATTATACACAGTTTGACAAGGCAAAAGGTCCTGCTGTGACTAAGATCGATGCACAGACAGAGGCTGATATTAAATTTGGTTATTGTACAGAGTTTATTATTCTTCTGAACCAGCCGATGTCCGAGGAGACAGAGCATGAATTTAAGAAATTCCTGATGTCCCTTGGTGATTCTATTGTGCTTGTTGCAGATGACGAGATCGTGAAAGTTCATGTTCATACCAATCATCCTGGACAGGCTATTGAGAAAGCCCTTACCTTTGGTGCACTTTCACGTATGAAGATCGACAATATGCGTGAGGAGCATCAGGAGAAGCTTATAAAGGATGCCGAGAAAATAGCGAAAGAACAGGCAGAACAGGAAGAAAAAGAAGAAGCAGCACAGCCACCGAAGGAAGTTGGCTTTATTTCCGTATCTGTGGGAAAGGGAATGACAGAGATCTTTAAGGAACTGGGTGTGGATTACCTGATCGAGGGCGGTCAGACGATGAACCCGAGTACAGAGGATATGCTCAATGCCATTGCAAAAGTAAATGCAAAGACTATTTATATTTTCCCGAACAATAAGAATATTGTTCTTGCTGCAAACCAGGCAAGGGATCTTACTGAGGATAAAGAGATCGTGGTTGTGCCGACTAAGACCATTCCGCAGGGAATTACTGCCATGATCAGTTATGTGCCCGAGAAGAACAGTGCGGAGAATACTGAGGCTATGCTTCAGGCAATCGAACATGTGAAGACCGGACAGATCACGTATGCTGTGCGTGATACAAGGATTGATGATAAGGAGATCCATGAGGGTGATATGATGGGTATCGGTGATCATGGAATCCTGGCTGTTGGCAAGGACCGCATGGAAGTTGCCAAGGAGACAGTTGCCCAGATGTTGGATGATGAGTCTGAGGTGATCAGTATTTATTATGGTGCTGATACTGAGGAGGCTGAAGCTGAGGAGCTGGCAACGGCTCTGGAGGAGGCTTATCCGGATTGTGATGTGGAACTGAATGCGGGTGGACAGCCGATTTATTATTATGTTATTTCTGTAGAGTAGGATAATAGAGTTTTTGAGAGAGATAAACGAATAGTTCATGTGATGAAAACGGGTATAGGCCATTGTTGAGGGTGGGTATATCCGTTTTCGTATTATAAAAGGGGACGGCAGGAAAATATTTGTGTCAGGATGCGGTTTCGGCATCTAAGAGATTCTAAGGTGAAAAAAATCTGCTAAAAGCATGAGCCGTCTTGTCAAACTCGCTCCGTTGCAAACTTCGC
>OLSA01002128.1_pt1 | contig 15267 bp, 10 predicted proteins | sample 1672731 | NCBI WGS metagenome assembly OLSA01 (sample SAMEA3136718, study PRJEB25190) | human gut metagenome | biome: human gut; feature: human-associated habitat; material: faeces | place: Austria | collected 2013
TAGCTCAGTTGGTTAGAGCAGCTGACTCTTAATCAGCGTGTCCAGGGTTCGAATCCCTGAGGGGGCACAGATAAGACCCAGGCCAAGCGGCTTGGGTCTTTTTGTATCTAGGCGATATTCCCCCGGCCGCGGAGGCGGTAAGTCCCCGTCGGTCCACGGGACTTCCGGTGTCGGGAGTATGGTATTGCACTGTTGTCCGCCGAGGGCGGAATCGCAACATATCTCGAATCGCAAACATCGCAAGAGAAGAAGCAATAGAGGAATAGCAGTGGAATACTCACTCTTTACCAAGCTTGCCGCGGAATTCGTCGGCACCGCCGTGCTGATGGTCTTCGGCAACGGCGCTGTCGCCAACGCGGAACTGAAAAACACCAAGGGCTACCATGCCGGCTGGCTGAACATCGCCATGGGCTACGGCTTCGGCGTCATGTTCCCGGTCCTGATGTTCGGCGGCGTCTCCGGCGCCCACATCAACCCGGCCATGACCCTCGCGCAGGCCGTCAACGGCATGTTCCCGTGGAACGAGGTCCTGCCGTACATCATCGCCCAGCTGCTCGGCGCAGTGGCGGGCCAGCTCATCGTGTACGTCACCTACCTGCCGCACTACAAGGACACCGACGATGCCGAAGCCATCCTCGGCACCTTCTGCACCACCGACGCGCACAACGACCGCGTGAACTACTTCCTCAACGAGTTCTTCGGCACCTTCATGCTGGTGCTCGGCGCCCTGTGCTGCCTGTCCCTGCCGTGGGGCAAGGCGAACCCGGCCGCCGCATCCATCGTCGTCGGCTTCATCGTGTGGGGCCTCGTGACCTCCATGGGCGGCCCGACCGGCCCTGGTCTGAACCCTGCCCGCGACCTCATGCCGCGCCTCCTGCACGCCATCCTGCCGATTCCGAACAAGGGCGATTCCCGCTGGGGCGAGGCCTGGATTCCGGTCGTGGCCCCGATCGCAGGCGCTATCGTCGGCGCGTTCCTGTTCAAGGTGCTGTTCGCCTGAGCATTACTTTGACGATTGCCGGCATTCGTCTGGCATGCTGGTAAGGCCCGTGATTCCCTCCGGAATCGCGGGCCTTACGCATAGGTGGTATGCATGGCGGTCGGCGGCTTCGGCATGTTGACTGAGACTGGTACTGTTGCCGAAGAGAGAAACATCACCATATCGGGAGGCTGGATTGAAGCGGATTCGTCGTATCATACGTGCGCTCGATCCGAAAGCCGACGCCACAATGGGCCAACGGGAACGGCTTGAGGCGTTTCGCATCCGCAGGGCCGCCGTGCTGGTGCTCGTGCTGTTCCTGCTGATCGCATCGATGACGTCCTGCAGCGTGCACGCACTGCTGGTCCGCATGACGCCGAACACGCAGACGACGGCACAAGCCACGCATTCGACGTCGGCCAAGAAGCCAGCCAAGAAAACAGCCAAAACCAATCAGCATAAGACGGCCAAAAAAACCAAACCGGAAACCAAGCAATCGCAGGAAGAGCAGGCCGTCGCCAAAGCGGTGAGCGCGCAATCGGCGGCACTGGGCGACGACGAGAAAACCGCGATTCTGAACAAAGCGCAGGAAACCGCGCAAAACAGCGGCAAACCGGTGACGCAATACCATTACTGCATCGCAACCAAAGGAAACGTCGGTTCGGCCGACGAATTCGGCAACGCGGCGTTCCGCATCCTCAACGACGAACACGGATGGCCACGCGCCGGAGCCATATTCGACCAATCCACGGACGGCAACTGCGATTTCAATCTCGTGCTGTCCCAAGCGTCGGAAATGACGTCGTTCTCGCCATCATGCTCGGTGGAATACAGCTGCAGGGTCGACAACAACGTGATCGTCAACGACGACCGTTGGAACGGTGGCGCGCAACAATGGCTCGCCGCCGGCGGCAACCTGGCGCGATACCGCACGATGGTGATCAACCATGAGGTCGGACACCGGCTGGGGCACATCGACAACGAAACGACCTGCGCCGGCGAAGGCCAGTTGGCGCCGCTGATGCAGGAGCAATCCATGCATTTGGACGGCTGCAAGGTCAACGAATATCCGCTTGACTCGGAGCTGTGGATCGGCTGAACGTCGACTGCTTCCCGTTATTTTCTGCTGTTTTCTGCTGTTTTCCGGACTGCCCGGGTCGTCTCGGCAATTCGGCGAGACCCGGCCGGCCGTTGTCACAGGCCGAAATACGCGTCGAAATCGTCTTGGCTGATACTGCGGTCGGCCGTATCGGCCCGTACCTTACCCCAATCGAACTCCTGCAACGCCTCGACGGCGCTCATCGGCTGCGGACTGGTATGCGCGGAATCGCCCTGCAAACCAAGCAGCCACGCACAATAGCCGACAACCTGTTCCGCGGTGACGCCATGCGCGCGCAGCGCCCCCATATCCAAAGAGCGCTCGCGTTTGGCGAGCCTGCGGCCGGCCGCGTTGTCGATAAGCGGCAGATGCGCATACCGTGGGTTTTCGGGGTTATATGGGGTGTATTGCGATTGTGGTGCGGGCTGCGATGGTGCAGAGGCCTGCGTTTTCGCCTTGCGGAATCCCGCCTTGATAAGCGCTCGGCGAATGGCGATTTGCAAGGCGTTCGACCGGAGCAGGTCGCGGCCGCGCACGATGTCGTCGACGCCCATGTCAAGATCGTCCACGACCACCACCAGCTGGTAGGAGAACAGGCCGTCGGCGCGGCGCACGATGGTATCGCCGACGTCGTGCGCCAGATTGAATTCCTGATGGCCGAACACTGCGTCATCGAATTGGACGGTTGCGTGCGGGTTTGTGTCGGCGGGCATGGCGATGCGCAGCGAATGGCGGTCGCCGTTGGCCAGCCGCTGCCGGACGGTATCCGGATTGCTGGCGATAAGCCGGCGGCACGTGCCGGGATACACCATGAAACGGTCGCCTTCCTGCGGTGCGGAGGCTGCGCGGATGTCGGCGCGCGAGCAGAAGCAAGGGTAAATCAGCGGGGTTGTGCCAGCGATTGCGTTGTTGGCTGCGCTGCCGACTGCGGGGGTGTGGTCGTTGCGCTCGTCAAACGGCGAATCGTATGCGTCGTCAATCGTCAGGTTTTCCAAGCAATGCAGCGCCTCACGGTACAGGTCGTGCCGAGCGGATTGGAACACCGGATCGCCGTCCCAATCCAAGCCAAGCCAATGCAGATCGTCCATCATCAGTTCGGCCGCGCCGGGCACCACGCGCGGTTCGTCGATGTCTTCGATGCGCAGCAGCATGCCGTCGCCGCGGCTACGCGCGGACAGCCATGCGCCGAGCATCGCATAGATGTTGCCGATGTGCATGCGGCCTGATGGGGTGGGGGCGAAACGACCTGGCACGGGGTTCCTTCCTGTCGTTGGCGGGCGGTTCGGTGTTGCCGGTGCGGAGACCGGTCGCGCCGATGCTTGCAACTGTACCTGCATCGGCGGCCGGAACGGCGGGTTTCGTGGGACGCGATTGTGGAATGCGTTGCTGGACGTGCGGTGACGTGCCATGCCGAGGCTGCAGCGTGCTCCGGAAACGTGCCGTCGCTGTGAGGTATCTCACAGTGTGAGAAGGATATTTAGCGCATGGTGATACGGGCCGCGCGTTTCGTTTGGGGTGTGCGTAAGGTGGTGTGCGTCATCCGGTATTCTGGGTGGTGATTTCGGCAATTCGGTCTATGCGTTATCGGTATGGCCGGTCAAAAGGGGATTTACAAGGGGCGAATATGACGAAGCGACAGTTCAGTAGAGCGGAAATCGAATACCTGCGTACATTGCCGTCGATCGACGCGGTGACGGACAGCAGAATCACGTATGCGAGGGAATTCCAAATCGACTGCATGAGGCGGTATCTGCAGGGGGAGAAGCCAACTGCGATCTTCATTTCCGCGGGATTGAGCCCATCGGTCATCGGGCACAAGCGCATCGAACGCAATATCGCACGCTGGAAGCGCGACGAGGACATCATGCGCAAGGCGGCCGAAGAGCCGGAACCGCATGATACGGCTGTGGACAGCCACAATGCGATGTCGGAAGTGCCGTTGGGCAAGATCCAATCGCTGGTATGCCAGGTGATGGTGTTGAGCGATCGCGTCGATAAATTGGAGCGTTTGGTGGAGGGACTACGCAAGGGGGATAAAATCTGAAAAAAAGTTTTCAGATTTATTGGTTTTTCCGGCGGTTCGCGCGCATTTATCTGATACATTAAATGTGCAGATGGAGTCTTTGAAGTCCCCCTTCTACTGCCGTCTAGTTTTATAGCCCGCGCGAATTTATGACCGCTTTATCGCTTCACTTCAGGTCATCGCACGGGCTTCTTTATACGTTGTCGGCGGTTTTCTGGTAACACTGGTATCGAAATATCAGCCGACATGCCGGAAACGGTGGTGCCGGCCGCGGACCGGCGGTCGAATGAATTTGCGAGAGGTGGACGATGACTGCATACATGGATCACAAGAACCTCGCCAACGAGGTGATCGACGATGCGCGCGCACGTGAGATCACGGACGGCGTGCATCGTGTGCTCGACCGCATCGCGGCAGCTGAGGAACAAGCCGGACGCGAAGCCGGCTCCGTGCGCCTGCTGGCCGCCACGAAGACGCGCGACATCGGCGAAATCATGGCTGCGATTGATGCCGGCGTGCGCATGATCGGCGAGAACCGTCCGCAGGAAGTGACGGCGAAGGCCGAAGGGCTGGCACGGCGATGCGCGGAACGCGGGTTTTCGCTGGGCGTCGCAGGCGCCGCGCCGGATGCTGCGGCGGAGCATATTCCATTCCACCTGATCGGCCAGCTGCAAAGCAATAAAATCGGCAAAGTGCTGCCGGTGGTCGACACTATCGAATCGGTCGATTCAATCGATTTGGCAGAAAAAATTTCACGTAGAGCCGTGGCTCGCGGTATTACTGTCGGCGTGTTGCTGGAAGTCAACGAATCCGGCGAGGAATCGAAATCCGGTTGCGATCCGGCGCACGCCATTCGCATCGCGCAGAAAATCGGCACGTTGGACGGCATCGAATTGCAGGGACTGATGACGATCGGCGCGCATGTGCACGACGAAACGGTGATTCGCCACGGTTTCTCGCACCTGCGCAAGACCCGCGACCTCATCCTCGCATCCGGCGAACCGGGCACGGACCGTTGCCGGGAACTGTCGATGGGCATGACCGGCGATATGGAACTGGCCATCGCCGAAGGTTCCACCATCGTGCGCGTCGGCACTGCGATTTTCGGTGAGCGTGCGTTCATCTGAGCGCTTTCTTTGACTTTTTCTGTTTTTTAAGGATTTGCGGGGCTCGTCCGCCTGGATTGCATTCGTCTGGCTTACATTCGTCTGACTTGCATTCCTCTGAAAAACGGCTTGTCTGAGCTGCGTTCCGCCGGTAGGTGGGGTGCTGCGCGGTTTGGTGCCAAAATTGCCGGTTTCGTGCCTGAAACCGTTGTCTTTCTAGGGGTAAGCCCTCCTATAGGGGGCAAGGGCTTTCGTATGGCGGGTGTGAACATGGGTGTGTTCGAAGGAGAAACCCATGTTTTGGTCTGCCTCTCGATTGATGAGTAAACCCGTCCGTCTGCTCGCCCGCAGGACGGATTCCTACGTGCATGCGCATACGGTGCTGCGTTCGCCCATGCGGCTGTTCGGTGCCGTGGCGGGCGCCTCGGCTGATTCCTATGATGCCGGTGATGATAACGATGGCATCGGCAATGGCGCCGGAGTCGGATCTGATGCCGGTGCAGCTGCCGACAGTGGTCATGCCGGAACTGTTGCGTTCGCTGGAACGTCTGCTGGAACGCCGTCGTTTTACGAGGCGATTGACATTGCCGATGTGGTTCGTGCGCGCAGGCTGCGGCGGATTCGTTTCATATTGGTGCGGTGCGTGTCCGTGCTGCTGATCGTGGGCGCGGTGGTGGTCGCGTCGTTGCCGTTCGCCATGCAGGCGCATTCCGCGCGGCGCTTGGCCGAGACATCCGATTCGGCGGCTCGCACGGTTGCCGGATGGCCGTATCCGATGGCGATGGAGGAGTTGGAACGGGCGCGCGCATACAATCGGCGGCTTGCCGTGGAAGGACAGCCGGTATTGGGCGAGGCGGCCGATCCGTTCACTACCAGACCGGCTGGCACTGCCGGAGATGCTGATGTCGCCGACGATTCGGCGCCTTCCGGCGGTTCCGGGCTTTCCGCGGCGGACACGGACGCGAACTATCAGGGCCTGCTGGATTCCGGCGCAGGCATCATGGGCACGGTATTGGTGCCCAAAATCGGCGTGGAACTGCCGATTCGGCATGGTACGTCCGAACCGGTGCTCGCCGTCGGTGCCGGGCATCTGTACGGCACCAGCCTGCCGGTCGGCGGCACTGACTCGCATACGGTGGTCACCGGGCATCGCGGCCTGGTCAAATCGTTGATGTTCACACGGCTCGACGAACTGCACGACGGCGATTTCATGTACATCAAAGTGATGGACGAGACGCTGGGATACGAAGTGGACCGAATCAGCGTGATCGAACCGGACGACGTCTCACGGTTGAAAATCGTGCCCGGCGAAGACCGGCTGACGTTGATGACCTGCACGCCATACGGCATCAACACGCATCGGCTGCTAGTCTCCGGGCATCGCGTCGCAATACCGCTGCCCGCGCCAGATCCGGCCGACGTGCGCGACGAACGTGCGACCGAACTGGGCGCGCTCGCCATGACCATCGTTTGCACGATGGGCGGCATGCTGTTGTGCTGCATGGTCATGCGGTCGATGCGGCCCCGACACCGAATCATGCGGCACGCTTCCGCCTGGCCGCGTAAAGGATAAGGGGGAAGGCCGCGATTTTCGCGGGTCCGCACGTTCCCCGAACCCATCAATGGAGGGGACGGGTTTCAAAACGTTCATCCATAAGGTTCAAGGCATGGAGGCGCATAGGCAATTCGCCGCAGCGCCATGAGAGATGGACATGTCATGAAGTGGATGAAGGACCCGCTTGCCGGCTTCATAAGCCGGTGTGGCGCGCGGATGGGAAAATTCACCGCATTGCTTGTCACGATTGCGATGCTGGCCGGCACCACGGGAGCCGGCGCGACCGCGTTCGCCGACGAAACGGTGACGGATGGCGGCAACGTGGCCGCCGAATCCGCAGCGAGCCAGCCGGAATCGACACAACAATCCGATGCTGAAAACGCAGTCGGATCGGACGTTGCCGACATTGCCGGGCAAGATGTTGCCGGACAGTCCGCAACGGACGATGACGACGCACAATGCCTTACGGACGACGGCGAATCGCAGCAGCCATCGAACGAACAAGCGCAATCGCAACTGCAGTCGCAATCGCAACCGGAACAACCGTCGGAGACGATGCCGGAACAGCGGCAGCCGTGCGATAAGACGGAACAGCCGAATGAGCAGAAGGAGCAGGAACGGCAGGCGGTTAGGCAGCCGACGGCTGAGAACGCTGACGTACCTGCAAATGGTGCTGCACCGGCTCAAGACGGCGATCGAAACGACCATGCCGGCGAAAATCGCACGGATGCTGTGGCGAATGGCGATGCGGACGATGCTGACAACGATGGCAACACTGCTGAAGATGCCGACGATGCCGACAAGAACGGTAAGAATGACGCCGACAAGGATGCCGCGTCGGCTCAAAACGGCAACGATAACGACAAGAATGATGCTGCCAAAGACGATGTCGACGCCGACGCCGACGAACACATCATGCGCGATCGCTTCACCTTCAATCGCAAAACCGTGATGCGTGCCGCGCGTAACGTCGCCGTGCCGCAGCCGGACCACACGAAAAGCATCACATACAACAACGGCGGCAAATACACGCTGAACCTCAACGTGGTGGGCAAGGATACCCGCGAAAGCCATGAGACCACGGAGAAAATCGAAGTGGTGCTCGTACTGGACACGTCCGGATCGATGAACTACTGCATGGACGGAAGCCAAAGAAGATGCAACAAATCGAATCCGAAGCGGTTGACGGCGCTGAAAGAAGCGGCGACCAGCTTCATCGACGCCACCGAGACCACCAACGACACCATCCAGGACGAAAACAGCAAAGTGCGAATCGCCATCGCTCAATTCGGGCAGACATCCGGCGTGGTGAGTTCCCTGACCAGCGATACCGCCGCTCTGAAATCATCGGTGAGCAGGCTGTCCGCCAATGGCGCGACCCCTGCGGACAAAGGCATGGCCGCCGCGCAGACGGCATTGCTGCGGGCAAGGCCAGGCGCGAAGAAAATCGTCATCTTCTTCGCGGACGGTGTGCCGACCACGCAAAACACTTTTAGCACGAGAGTCGCCAATGACGCCGTGACAACCGCGCTCGCCATGAAATCGGCCGGCACGCTCATCTACAGCATCGGCATCTTCGAAGGCGCCAATCCGGAGCAGCAATCGTTCGGTAACAGGGAGAACGACCAAGCCAACCAGTTCATGCACGCCGTATCCAGCAACTATCCGAACGCCACCGCGTACGACAAAGCCAATTGGGGTACGGGCGGCAACCTCGGCTACTACAAGGCCACCAACAGCGCTGACGATCTGACGAAGATCTTCGACGACATCCAGAAGGAAATCACCACGGGAAGCGCCTACAGCGGCGTCTCGATCGTCGACGAGCTGTCCGAATACGCGCAGGTCGATGGCGTTGTCTGGAACATGGCCAGCATGCGGAACTTCGGCGGAACGACCTACTACCGAGTGACCGGCGGCGTGACGCTCAACGTGACGAATCTGCCTTCGGGGGCTACGCCTCCAGTGCTGGAACGTGATTACACATTGTGGTACAGCGACGCCGGCAACGGCAAGATCCGCGTCGAATTCGCCGGCGATTACGAGCTGCTGCACAATGCGACCTACACGCTCTCGTACGGCATAGTGCCAACCGACAGCGCCTACGCGCGGGTCAATATGGTCGACGGCGGCATCAGCTACGACGCGACCGGCGACGCGGGCACCGGCACGACTTCCGCAGGAAAGCCGGGCTTCCGATCGAACGCGTCGGCGCAGGTCTGTTACACGTTCGACAAGCAGTCCGCCTGCGCGGCCTACCAGCATCCCGTATTGCAGGTGCCGTCCGCCAACGTGGTCGTGACGAAACATTGGGAAGGCGGAATGCCGGCGAGCGGAGCCACATTGCGCATCGATTTCATGCAGGGCGGCGCATCGAAGCTGGGCAAAGACCTTTCCGAAGATGACGAGCTGCCTACCGGCGAATGGCAGTACGCATTCCGTGGCGTGATGGCAGGCGACTACACCGTCACGGAAGGCAACATCGCCGGCTATCACGCGAAAGGCAACGTCACCTCAGTGCCGATCAGCATCACCAGAGCCGACATGTGGAGCGCGTTCGACAAGGGACAGACCGCCACCTACGAAGCCTCGTTCACCAACGTGAAAGAGACGGTGGCCGTGCTGCCGCTGTCCGGCGCATCGGAAGGACGGACCTGGCTGGTCGTGGCCGGCGTCACGGCACTGGTGCTGTTGCTTGCGGGCATTGTCGGACTGGCTTTGATCGGGCGCGGACGGCCGTGACGGAACTGCCGGACGGCAATCGCAATTCTCTGATCGCAATCCGGCAATCGCAATTTTTCAATCACAACTAAAGAGCAACACAACTTACGAAACTTCCCATAAAACCAACCAATCGGCTGCGGTAACAAGGCCGACCAAACCAAGGAAGAGAGGTCTCTCATCATGAAGACGAGAAGGCTTTGTGCAGTAATCGCCGCGGCGGCAACGTTGCTGGGCGGTATGGCGTTCGGCACGGCCGGAGCGTACGCGGCCGGCAGCGCATCGATCGAAGTGCGGCATTCGCAGAAGGGGCACACCTACTCCGCGTACAAGTTCGCGTCATTGACGGTGGACGGTGACGCGGTGCAGGTCGATACGGATGCTGACTGGGTTCAAGCAGTGACCGAAGCGGTGGTCGAAGCCAATAACGCGATGGATCCGGCCGGTACCATGCCGAGCGAATACGACAGCAATCCCGCTGCATTCGCAGCCACCAAAACCGGCGACAATGATGCAGCTTGGTTCCGCGAGTTTGCGAAAGCGATGAAGGCCGGCACCGGCGTTACGGCTGACGGAACCGTTGCCGGTAATGGCGGGGCTGCGACCATCGGCTCGCTTGATGAAGGCTGGTACCTCGTTACCGACACTGACAAGTACGGCGAACTGGGTGTCAACGCCATCGTCGCCACCACGCTCAACGGTCTATCCGCCACGTTCAAAGTGAAGGGCGACGCGGTCACCGGCCAGGGCATGATCAACGCGGTCGGCGCGTTCGTGGCTAAGAACGAGAACGATCCGGACCAGCCGGGCAAGACGGCCGACTCGATCACCACCGAGGATGGTGTGGGCATCGGGCAGACCATCACCTACACCATCACACTGGATATTCCGGACGCGGCAGCAGGCTACGACACCTATCCGTACTATGTGAAGGACGTCGCATCCAAGGGTCTGACGGTCAACAAGGACTTCGCCGCGAAAATCGGCGACAAGGACATGTCGTTTACCTACGTGACCGAGCCAACTGTCGATAATGACAGTGGTAAGACCACTACTGTGCTGAAGTTCGATCTGGCCGGCAAGAGCGGCCAGCTGGTCATCACCTACACCGCCGTGGTCAACAAGGACATCATCGACATGGGCAACAAGGTTACCAACAAGGCGGCCGTGTCCCGTGACACCGAGGTGTGGAATACGCCGGTTGAATTCGACTCCTATACTGGGGGCTTCTCCTTCCACAAGTACGGTGTCGGAAGCGATGCCAATGGTCTCGCAGGAGCGAAGTTCCACGTGTTCGAGGGAACCGAGGTTTCGCAGACCCCGCTCAAGTTCATCAAGATTGTGGATGGCGAATACCGCCTTGCCGAAGCGAACGAGAACGGCGCTGTCGCGGATGTGGAAACCACCACCGGCGACGTGAAAATCATGGGCTTGAAGTCCGGCAAGTACACGCTGAAGGAAACCGGATTCGCGAGCGGCTATGCGAAGAACTTTGTGCCGATCTTCACCGTCGAACTAGCTGTGAACCAGGAAACCGGCAAGTCGACCTTCAAGCTGGTCGGCGCCAACAACCTCGGTCTGGCAAGCAGGCTTGACGAGGGCATGTCCGACAAGGCAATCCAGGTCAAGAACGTGAAGAACGTCACGCAGCTGCCGCTCACCGGCGCAATGGGCACCGCGTTGTTTACCATCGCGGCCCTGGTAATGGCCGGAGCCGGACTGGCGCTCGTGCTGCGCTTCCGCGAATCCGATACGCCGATGGCGGTCTGAGCGGGCCAGCAGACAGGCAACGGGGCTTGTTCGGGCGGGTGAGTCGTTGAGCGATCAACGGTTCACCCGCTTTTGTTGTGACGAATACGGGTGATTTAGGGTTTAGTACCGCCTGAAATGGTTGGAAAAACGCCATTCGTACCGGTATGATGGAACACGAAGCGAACAACGAATCGGATTGCGGCCTTGCATCGCAAACACGTATCGCAAACACGTATCGCAAACACGTATCGCAAGCGCGCATCGCAAACCGAATCGCAAGCCGAACAGGGGAATGGCATGACGGAGGCCATTCGACTGCCGTGCGGTGGAAGGGAGCCGCCGCACGCCAAGCCGAAAGGGAACATCATGTGCAACGGTGGGGGAGCGTTCAGTCCGGAAGAAGTCGAATATCTGCGCTCGCTGCCGGTGGTGGCCGAAGCGACGTCGCGACGCATCACCTACACGGAATCGTTCAAACACAACTGCATGCGCCGGTACCATGCGGGCGAATCGCCGGTCGAACTGTTCCGCGAAGCCGGACTCGACCCATCGCTGATCGGCTATAAGCGCATCGAACGTTGTTTCGCGCGCTGGCGCAAGATTGCCTGCCGTATGGGCACGGACCGGCTGGTATCGGTTGATGGGAATGGTGGAGTGGTGCCATCGGCGTCGGCGGATGTGGCGCCGTCGGCGGAATTTGCGGAGGTTGCTCGATCTGCGGTATCGCAGCCGGTGCAGCCAACGCAAACGACGGAAACGCAAAGCAATGCGACGCTGCCCGCGCCGCGCAACGCAGTCGAAGTCCCGATTCTGTCGGGAGGTGACGTGCGCGACCTGCTCATCGCCCAGCAGGTGCGCCGCATCGACGAGCTGGAACGCGAGGTGGCGGCGTTGCGGGCGGAACTGCATCGCAAATAATCGCAAAAATCGTAAAAAATACGAGCAATCGGCATCGTCCGCAAAGCGACGCATGTCGAGAACGGCGGGCGTGGCGAGCGGGTAGACTTGCGGGTATGAGAATCGCACGTTTTACGCATAATGATGTACCGCAGTACGCCTTCGTTCAGACCGACAAGAACGACGGCAAGGACTATCTCGTGGCCTTGAACGGCTATCCGCTGTCCGGCCAGGCCGTCGAGCCGACCGGCGAGCGCTATCCGGTGGATGGTGACGGCATTCGTCTGCTGGCTCCGGTGATTCCGTCGAAGGTGTACGGTTTGGCGAAGAATTATGAGGCGCATGCGCAGTTCATGCATGAGGCCGGTCATTCCGATATCAAGCATGCGCCGGAGGATATGGTGATTTTCACCAAGCCGAGCACGTCGGTGATTGGTCCGGATGATCCGATTGTGATTCCGCTGTGTTCGAATGATATGAATTTCGAGCCGGAGTTGGCTGTGGTGATGGGTCGTATCGCCAAAAATGTGCCGGTGGAGCAGGCCATGGATTATGTGCTGGGTTTCACGTGCGTGAATGATGTGACGTTGCGTGATCTGCAGGGTCTTGATCCGACGTGGACGCGTGCGAAGGGTTTTGATACGGCGTGCCCGTTGGGTCCGTGGATTGTGACGCGTGACGATGTGGATTGGAAGGATGCGAAGATTTCCTTCACGCTCAACGGTGAGGATGTGCCGATGGCATCGGGTACCACGGCGAATCTGATTCACGGCATTCCTGAGCAGATCGCGGCGATTACGAGTTTCACCACGCTGCTGCCGGGCGATGTGATTATGACGGGTACGCCGAACGCGTCGGGTCATCTGGATCCGGGTGACGAGGCGATCGTGCACGTCGAGGGCATCGGCGATCTGCGCAACGTGGTGGTGCGCGGCTGATTTTCGGCTTGCTGGCGGACTTTGGATTAGGCGGGTTTGCAACGTTTCGTGATTTCGTTACGTTGCTGCCCGCCTTTTTCGTATGTATTGCGATTGCCGGTGAGCGCTGGTGATTGTCGGTGACTGCCGTCCTGTGTCGAAAGACGGTTTTGAGAAACGCAAAAAGTTGAGTGTGTGGGACTCAAGTTTTGGGAATATAATGGCGATGAAGTCGGTTGAGCATATCAGACAACGACATATGCGTCCGAACGCCGGCCCGGTAGCGAAGGCCGGGCGGCCGGGCGCGAACCATGGAGGATGATATGGAACAGAAGTTCACGCAGATGGCGCAGGAAGCGCTTTCGGACGCCGTTCAGAACGCGGCGGCGCTGGGCAATCCGCAGGTAGACACCCTGCACCTGCTGGACGCGATGCTGCGTCAGGAAAACAGCATGGCCCGCGCGCTCATCGAAGCGGCAGGCGGCAACGCGCAAAACGTGAGCGCCGAAGTGCATCAGGCGATGCAATCGCTGCCGAGCGCCAGCGGATCGACCACAACGCAGCCGGACGTCAGCAGGCAGCTGTCGGCGGTGCTATCGCAAGCCGAAAAAGAAATGCAACGGAGGGGAGACGAGTACGTCACCGTCGACCTCATGCTGGTCGCAATCGCGGCCGCGAAACCTAATCAAAGCGCGGACATCTTGGAAAAGAACGGTCTTACCGCGGATAAGCTGCGTAACGCCCTGACCGCCGCGCGCGGCAGCGACCGCAAGGTGACCAGCGCCGACGCGGAAGGCTCGTATAAAGCTTTGGAGAAGTACTCCACCGATTTGACGGCCGCCGCGAAGGAAGGCAAGCTCGACCCGGTGATCGGCCGCGACCAGGAAATCCGCCGCGTCATCCAGATCCTGTCCCGCCGTACCAAGAACAATCCTGTGCTGATCGGCGAGCCTGGCGTCGGCAAAACCGCCGTCGTCGAAGGCCTGGCGCAGCGCATCGTCGCCGGCGACGTGCCGACCACCCTGCAGAACAAGAAGCTTATCTCGCTTGACCTGGGCTCCATGGTGGCTGGTTCCAAGTACCGTGGCGAATTCGAGGAACGTCTGAAGAGCGTGCTTGAGGAGATCAAGAAGGCCGACGGGCAGATCATCACCTTCATCGACGAGATCCACACCATCGTCGGCGCGGGCGCGGCCGAAGGCTCCATGGACGCGGGCAATATGCTCAAGCCCATGCTGGCCCGTGGCGAACTGCGCCTGATCGGCGCCACCACACTGGACGAATACCGTGAGAACATCGAAAAGGATCCGGCGCTCGAACGTCGTTTCCAGCAGGTGTTCGTCGGCGAGCCGAGCGTGGAGGACACCGTCGCCATCCTGCGCGGCATCGCGCCGAAGTATGAGGCCCACCACAAGGTGACCATCGGCGACGACGCGCTGGTCGCGGCGGCAACCCTGTCGAACCGCTACATTTCCGGACGCCAGCTGCCGGACAAGGCCATCGATCTGGTGGACGAGGCTGCAGCGCACCTGCGCATGGAACTCGACTCCTCGCCTGAGGAAATCGACGAACTGCGCCGCCAGGTGGACCGTCTCAAGATGGAGAAGTCGTACCTGCTGGGCAATCCGAAGAACGACAAGGCCGCGGAAAAGGCCGAAGCGGAACTGGACGACAGCGCCAAGGACCGTCTCGCCGATTTGAACCAGGAAATCGCCGACAAAAGCGAAAAGCTCAACGGGCTGAAAGCGCGTTGGGACGCCGAAAAGAACGGCCACAACCGTATCGGCGACCTGCGCAAGAAGCTCGACGAGCTGCGTACGCAAGCCGAAAAGTACGAGCGCGAAGGCGACCTGGCGAAATCGTCAGCCATCAACTACGGCGAAATCCCGGCCATCCAGAAGGAAATCGCCCAAGCCGAGAAGAACGAGGCGGAATCGGGCGGAGCCGACAATGCCAACGCCGACGTGCCGATGGTCCCCGACCGCGTCGACGCCGACTCCATCGCCGAAATCGTCTCCGACTGGACCGGCATCCCCGTGGGCCGTCTTATGCAGGGCGAAAACGAGAAGCTCCTGCACATGGAGGAGTACCTCGGCAAGCGCGTGATCGGCCAGAAGGAAGCCATCCAAGCGGTTTCCGACGCCGTGCGTCGCTCGCGTGCCGGCATCTCCGACCCGAACCGTCCGACCGGATCGTTCCTGTTCCTCGGCCCCACCGG
>OLSA01002139.1_pt1 | contig 15244 bp, 18 predicted proteins | sample 1672731 | NCBI WGS metagenome assembly OLSA01 (sample SAMEA3136718, study PRJEB25190) | human gut metagenome | biome: human gut; feature: human-associated habitat; material: faeces | place: Austria | collected 2013
TGGTTTAAGATTTTTCATCTTTACCCCCTTGACTTTTTATAGTTAGTCTATTCTTATATCAAAAATTTTACCTATTGCTGTAATCATAGTAATCTGAATAGGAGTAATAACGACAGCGTCAGATGTTGGAATTTGAGCTAGACCTCCTGCAACTGCAGATATAGCAACAGTGGCTGAATGTATTGCTGCATGGCAAGCACTACTATGTTCTTCTACAAGCTTCTTTTCAAAATCTTCTTTGCTAATCATAATCTACACCATACTTTCTTTAAATTTTAGATTATACTTACAAATATATCATCTCATCTTCCCCCAGTCAAGCAAAATCACCCATAGAATGTGCTTTTGCCTTGGGTCGTCATCTTACGTCCGCGTAGTCTACACCGCCTGCGGATGAGTGCTATGCAATAATTATTTTGCAAATTGCATACAAAAAAGCGTTACGCCAACGTGCAAATTACGTCAGCATAACGCCTTAAACCAACCAACTATTTTCAACTGTTTTTCTCTTCTTACACACTTATTCAGCTTCTAGCCAAGCATCAACAGTTCTTGTTTCACTAGAGATATTAACACCAATTTTATGTACAATTCTCCTATCGTTCAGATACGGCAAAGCATATTGTTTGTCAGCAATCTGCTGCAGAGCTTCTTCTGCACTACCGTCCAATTTAAACTCAAAAATATAGATATCATTATCACTTTCTATAACAATATCGGCTCTTCCCTTGCTGTTTTGCTTTTCAATCAAAGTTGTATAACACGACAGCAAACGGAAAATAATATAAAAAGTATATTGAAAATGAGTTTCAAAATCTTTAGCACGTTCGTCCTTATTCGCTTCATAAGGAATCGAAGCAAGAAAAGCTGTAAAGGCATCTCTTACGCCAGCTAAATCGCCACGGCGCAACATGCGGTCTAAGCTTACAATCCAATAGGCAGCCTCACTTTCCGGCTTTTTTAAATAACTGTTAGCCATCAAAGTCACAAAACCTTTGCGAACCTCAACATTAGGATAATCCAAAGTATATTCCCTATAATGTTTGTCATAACTTTTTATCGTCAAATATCCGCTCTGGTAAAGCATAGCTAGAGGATCTTCGGCATCTGCCCTATAATCAACAAAATACTGCGATTCATAAGGTCTGCTGGTCAGTTTCTGCATATTAATATTATGCCCTTCCAAAAGCTTCACTAAATATGTTGGTGTGCCAGACTGATACCAATAATTGTCTATATCCATCTTATTGAAAGCATTAATAATACTAAACGGGTTATAAATATCAATCAAAGCTTTGCTAAAGTGATAACCATCGTACTGCTTTTTCAACACGGCTTTCATTTCATCAATTGTATAATCAAGCTTCTTTGCCATTTCTCTAATCGGTTCAGCAAAAACATTATGCAGCTCCGCTTCTGTAATACCACAAATTGCATCGTACCTGCTGTCCATACTGATGTCATTCGGCTGGTTAAAGCCAGAAAAAACCGTAATCTGGCTGAACTTGGTGACCCCAGTCAAGAGCACAAAGCGTAAACTGGCATCGGCGGCCTTAAAAGTACCATAAAAATTTTTTAAAATATTTCTGTTGTTAGATTCTTGTGGCTCGCCAAGCACATCTAATAATGGTCTGTCATATTCGTCAATAAGCACAACTGCTTTTTTTCCTGTCTTCTCCGCTGCTTGTTCCAAAACATATTTAAATCTATCGCCTAACGTCTTATAAATATCATCTTTTCCGTAAATTCTCTCCCAATCACTTAATTTTCCCTCAAGCATCAACGTAAGTTCATCAGGATTATTAAAATTCCCATTGGCAAAATCTATTCTAAAAATAGGATAGCTATCCCATTTATCCTCCAGTGCTTCCATCTTCAAGCCTTGGAATAATTCCCTGCGTCCGGAAAAATAAGCATCAAGTGTACTTATCAGCAACGATTTGCCAAAACGCCGAGGCCTTGACAAAAAGCATACATGCTCCTGCGCCAAACGATATACTAAATCAGTTTTATCTACATAAACGTAATTACCTTCTCGAATTGTTGCAAATGTTTGAATGCTAATCGGATAACGCATGGCTTAACCTCCATCAAAAATATATCTATTGATATTCTACCATAAACTAACTAAAAGCAAAAGTTGTTCTATAAAACCGCGCAAAAAGCGTTACGCCAATGTACAAATTACATCAGCATAACGCTTTAACCTAAATTTTTTAACTCTTATCTTTTTATGCTTCCAGATAAATCGCACTGTCAAGTTTTTCGGTCACATAGCCGATAATCTGCGTGCTCGGAGCAACAGCCCGTAGCTCTGCCAGACAGGCTTCTGCCTCCGCCGCAGGAACAGCACACAGCAGGCCTCCGCTCGTCTGCGGGTCGTAAAAAATATCCTGCAGCGCACGCGCGACAGCTCCCACCACGCGCACACCTGCTTCGGCAAAATCACGGTTGCGATAGGCGCTGGCAGGAATAAAACCCATATCCGCCATCTCGTATGCTTCCTCGTGATAGGGCACAGCCTGCGCCTTCAGGTGCACGGTAACGCCGCTACCCTGCGCCATCTCCAGACTGTGTCCCAAAAGCGCAAAGCCTGTCACGTCGGTGCAGGCATGCACTCTGTAGTTCACAAGCACATCATGCGCATATTTATTGAGCGTACTCATCTGCACATACAGCTTATCGAGCAGCTCCTGCTCTACTAAGCCGGCCTTTGCCGCTGTCGTCAGAATGCCTACGCCCAAAGGCTTCGTCAAAAGCAAAACGTCACCGGGCTGCGCGCCGCTGTTCGTCCACACATTTTCAGGCTTCACAAAGCCTGTCACCGCCAAGCCGTAAATCGGCTCCGCGCCGTGAATGGTGTGGCCGCCAGTGATAATTGCACCTGCTTCATAGGCCTTGGCATAACCGCCGCGCAAAATCTCCTGCACGGTTGCCTTGTCCATCTTTTCGGGAATGCACATGATATTCAGCGCCAGCTTCGGTTCACCGCCCATAGCATAAACATCACTCAAAGCGTTCGTCGCCGCAATCTGTCCGTACATAAACGGATCGTCGACAATCGGCGGAAAGAAATCCGTTGTCTGCACAATCGCCAGCTCGTCACTCACCCGATAAACACTGGCATCATCGCTTTTGTCGTAGCCAACTAAAAGATTAGCATCATAATGCGTCTGAAAGCCCTCCAGCAAATTGCACAACGTACCGGCACCCACCTTGGCACCGCAGCCCGCACAGCTAGCCAGCTTCGTCAGCTTTACTTCGTTTTCCATAGCTCAAACCTCCGCTTATTCGGCAGCAGTATACAAAACCTCGTAGCCATCCTCCCGCTCACGCACTATCTGCTCCAGCTCCGGTGTCTGCAAAGACGCTGCATCTTCCAACGCCTCTGTTTTAAAAAATACGCAGGTACCGCAGCTGCTGCTCAGGCTGCGCGGCACCGGGCGCACCTGCGCCTGCCAGCCGCGCTCCGTGCAAAGATGCTGAAAGCGCACAGCACCGAAATGCGAAAAGAACGTTGCGATGTACTGCATCATTTGCTCAGGGACAGAGTAAATTCGCCGTCCTGCTCCGTCACAGCAACCTTATAGCCCTGATGCTGTGCGTAGCGTGTTACATTTTCCTTGGAGGTATTATTATCCACGATTACCTCATAAGCAGCCTCGCCGCTCATCATCGCCTTACGCGTCAGGATAACAGGTTCGGGACAGGAAAGTCCTCTTGCATCAATAGTTTTCATAGCGTTTCCTCACTTTTTATATGTATTCAGATAAGCAATCACAGTAACAACAACAATACCGATAACAACAGCAATCTGACCGTTGGCAGTAGGACCGTTGCCGCTGGATGCCAAACCGAAGTTATGCGCAAAGGCCGCACCCACGATAAAGCCCAGCAAAGTTACTGCGCTGTCGGAGTTGCCTTCGCCGGACAGCACCAGCTGACGCATCGGGCAACCGCCCAAGAGTACGCAGGCAAAACCTGCCAAGAAAAGTCCCAGCACGTTCCACAGCGCATCGGTGTGCGCAATAGGCTGCGCCGCAAAGCCCACATTGAAAAAGGCACCGCCGGTTACGGAGGTCAGCACAACATTGCAGGCAGCAGCTGCCGCAACAACAGCCACAAAGCCCCACAGCATTTTAGTTTCTCTAAAGAGAATAAAATCGCGGATACCGGCAATCATGCAGAAGCGTGTGCGCTGCGTAAGATAACCGACTGCTACTGCAGCAATCAGGCTCACAGCAACAGCCGCATGCTTGGCACCGGGGCCGCCGCCAGCCTTGGTAAAGTGGATGAAGGCCGGTGCAGCAACGAGCAGCACCAAAAGTACAACGGCAATCACCGACATAATGCTGCCTTCCGCTGCCGTCATCTTATAAGTACGCTTCAGGCTGTAGCCTCGGTTCAGGAAGAAAATTCCGACATAAATTCCTGCCGCAAAGCCAACCAAGCCGACAACAGCGTTCAAATCACCGCCAGCAATACGCAGCAGCATTCTGAACGGGCAGCCCAAAAACATCAGACAGCCGATCATCGCAAAAAAGCCCAGCACAAAACGTGTCAGCGGAGAGCTGCCGCCCTTCGGCGAAAATTCTCCGTGCAGATATGCAGCACCCAGCGCGCCCAGCACCAGACCGCTGATTTCCGGACGGATGTACTGCACAGCCTTAGCGGCATGCAGTCCCAAGCCACCAGCAGTATCACGCAAAAAACAGGCAATACACAGGCCCATGTTGGCCGGATTGCCGAAAAACACCAGCATTGCTGCCACCAGGCCGATAACCGCACCTGTTGCAACAATCGTTACTTGTTCATTTTTCATAAAAAGCCTCCCCAAAATATTTCTTCGACAAAAGTATATCATAGCCCACATGCTTATACCAATATCATTTATAGATAAAGCTGATTGATTTATTAGCTTTTCAGATAATTATATGATAGAATAGGCGTAACATGAGGAGGTACGGAAAATGCAGCAAATTTATCTCGACAACGCCAGCACCACCTTTCCCAAGCCACAGGCAGTTGCTGACGCAGTTTATCAATATATTACACATGCAGGCACCAACATCAGCCGCGGTACCTGCGCAACCAATACCGAGGACCTTGTTTTTGCCACCCGCGAGCAGCTTTGCCGCTTTTTCGGCGGCGAGGACAGCAAAAATGTTGTCTTTACGAAGAACATTACCGAAAGCCTGAATATCATCATCAAAGGATTGCTGCACAGCGGCGACCATGTGCTTGTTACCGCTATGGAGCACAACGCCGTCATGCGTCCGCTCCAGCAAATCGGCACAGAGCTTACGACTGACAACGCTCCCATCGATGCCATCACCTTCAGCCGCATTCCCTGCGACGCGGAGGGCACGCTGCGCTTAAACGCTTTGCCGCAGCTTGTGCGCCCCAATACCAAGGCTATCATCATGACGCACGCCAGCAATGTCTGCGGCACGCTGCAGTCTTTGGCGGCAATCGGCAGCTTCTGCCAAAAGCATAACCTGAAATTCATCGTCGACAGTGCGCAAAGCGCCGGCGTTGTTCCCATCAACATGCAGGAAATGCACATCGACGCTCTCGCCTTTACGGGGCACAAGGGACTTTTGGCACCGCAGGGCATCGGCGGCTTTGTGCTGCGCGAAAGCATGATTGACGAAATAACACCTCTTATCGTCGGCGGCACCGGGAGCCTAAGCCACACGGAGCACACACCCCGCTTCATGCCGGATAAATTTGAGGCAGGCACGCTCAACCTACCGGGAATCGCCGGTCTGCATGCTTCGCTCACATGGCTGCAGCAGCAGGGCATTGATAAAATCCGCAGGCACGAGCTGACGCTTACGCAGCAGTTTTTAGACGGACTGCAGCAATTAGAAGCGCAAAACTTATTGCGCATCGTCGGCAAAAGGAACTGCAGCGAGCGCGCGGGTGTTGTTTCTATCAGTACAGATATAACAGATATCGCAGAGCTGGCCTTCATCTTAGCGGACAAATACGGTATTACTACGCGCGTAGGCCTGCACTGCGCCCCCAACGCCCACAAAACGCTCGGAACCTATCCCACGGGCACACTGCGCTTTTCCTTCGGCTGGCACAATACTGCAGAGGAAGTCAATGTTGCTCTGCAAGCATTGAAAGAGGTGCTCGCCCATGGACTTTAAACAGCTGCAAAGCTTTGTCACCGTAGTGCAGGAGGAAAGCTTCACGCAGGCTGCAGGCAGGCTCTTCGTATCGCAGTCCACCGTCAGCACGCACATTCACCAGCTGGAAAGCGAGCTTAACACCAAGCTCATTCTGCGTACTACCAAAAGCCTGCAGATAACACCCAAGGGACGCGAGCTTTACGAATACGCACTGAACATTCTGGAGCTGAAGGAGCGCATGATTCAGGCCTGCTCCATCGAAAGCCGGCGCATCATCCACCTCGGTGCCTCCACCATTCCTTCTGCTTATATCCTGCCGCAGCTTTTGGCGGACTTCGGCAAGCTGCATCAGGATATTTACTTCATCATTCACCAGAGCGACAGTCAAGGCATCATCAACGGCCTGAAGGACGGCCTGTTCAACCTTGGATTTATCGGCATGAGCTGCGAGGACAGCGACTTCTGCTGCCAGCCCTTCTGCAATGACCGCATGGTAGTCATAACTCCGGTCAACGAGCATTTTCTGCAGTATAAGCAGCAAAAGGAAAATGTGCTGCCGGAGCTTTTACGAGAGCCGCTGATTCTGCGCGAAAAGGGCAGTGGCAGCAAAAAAATGGCAGATAACTTTCTGGCGCACAGCGGTATTTCCGAGGACGAGCTGCAGATTATTGCCCGCGTCAACGATCAGGAAACAATCAAAAACCTTGTCGCCGGCGGTATGGGAATTTCCATTATCTCGGAAAAGGCGGCGCACAACTTTCTGCTGGAAAAACGTTTGCTGGCCTTTGAGCTGCCGCAGGCTTTTTCCGAACGCAGCCTCTACCTCATCTACCGCAAAAATTATCTGCTGCCAAGCTACGTCAAGGAGTTTCTCGGCTTCATCAGCAAAAGCAAATTATAAGCATAACAAAACGAGTACGCACAGGACAAACCCCTTGCGTACTCGTTAATTTTTGCATATTTACTTAACAATTGTCACAGGCACATCAGCGTTTTCCACGATGACGCTGCTGACACTATTGCGGAACAAGCCTTCCAAAACTCCCATGCCTCTGCTGCCCAGCACGATACCGTCACAATCCTGCTCACCTACCGCGCGCAGGATGCTTTTGGCAATATCGTTGTCGTTTTCCAGCAAATAGGTGCAGTCAATGTTCTTGCCGCTGAGAATCGCATGTGCGGCATCAAGCACCTCATCACCCATCTGAGCATACAGGCAATCGCTTCCAAATTCCACAATATGCTGTTTCATTCTGCCGGAAACCACCGTCATAATTACCAGCGAGCCACGCGTATAGCTTACAAGCTCACAGGCATATTCCAATGCTCTCCAGGAATGCTCCGTACCGTCAATAGGTACAAGAATGCGTTTAAGCATTTTATTTTACAATCAGCACAGGTACATTTGCATATTGAGCAACCTTAGAGCTTACGCTGCCAAGGAAGAATTCAGCAATACCGGAAAGGCCACGGCTGCCGATGATGATTGCATCTGCGCCGGTCTTTTTAGCCATAGCGATGATGCGTTCGGACGGATGGCCAACCTCCAGACTGAATTTGGTTTCGCCTTCGTAGGTGCTCAGACGCTCCTGCGCCATTTCGAGAACCTTGTCACCGATTTTCTCCAGCTCACTGTTGCCTTGGCTTACAGTTGCATGATCCAGAGGCACTGCCAGCAAAGCAGCATTATTATATGGTTGGATTACATTGATTACATGCAGTTCGCCGCCAAACTTTTTGCCAAGCTCTACAGCAGTATCCAGTGCTCTCCAGGAGCCTTCACTGCCATCTACAGGAACAAGAATCTTTTTAAACATAACAACGCACCTCCATAATAATGCACATGTTGTAATTTATTTATTATATTTTCTACAAGAAGAGGCTTTTTTCTTCTTACGTTATATATTCTGCCTTAGCGCAAAAATTCCTGCTTAAATTACTCGCGACCGCGATTTTTTCTTTTTTCGTGGATGCGGGCAGACTTCTTGCTGAACTTTTTCGGTTCATCAGCCAGCTTTGCCAGCTCGGAAGGAGATTGCTCCTTAACCTCGGCAAAGTTTTCGCCCTTCACAAAGCGGAAATAAATCGCAATGCCGGCAATCAGCACCAGAGGAATACTGCCGATAATATAACGGTAGCTCTGCGGTGCAGCCATCGTGATAAAGTCATAGATAACGATACATGCAGGCACCAGGATAATCTGTCCCATGCGGGCGAGGAAGCCGTCCTTGCCCATAAAGCGCACTACCATGCCATAAGCCAAAAAGGCTACCGCAAAGGAAACGAAAGACATAAATACCAGAAACGCAAAAAACTCAAAATTCATCTAAAAAAGCACCTTCCTTAATTCTTCTGTCCGCAGGCACGGGCACCAATGACGCGCGCCGCCCAGACCCCGCTGGCACTCGCCTGCGATAATCCGCGTGTAATACCGGCACCGTCGCCTACCGCAAACATATTCGCAACCTTGGTTTCCAGATTTCTGTCCAGCTCGAGGCGTGCGCTGTAGAATTTCACCTCTACGCCGTAAAGCAGCGTATCCGCATTCGCCATACCGGGAGCAATCTTATCCAAAGCATAAATCATTTCAATGATATCATCAAGATGGCGTTTAGGCAAGACCAAACTTAAATCGCCCGGCGTTGCACTGAGCGTCGGCTTGGTAAAGCTCTTAAGCATACGCTTCTCATTCGTGCGTCTGCCCTTCACCAGATCGCCGAAGCGCTGCACCAGCACGCCGCCTCCCAGCATGTTGGAGAACGAAGCGATACGCTTGCCGTACTGCAGCGGCTCATGGAATGGTTCGGTAAACTTGCTGCTCACCAAAAGCGCAAAGTTGGTGTTCTTGCTGTGCATCTTGGGGTCGCGGTAGCTGTGGCCGTTAACCGTAATAATGCCATCCGTATTTTCTGCCACTACATAGCCGTAGGGATTCATGCAGAAGGTGCGCACCACGTCATTATAAAGCGAGGTGCGGTACAAAATTTTTGCTTCATACACCTCGTCAGTGATATGCTTGAACACCTCTGCCGGCACCTCCACGCGCACACCGATATCCACCTGATTGTTGATAAAATCAAGGCCCATCTTGGCGCACTGCTCCGTATACCATTCCGCACCCGCGCGACCGGGAGCAGCAATCAGATACTTGCACGACACCGCCTCGCCCTTGTTCAACTTCAGCACGAAGGTTCCGTCCTCCTGACGGCAGATTTCTTCAACCGCGGTATTGCAACGGATTTCAATTTTATCCTCCAAAAACTTATGGATGTTTTCCATAATCACCAGATTATTTTCCGTACCCAGATGGCGTACCTTGGCGTTCAGCAGATGCAGGTCGTATTTAAGTGCCTGCACGCCAATTTTGCTGTTCTTGGTAGAAAAATATTCGCCGGGAGCACCATGACGGCAGTTCAGCTCATCAACATAATCAATCAGCTCGATAACCTTGTCCTCCGGCAGATATTCGTTCAGCCAGCCGCCGAATTCCGTCGTAAAATTATATTTGCCGTCCGAAAAAGCACCGGCACCGCCAAAGCCGCGCATAATGCTGCATGGGTTGCAGTTAATGCAGTGGTCAACCTTCTTGGCTGCCAGCGGGCAGAAGCGCTTTTCAATCGTATTGCCGGCCTCCATCATAATAACCTTCAGCTGCGGATACTTCAGCACAAACTCATAGGCGGCAAAAATTGCGGCAGGACCGCCACCGATAATAGCTACATCATACATAAATTCTCCTCCTTATTATATCCCATAAAAAAACCGCAGCCTCATTTTTTTACTGCGGTTTATCAGCTTATTGCTGTTGTTCCTGCTGCTTGCGCAGGTAGCTTGGCTGCGGCGAGCCGTTTTTGATATCCTTGTAGCCTTCTGCCGACTTACGCATAAAATCGGTTACCAGATAATCAGCCTCACCCATAACCACCAACGCATGAGTTGCATTCTTTTCCAGAAAGGGCAGAATCTTTTCGAGGTTTTCCTTTTTATCTACCAGCTCCACAATCACCGGGAAATTGGCATTGCCGCTGATAAATGTGCTGACAGCACGGCCAACGCCGCGCACCTTGGTAGCATAGCCTTCAATACCCTTGATAACAGTACCGCCGGCAAGGCCCAAAGAGCGTGCTTCACGCAAAATTGCTTTATAAAGCGGGATATCCTCAAAGAGAATATCCTCGCCTGTATAAATCTTTAAATACGAGGTTTTGTTAAATTCTAAAGCCATGCTTCTACACCTCCAGCCATCATTTCAATTTGTTTATATTATTATAATTCGGCGCTTGGCAAACAATTCCTGCAATATACAAGCAAAAAATTCTTATCCTTGCATTTAGGACTTGTCAGCAGAACGATAATACTTTATGATATAAGCGTATGATTTGATTATTGAAAGAGGGTATTAAGCATGACAAATTTACATACCGGACTTACCGGCACCGCTAACGTAACCGTAACCGAGGCTAATATTGCCGCTACTATGAAAAGCGGCTCCTTGGCTGTTTTTGCCACTCCCGCTATGTGCGCACTGATGGAGGAGGCTGCCTGCGCTGCAGTCAATGCTCATCTGAAGGAGGGCAGCGGCAGTGTAGGCATCAGCCTGAATATTACACATAACCGCGCTACCGCTATGGGCGACAGTGTTACCGCTACCGCTAAGCTGACTGCGGTTGACGGACGCAAGCTGACCTTTGAGGTAAGTGCTGCAGACAGCAATGGCGTTATCGGTAAGGGTACGCATGAGCGTTTTATTATTGATAATGAAAAGTTTATGGCGAAGGTGAATAGATAAGTTCAACAAGGCAAAAAAAGAATACTGAAAGCTAAAAAGCTGTTTCCACTCAAACACGGAAACAGCTTTTTCTTCTTGGTAATCCCGGCCACGCATACCCGCAAGGGTGGAATAGGACTGGTGACTTTTCCTCTCGGGTAAGCATGTACGGCAATCAATATTCTCTTGGTGATCCCGGCCAGAATCGAACTGGCGACCTACTGCTTAGGAGTATGGCTTACCATGTGATACACGGTTCGGATGTAACTTCCAATATCATCCCTTACGCAGAATGACTTGTAGTAAACGAACTTTATGGTGCAAAACACCTATTCTGACGCAGTTTTATGTGTCCGTTGGGTGGTCCTATTAGCAAATTCTTAGCAAGAGGACACCCAGCCAAAGCCGATTGCTACTGCCATTCTTCACTCCCTTAGTCAAAATGACAAGGCAAATACATGGAGGTTACTATGGACAAGAAAGAGAAAAAGTCACTGCCGGAACCGCGCACATACACCGTGGAACAAATTGCGGCCATGCTCAACATTGGTCGCACAACCGCATATCAGCTCGTCAAGCAGGAGGAGTTCAGGATCGTCCGCATAGGAAATGCAATCCGCGTTTCCAAGAAATCTTTTGACGAGTGGCTGGAAAGTTTGGAATTGTGAATATCGCAAGAAAGATCTATATATAAGCTTCAACAAATCTACAAATTTGGTTGCCATGCAAAGGCTTTGCATGGTATAATGAACTATTAAATAGCTTGAGAGAAAGGAGGAGATTAATATTACTGTTGTTGATTTGTTTTGTGGTTGTGGTGGAATGTCACTGGGATTTCAAGAAGCTGGATTTAATATCTTGGCTGGGTTTGAGCATTGGAACACCGCTATTTCTTGTTACAAAAAGAATTTTTCACACCCTGTTGAAGATGTTGACCTTTCGGATGTTGACCTTTCGGTAAAAACTATTGCAAAATATACACCTGATATTATAATAGGTGGTCCTCCTTGTCAAGACTTCTCTGGTGCTGGAAACAGAATTGAGGGTGACCGTGCAGATTTGACCATTGCATATGCAAATATTATTCAAAAAGTTTCTCCGCAATATTTTGTAATGGAAAATGTTGAACGTGCAGCTAGTAGTAACGCCTATAAAAAGGCTCGCAAAATCTTCAAAGATTCAGGATATGGATTGACAGAAAAAGTTCTTGATGCAAGCTTCTGCGGTGTTCCACAAAAAAGAAAGCGTTTTTTTTGTATTGGCTATAAAAATGGACCTGATAGTTTTTTAGATGGACTGTTATCAACCAACCAATCGGTATTTCCTTTAACAGTCCGTGAATATTTTGCGCAGGAAAATTATAATTTATCAACAGAATATTATTATCGCCATCCTCGCTCATATAAGCGACGTGGTATCTTTTCGGTTGATGAACCTTCTCCAACTATAAGAGGCGTTAATCGTCCAAAACCTAATAATTATAAAAAGCATAGTGGGGATTTAGTTTCCCCGGATGGAGTACGTAACTTGACTGCACTGGAACGCTCTCTTATACAAACATTTCCTCCAAATTTTATTTGGGATGACTCTTCCGCATCAACTGAGCAAATGATTGGAAATGCAGTTCCAGTTAAGCTTGCTCATTATGTGGCAACTTGTTTAATGCGTTTCATTAGCGGCGATACCGATTTACATAACTTACGTTTTATAGATTGGCTAAAAAAGGAAAAGAACCTTTCCTCTGAAGTTGCTGGCGATACTCTTTCTAGAATAGGACGTGCAAGAAGACTTTTAAATTTTGAAGATGACGATTGCGAAACTTATCTGAAAAAATTAAATGAAGAGAATCTATTCAAAGGCATTGTTCCTTCCGTTCGCGCACAAATCCGTAGAGCGGTAAGATTATATTTTGAATATGTTTCTAATCATACGGAGGTAGAATCATGAGTGAACCAAAATTCCAAATGTCCATCAATTTGCAAGTATTAAATCATTTAGGCTTAAATCTTTATAGCAATACTTCTGAAAGAACCGCAGAGGTATTCTTTCAGAAGTTGTTGCAAACGCTTGGGATGCCGATGCAAAAGAAGTACATATTTCCATCGATAGTGATAGCATAACAATTATTGATAATGGAACTGGAATGGATTTGTCAGACATTAACAATAAATATTTAACAGTAGGATATCAAAAACGCAGTGAAAGCGGTTTGTCGCCAATACTTCATAGACCTGTAATGGGTCGAAAGGGTATTGGAAAATTATCTTTATTTTCTATTGCTAATATTGTTAAGGTTTTTTCACGAAAAAATGATGAAATAAATGGATTTGAAATTGATACAAATTCTTTAAAAGAAGCCATCAAAACAAATGACACATATTATCCAAAGGAATTATCAACGACAGATGTGCCATTTGCAGAAAATGGAACCATTATCGTCTTGAGTGATTTAAAAAAGAAAAGAACGGCATCACTTGCAACACATTTAAGACAACGATTAGCACGCAGATTTGCCATTATTGGAGAAAAAAACAATTTCAAGGTGTTCATAAATAACAAAGAGATTTTAATTTCTGATAGAAATTATCTCTCTAAAGCTCAATGCGTCTGGATGTATTTACCAGAAGAAAATTCAGCAGAATATAAGGATGATTTACTAAAACAAACAAAAGACAAAAAAATAAAATTAAAAAAGGAACGCCCGTCTATTATAGCAATTGACGAAGAGACTTATCGAGTCTCTGGTTGGATTGCTACTTGTGCAGAACCAAACGAACTTGATGATGACGAAAATTTAAATCGTATCGTAATTATGGTACGAGGAAAAATGGCTAAAGAAGATATATTTTCTGAAATTGGGACAACTGCCCTTTATTCTAAATATATCTTTGGCGAATTATCAGCGGATTTTTTGGATTTAGACGATGAAGCAGATATAACAACAAGCAGCCGACAAGATTTTTTTGAAGATGATGAACGTTATATTGCTTTAAAAGAATTTGTCAAAAAAGAATTATCGACTATTAGAAGTGACTGGGAAGACGTACGAAGCAATACTGGTGAAGCTGAGGCTTGTAAGTATACTGTTGTAAGTGACTGGTATAATGATTTACAGGGAGACGATAAAAAATCTGCAAAAAAACTGTTTGGTAAAATCAATCAATTAACTGTTGAAAAAGATGAAAAGAAAGAACTTTTTAAACACGGTGTCTTGGCTTTTGAATCATTTAAATTAAAAAATGAATTGAGTCAGTTAGAAAAAATTTCGGCAGAAAATATTGCGGCCTTCTTGGAGGTTGCAGGACGTCTTGATAATATTGAAGCTACTATGTATTATCAAATTGTTCAGGAAAGATTAGCTGTCATTCAAAAAATGAAAGATGTTGTTTCTGATGGAAGCTTGGAAAAAGTTGTTCAAGAACATTTAAGCAAAAACCTTTGGTTATTAGATCCATCATGGGATCGAGGAACAGAAGCGCCTATCGTAGAACAAGCATTTAAAACTCAGTTTGATATTATTGATGCCGGACTGACACAAGAAGAGAAAGATGCTCGTCTTGATATCAGATATAAAAAAGCTTCAAATAAACATCTTATCATTGAATTAAAAAGAGGCAATCGCGTAGTAAAAACGGATGAACTCTTTGCACAAGTAAGAAAATATTTTTCGGCGACTATGAAGATAATGGAAACCCAAGAAATGACAGAGCCATTTGAAATTATAGTGTTGTTGGGTCAACATTTAGATGGAAAAGATTTTAATCAAACTGTTTATGAGACCACAAAGCGTTCTTTAAAAGTATATAACTGCAGAATAATGTATTATGATGAATTACTTCGTAATGCGGAAAATTTGTATAGTGATTTTTTGGAAAAAAATAAAGGTCTATCGACTCTAAGCGATTTGATTAGCGAATTAGATATGAACTAATATAAACTACTTTTTGGCACTATCCATCGTTTTTTTTCATTAGATAGGCACGAATCTTTCGGGCTTATAATAACACAATGAGGAAAGTATATTGATTCTCCAACAATAAAATATTCCATGGAATTATCTATTAGAGGTGGTTTTTCACCTAATAATGAATATCCTTATTGACAGAGCGTTTTAAAAGAATTCATATTTTTCTCCAGTATTTTTATTTTATACTTATGCTACATCAAAACTTTATATTTTTTATATGCCATAGGTTAACCGCCTATGGCATTTTTTAGGCATTGGTCCAAATTTTGGGGTTGGGCTGTTACATGAGTGTGGGTCGACCTAGTCCGTAGTTGTGGATGACGTATAATAAGTTGCGCAAATTCAATTCAAAAAGATAGACATAGAGAC
>OLSA01002154.1_pt1 | contig 15161 bp, 9 predicted proteins | sample 1672731 | NCBI WGS metagenome assembly OLSA01 (sample SAMEA3136718, study PRJEB25190) | human gut metagenome | biome: human gut; feature: human-associated habitat; material: faeces | place: Austria | collected 2013
TCTTCAATTTTAGTATTGACTTTTTATTTGCAGGCTAAAGTAACGAGAATGCGACGCGCAGTTATTCAAAAGCGTTTTTTACTAAAAATGTATCTTCTGTTTTTAGGCATTATTACTATGTATTTTCATATCCTGCGGCATCAGCGGATGGTTACGCAGGGCAAATATCGTATCTTCGTGGATTTCCTGATTATTTTAATACGAAATTCTTTAATTCATCCCTCTTTTTGACATGAAGCTTGTTAAAGATATCTGTAAGATAATGCTTCACTGTGTTTAGGGATACCCCCATGTGTTCTGCGATCTCCCGGTTGCTCCAGTCCCGGCAGGCCAGCATGGCAATGGAAAATTCCATGGTAGTCAGAGCGTCTGTCACAGGGTTGTCTGATGCAGGATTGTGAACCGCCATCCATCCACGGCTGAAGGTAATAACTGCATCCGATATTTTTCTGTACATCTCCGGATTTTCTTTGCGGATGCAGGACTCCAGAAGTCCCTGGAGAAGTCCGTGGAGTTCGATAAACGGCTCGATAAGCTCATCCTTCTCTGCCAGTTTCCAGGCAGTGAGTATGGCTTTTTCTGCTTCTGCCTGATTCTTCAGACTGATTTCACACATAGCAGTCACACAGTAAAGATATATCATCCCAACAGGATAAATTTCTTTACAGGAAAACAGTGCCGCATCACAGATTCCCAGCGCTCTGCTGTATTCACCTTTCAGATAAAGGTCATGGGAAATTACATTGGCAGCAAAAATTCTCAGTCCCTGAGGCAGACTGCTCATATATTTCTTCATATCCGGCAGTTCCTCTGTAGAGAGATGTAAAAGAACTGTTCCCATATATCCTGCAAATACACAGTATGCTGTATTTCTCTCAGAAGTGGGAGCTTCCATCTCTTTTCTCAGACATTCCCGGATAATCTCAAGGCCACGTTCAGATGCCTTCGCATTTCCCAGTGTAAGATTAGAGTACACATAGAGCATACATGCAGACAGCTTCAGTTCCAGCCGGGAACTCATAATATAAATCTCCACCAGATCACTGCATTTCTGCGCCTGCCCTGTGAAATAATAAAATTCTGCAATAGCGATCTCCCTGAAATCCCTGTCTGCAAAACTCTCTGCTGCTTTTCTTGCATTTCCTGGCTCAAATGCTGTATTTATCAGTGGTAATACTGTATTTTCCGTCATATGTCCGCTCTGCCACGTCCTTTCTCTCTGTATTTTTTTATATTACCACCTTTTTCCTGTTTTTTCTATAACACTTATAAATTCCCGGAACGAAAAAAATACCGGATCAGGCCTGTTTGGCTCAATCCGGTATTTGTTTATTTCACATTGAAAACTTCCATCAGGATTATTTTACAGTGATTTTCAGAGCTTTGTATATGCCATTCTGTGCATATACCCATATTGTGCAGGTTCCTTTGCCTGTTGCTCTGATAAGGCCATCCGGGGTAACGGTGGCTACTTTTGTATTGCTGCTTTCATAGCAGAGTTTTCTGTGGCGTTCGATCTTCTTATCTTTCTTTACTTCTTTTGCTTTTATCTGTGCGGTTTTTCCCATTTTCAGGGTGATCTTTGAAACATTCTTTTTGTTTCCAATCTGGGTTACGGAAACAGCTTTTGCATTTCCGTATTTACCGCCTCCGGTGACTGCATGTACAGATATGGATGTGTCTGTCACTACCTTTTTGCCATTTACCAGTCTGTAGGCTTTTACCACATATTTGTAGTAAGTACCTTTTTTCAGGTCCTTCTGGGTCCATGTGCTGATATCTCCACTGGTGATAGTGGCAAGCTTCCTGTACTTGTAAGACTTTGTACCTGTATTACAGCGGTTGCCGTATATGAAATATCCATCTGCATCCTTAATGATGTTCCACTGCAATGTCACAGAAGATTTTGTCTGTTTTACAGAACGGGCTCTTAACCTTCTGAAGCCTGTGGTCTTATTGATCGTGGGTTCATCCGGGACTTTCACTGTGATCATAATGGAAGCTGTAATTTTTCCATCCTCTGTTGTAACTGTGATCTCTGCAGTTCCATTTCCCACTGCTGTTACCTTGCCGTTTTCATCTGTAGTGGCAACTTTTTCGTTATCGGATTTCCAGATCAGTTTCTGTAAATCTGCATTTTCCGGCTCGATCTTTACTTTCAACTCTGTGGATTCACCAATCTTTGTCAGGGTTTCTTTCTCTGCTTCTATGGTGAGCTTCTGGATTTCCACAGGGATTTTCACTGTTACGGAAACTGTCGCTGTATAACTGCCGCTTACAGATGTTGCGGTAATGGTGGCAGTTCCGTTTCCAACTGCTGTTACCTTGCCGTTTTCATCTACAGTTGCTACTTTCTCATCGCTGGATTGCCAGGTTACACGCTTATTGTCTGCATAAGACGGTGTCACCTCTGCGGTAAGTTGGGCGGTTTCATCTTTCTTTGTTAAGGTAAGAGTATCCGGAGATACCTTAATGCCTGTTACCGGGTAGCTTGGGGAATAGTAGGTGTCTTTGTAAGTCAGTACATAAATGGAGAATTTATCTGACTTAAAGGTAAGCTCGTTAGTACTGCTGTTAAAGACAGAATCTAATATATCAACAGTTGCCTGATTCGTTGCACTGTCCTTATGCAGTCTGAAAATCTTGTACTCCCGGATGGTATAAGGCTGATTATTAATCATTTTATCCGGGATTTTAATCCTGATATTCATATTGATACCCGGATCTGTAATAAGTGCCCTGTTCTCACCCGCAAGCTGTCTGTATAAATCTATGTCGAATAAAATCTGGTCTGCATTTTTTCCCACTGTCTTTTTTATTTCCGTGTTGATTAAATTCTGCCAGTCAGGATCAAGATTATTAACATGATTGATTTCAAGCCATACTTTAGCTCCTGATCCATTATCAATTCTGGTTTTATCACTTTCCGGGAAAAGTCCAAAAAGTTTTGTTTCTTCATTGTCCAGAGCTGCTGCTGTAATTTCTGAGCCAAATATCTGGATATATTTATCTATTTTATCTGCATAGGGATCCGCCGGTTTTCCATCCTGTTTCGGGATGGCATCATATCTTTTCTGACCACAGCCCGGTGCTGTACAGGTTCGCTCCTTCATTCCTTCTGACAATAGAGTTGCAGGACTTAATATCTTTCCGTCTTTTGGCCAGTTATGGTCCTCAATTGTAAAGGTGCCTGTCTCTCGTGTGACAGTATAATTCGGATTTGCACCTTCTGTTTCTGTGGCTGTAATTTCATATTTTCTGGCATCCTCACCTGATACTCTCTGCAATGTGATCCCAGATAGTGTTTCACCTTCAACGATGCCGTCTGTGGTATAAGTAAGCTGAGGTTCCTCCCCGCCGATATGCTTGTATAAATCATCCGGTTTCACTGTTACTGCTTTTGGATTGATAACCCATGGATGGATGCTCTCTTCTTGGCTGAAGCTGTAATTGGTATTTCCGAGAGCTGTAACCTTTGCCGTGTACTTCCGGGCATTCTTTCCGCTGTTTGTGTAAGTTTCGTTAGTTTCATATGTCAGTGTAAAGGTATCACCGGGCAGGGCATTGGTCACTTTTGCAGTGACTGTCTGGTCCTTTCCATTGTAAGTCAGGTCTGAACTGCTCCAGTCAAGCTTCGCCGGGAGTGGTTTAATTTCAAATGTACCGGTTGCTGTTCCGGCATTATAATTGGCAGATTCCGGTATCTGGGCTTTTACATAATAGGTGCCTGCGTTCTTCGGTACCTCACCTGCCGCTTCTGCGCCGTTTTCGGTTGAAGTCTGTGTGGTACACGCTTCATCCGTATAGTAGGTGTACTGGACTGTCTGATTTTCCGGGTTCAGGCTTGGATCTATTGACGGTGTATTTTTCTTTCCATCATAGGAGCCATATGTCCATCCATCGATATCGACTTTGGAATGGGAATCTGTGGCACCTGCTTTTTTAACATTAAAATCACAGGTAGCAGAAAATCCCTTATAATTCTCTGTTTCTTCCACCACTGCCTTTAAGGTATATTCTCCGGCAGAAAGTTTTTTCAGGCCTTCTTCCGTTATACCAGCATAAGTACTGTCATCCTTATCCTTAACTTTGTATTGATAAACTACCTTACTGTCAGATGGTGCCCCTTGCAATTTTATAACTGGCTGCTCGCCATATGTGAACTCATCTAAAACAACCGTTAAGGTAACCGGTGCTTTTTTTATTTCCCATGGATGTACGCTCTCGTCTTCACTGAGACTGTAATTGGGATTTCCAAGGTCTTTAATCTTTGCTCTATACTTCTGCGCATTTGTTCCGGTGTTCGTATAAGTTTCATTATTTTCATATTCCAGTGTAAAGGTATCACCAGACAGGGAATTACTCACTTCTGCAGTGACTGTCTGGGGCTGTCCGTTATAGGTTAATTCTGAATTACTCCAGTTAAGCTGTACCGAACGTGGTTTTATTTCAAAATCAGCAGAAACCGTTGTGTCGGAATATTTTCCAGGCAGTGTAACAACTACTTTCGCTTTATATTTTCCTGGAGAGGTGGGAGGGGTTTCACTTTCCAAAACAGCAGGCCTGTTACAGTCTGCATACATGATTTTTCCTATTGTTGCCCCTATTTCTGACGGAAGACTATTAGCACATGTTACAGAATAAGAATTGCCATATTCAACACATTTATTATTATCAAATCCCTCAAGATTAAGCGAAACTGTTGCCGTTGCATCGTCATAAGTTGTTCCATAATATTCACATGATGAATTTGCATTTTTGCAATATACCTTAAAAATATATTCACTTCCACTTGAAATAAAATTATATTTCCAGGCATGCTTATGAACCCACTTTGCATATAATGTTATTTCTTTATAGTTATCGGAACCTGCAACCGCCGCATTAACAGCCTGCGAAACTTCCTCTATCTTGCTTCCATTTCCATTTGCTTGAGTATACCATCCAGCAAATTTATAACCTTCTTTAGTCGGCTCAGTATTATGGTCCGTATTCCATTGTCCATCAACATTCCATACCCAATCAGTATTTGGCCCACCTGATCCACCCTGGAAATTATAATTAACTTTTATTGGGTTTTCTACCCCCTGATAATTAGCCAACTTATCCCCTCCAATGCCGAGGGTAACTACACAAAATAAAGTACAAATATTCGTAATATTAATTTTCTTTTCCACAGGAATGGAAGTTAAACTCTTAATCCCATAATATCTTTCATCGTTTGATTCTGGATTCTTTACATTTTGCGCATAATCACTGATACGTTTTTCGCTCCTATATTTGATACTATATTTTTTGTTTAACTTGCCCGAAGATGCTATAATCTCCGGATCTTCCCCCACAGTCAATGTCCCATCATGATTATTTATCACATCATAAATTGTATCCGTACCTATTTTATAACTGGGACTGGTATCAATGGTCACTGTATGTTTCGTTGTAACAGAAGTGTCCTGTGCTGCATCCAGTGTTCCGTCACTGAACCCATTTTCCACCTCCGGCACTCCTACAGCAGCTACTGGCTTTTCTTTCTCCTCCTCTATCTCCGGCTCATCTGTAAATTCTTCTTTCTTTTCTGACTCCCCGGATGCCCCATCCGAGAATTCCGTCATTCCACTGCCCCATGCTATGGATGGTGTCATGGAGAAGCACATTGTAAGTGCAAGTATTCCTGATAATATCCTTTTCTTCATTGAAATCCCTCCTTCTGATCCTGATCTGGCGAATATGTACATCTGCTGTTTTCGCATACTCCTGACCGCAATATCATTTCACAGTCCGGTCAGGTTTCTGTTACCTGTAATTATAACTGATTTCTTCTCATTTGATAAGGCACTTTTCGGCACCAAAAAGTGCCCCCTGTATAATCAAAATTTCTTCCGTTCTCTGATTCTGAATCAGGTCAAGCGGATATTCGCAATCGAAGCAGGGGACTTACTTGATTCGGTTAAAGTATTCCCAAAAGTATGAGCATAGCTCCAGACATTTCCAAATTATCTGTCAGCTTCGCAGATTCATCGTTTGCTTCACTTTCCGGATTATGGTAAAATAAAAGCAAAAAGCGGAGGTGATAAATGTGCATTCAGTTAATTATAAAGACTATCTGAATTTAGTTTTAAAGGGTGCCGGATTATGCCTGTTTGAGGTGGATGTTGAAAAGCAGCGCTACATCCGCTTTGAAAATGCAGAATCCATATATCAGGTATCCGGAGAGACGGTTTTGTCTGATTTGGAAGAGTTTTCATCCCTGACACCGGACGCATATATGAAAGCTGTATCAGATTATTTTGTCCATCCGGATGATCACGGGACTGTAGCCGATGCTTTTGGAAAAGTTTTGAACGGACAGCAGGCTGTCTACGATGCACGGATGAAATGTGGAACAGGCAAGTACCACTGGTGCCGTGTATGCGCTACTCCCTATATGCGGGAAGACAAATTATATTTAATTGGTGTTGTGTCTGATGTAAGCAATCTTTATGATCTTATTTTGAAGGAAAAAGAGAAAAACATGAAAGACACCTTTACCGAATGCTATAACAAAAATGGGTTTAAAGAATTATGCAAAAAATTTCTGGACAAAAACCCCAGACCATCCTACACTTTTATCATGATCGATCTGGATGATTTCAAGGCAATCAATGACAACTTTGGACATGAGACAGGGGATAAGGTTCTTTTGGAGACAGTAAAACAGCTGAGGGAATTTTTCCCAAGACCGTCACTGATCGGACGTTTTGGCGGAGATGAATTTATGGTGCTTTGCCCTTTTTCACAGAAAGAGTTATTAGAGGAAACTATAAACCATTTTATGGAATGTACCATTCCCCCTTATTCTGTGAAAAAGAGTGTGGGATATACTTTTATTCCTGATGATAAAATTGACTATGAAGAAATTATAAAAACAGCAGATAAGGCACTGTACACAGCAAAACAAAAGAAAAACTGTGCCGTATTTTCTTCCATTTCCTGATATCCAAAACCTTTGTTATCTGAAAAACCACCTGGGAAAAAGTTTCATTTTGATACTTTATATGTTAAAATGAAACATATCGTATCAAGTGAGGGGTTTTACAGATGTCTAAAAAGAAATATAGTCTGAATACAATTTACATCTCTGAGCGTCTGCAGGAGAATCTGAAGCCGATTTCACAATCTGCATTCACTGCTGTGACCGCTCCCATGGGATATGGAAAAACAACTGCCATCAACTGGTATCTGGACAAACAGAGCAAAAATGGAAATTCCTGTGTGATCCGAATCAGTATTTATTCTGATAATCTATCTGTTTTCTGGCAAAGCGTTCAGAAGGCATTTTCCTTTGCAGGACTTGATTTTCTGGATAATTATGTCTGCCCCTCAGACGCTGCCAGTGCGGGGATGCTTGCTGATGAGCTTTGTTATTCCCTGAGCGGTCAGACCTCTTACTACATTTTTATTGATGATTTTCATCTGCTGGGTGAACCTCATATTGCAGATTTTTTTTGTATGCTTGCCAACAGACTGCCTGAAAATATCCACCTGATCGTATCCGGCAGAAATGCTTTTCTGTCCGGAAAAGAGATTCTCCGTCTTGGCAAAAAGTTATATCAGATCCATACCAGGGATCTGTGTCTGAACCGCCGGGAACTTTCTGTCTATACCCATCGCTGCGGTGCCAGCCTGAACGAAGATCAGCTAAACACGCTTCTCTATTCCAGTGAGGGATGGTTCTCTGCAGTCTATCTGAATCTCTGTACCTTTTTTGAAAGCGGACACTTCCCTGACCATACTTCTAATATCTATGATATGTTTTCCTCTGCCATGATTGCACCTCTTTCTGATGCGCAGCAGGAATTTCTCACTGTTATGGGACTTGCAGATGAATTTACTGTTGAAATGGCACTTTTTATTACAGGGAATCCGGAAGCCGGACAGATTCTTTCCCTTATGACCAGACAGAATGCTTTTATCACTCCTTTGTCCGATGGAATCAGCTTCCGTTTTCACCATATGATGAAGGAATGTACACAGCGTGCCTTTGCCATGCTTTCCCAAGAAAAACAGGCAGATTTTCGGAATCGTTACGGACAATGGTATGAAGCCCAGGGACAGTTCCTGCAGGCACTTTCTGCCTATAACAAGGCTCTTAACTATGATGCAGCACTTGCTGTCATCCAAAAGGATGCCGGAATCCTCCTGGCTTCTCTTTCACCGGAAAAGGTTCTCGCATTTCTTGATGCCTGTCCAACAGAAATCCTGAAGAACAGACCTCTGGCCCTTCTCGTATTAATGCGCCGTATGTTTACCTGGCATCAGATTCCCAAAATGCTGGAACTGAAGCAGCTTCTGACAGATACCATAGCTGAAGATAACACTTTGTCCGAAGATGAGCGAAAGAATCTCTCCGGAGAATGTGATCTTATTATGAGTTTTCTGATGTATAACGATATCACCGGCATGAGCGTTCTGCACCGTCAGGCCAGTTCTAAAATGACCAGACCTGCCATCAGTATCCGCAATACGGGAAGCTGGACCTTCGGTTCCCCTTCTGTTCTGATGATGTTTCACCGCAGATCCGGAACCCTGGATGCAGAACTGACAGCTATGAATGAATGTATGCCCCACTATTACAGGATTACCCAGGGACATGGACAGGGTGCGGAATTGCTCATGAATGCAGAGGCAGCATTTATGCAGGGAAATTTTTCAGATGCACAGATTCTGCTGGAGCAGACTTATTCCACCATTGCATCAAACGGACAGCACAATATTTCGCTCTGCTGTGACTTCCTTGCTGCAAGGCTTTCCCTTTTTCAGGAGAGTGTCACCTTTGTGAAGAACCCTGAAGTAAAGCGTAAGGAGCTTCTGTCTCTCCACAATATGATGTGGCTGAATATTTTTGACAGTACTTATGCTTACTACTATGCATTAATTAGAATGCCGGAAAAGATTCCTGCATTATTTAAAGACCATATGTTATCCACTGTCAGCTTTCTTTCTCCCTGCAGACCTATGATGGAAATGATCGAGAATCAGGTCTTTCTTTCACAGAAAATGTATGCAAAAGTTATAGGCAGAAGCGAAACGCTTCTGCCTGTCTGTAAGAAAATGCACTATGAACTTGTGTCTCTCCACGTTCAGATCCAGACAGCTTCTGCTTACGCAATGCTGGGCAAACATCATGATGCACGACAGCTCCTGCAGAAAGCCTTAGGGCGCGCTATGCCGGATGGCTTTCTGATTCCATTTGTAGAAAATTATAGCTATATCAAGGATGTGCTGAACAGTATTAATTCCATAACACCAGAGCCTTTCACAGACCGAATCCTTTCCCTTGGTTCTGTTTATGAACAACACTGTCTCCGTCTGTCCAGCCGTAATTCCCGGCCTGACATCCTGAATGTGCTGAACAGCAGAGAGACAGAAATCGCAGCTTTGATTACCGACCGTCTGAGCAACCGCGAAATCGCAGAGAGGTTATTTCTCTCTGAAGGCACTGTGAAACAATATGTCAACCAGATTTATTCCAAGTTGATGATCAACGGTGATACACGCACCAAAAGGAAACAACTGGCAGAGCTGATTTCTTCCATAAACAAGGGCCTTACCTGACACTTTGAGAAAAAAAGCAAGGAAATCCACATGACCAAAGTCTTGCGATTTCCTTGCTATTTGGCAAGAATTACAAATTTAAAGTTTTTTACTTATTTGCATTTCTGTTTCCTTGAGAATATCCTCGGGAATCTCAGTTTTATTCAGCATCATGTCTGCTTCTTTTATGGCTGCTCTCAACTGATCTCCAAAAAAATCATTACCAACCTTACCAATAAATGCTGTATTATGTCCCATTTAGAACGCTTTATTATAATAAATCATATTTCACTATATCAAGCTTAGCTGCACCATCAGCAAAGAAAGAAATCCCCTTTGCTTCCTGCTTTGTAAGAATAACCGCAGACATAACCTGCTCGCCGTCATTAATAAATACTTCCACACTAAACTTATCCAAAATCACACGCAGTTTTAGTTCATTGCTGTCACCGTTTACCAGACAACTGCTCTGATGAACCAGCGCCCGTTCGCTTCCTGAGAATTTTCTATCGATTTTTAAAACAGATTCATCCGGACGGAAACATAATGTAGAATGATATTTCTCATTCTCTGCAAAACAGAGTTCAAATTTTTTATAAAGATTGTCTTTATCTGCCGGTCGTATCACAAGTTCCAGATCTACCGTTCGTCCTTCAATCTGATCCAGTGTGAGCCTGGTATCTTTTATCACAACATTGTTATACTCGACTTTGTTTGCACGCATGGCATTAAGTTCTCTGATCGGAACCTGATACAATCTTCCGTTTTTAACAGACAGTTCTCTTGGAAGACTCATTTGTGCGAACCATCCAGAGTCATTGCATCGATATGCAAGCGTATCCCAGTTCTGCATCCAGGCGATCATAATTCTTCGTCCATCCGGTGCAAGCAGTGTCTGCATTGCGTAATAGTCAATTCCGTAATCAACACCTTGACAAAACTGTTCCTTTAAAGTATGTGTCTCAGGATCCAACTCCCCAATAATACATAACGTTCCATTTCCATTATGAAATTCTAATCCTTCCGGAAGCATATCCTGTGGACTTGTCAGAAGCACATATTTGCCGTCCAATTCAAAGAAATCCGGGCATTCCCACATTTTTCCATAACGATTTTGATTCTTTGCCAGAATGCTTACAAATTCCCATTCAAAGCCATTTTTACTTCTGTAAAGAAGGATCTGTCCGCTTCCATCAGCCGGACGACTTCCTATAACACAATAAAAGTTTCCATCGTTCCCTTTCCAGATTTTGGGATCACGAAAGTCTACTTTACTAGCCCCCTTCGGAAGATCTTTGGCTGTCAGAACCGGATTCTTATCATACTTTTCATAATCCTTACCATCTCCAACTGCCACTGCCTGTGTCTGAATATCCCTTACAGTTCCGTCTTCCAGTTTCTCCTGATTTACAGAAGTATACATAAGCAACTGTCTGCCATCCTCTAATTCTATGGCACTTCCTGAAAAACAGCCGAATTTATCATAATCTTCATCCGGTGCCAATGCAGTCGGAACATAGTTCCAATGCAATAAATCCTTACTCACTACATGTCCCCAGTGCATACTGTCCCAATGTGTGCTATACGGATTATACTGGTAGAACAAATGATACTCTCCTTTATAATAGGAAAATCCATTTGGATCATTCATCCAGCCAACATAAGGAGTTATATGAAAGGCTGGTCTTTCTTCCTCTTTGATCTGCTGTCCCTGTATAAATTCATATTTTCTTGCCTTTTCCAACATTTCGCTCATATAGTTCCTCCTGTCAAAATGATATCTTCTCTTATTTTTCACTGCTTAATGAATCCTGATACTGGTCAAAATATTTTTGCTTGATTGAAAGGTAATCGGAAAGCCCGTACTTCTCCATTTTTTTCAGATAAGAATCCCATTCTTCATCAATTCCTCCGTTCAGGATCCAATCTGCTTTCTTCTGTTCTGCATATTTCTTAATATCTGTATCATACTGTGACACTTTGTTTGTATCATCAATACTCATAAATACATTAGGATAAACATATTTGCTGTTCATATCCTGTAAATATGTCTCATGCATATTATCCAGACGCCATTTCGCATCTTCCGGCTGTGTTACATATACGTCATAATATTCATTTAATATAGCGAGAGGACCATTTACAGATTGCGCTTCACGTACTTCCACCGGTGACTGATCTCCTAAGTCCATATGCTTTAACATTTTTTCGCCATCTTTGTTTACAGACAGCTCAAAAATATTAAAGGAATCCTTCTCTCCATAGGTTCCCCAGTTATTTTGCGGAGACTGAAGGGGTGCATACATCTGATCGATCCATGCGGCAGCAAGTGCCGTGTTACGGCAGCTGGTAGTAAGCACACATCTTCCTCTGTCAAAACCGCTGGTCTCACTGTTGTTCTGTCTGGTGATATTTCTCATTCCATCCGGTCCGGTCAGTGCCGGAAGCATCACATAATCCGTATTGTTGTCTATATTAGCAATATCCCATGTGAAGCAAAGTCCATAACGGTGATTCTTTCCTTTTGCAACATAAGTAGACCATTCCTGTGTAAATGCTTCCGGATCGATCAGATTCTCTGTCACAAGTTTATGCAGCCATTTGATACCTTCTTTGTATCCTTCCTGAACCGTTGTATAAATCACCTTACCTTCATCTGTTACAGCAAAATGATCTCCTGTGTCCCCATAACCATCTCCGAATCCATTTATTAAGATTGAAGGATCCTGATCTCCGTTATTGATAATAAATGACATTGGTATTACATCACCTTCAATGGAAAACTCTTGTTTCAGATCATCTGCATGATCTCGAAATTGAATCAGTACCTGCTCCAGTTCATCTGTTGTGGTTGGAATCTCAAGACCAAGATAATCAAGCCATTTCTTATTAATATAAGGAATATCTCCAATGGCCTGAATTGCTTCTTTTCCGGAACCAAGCTGTTCAATCCACGGAAAAGAGTAAATATGTCCATCCGGTGCTGTACACATGGTTCTGTATTCCGGGTATTTTTCAAACACAGCCTGAAGGTTTGGCATATATTTGTCAATCAGATTTTCCAGCGGAATAATTATTCCCTGCTTTGCATAACGCAACAGATCATAATCACTCATGCCTGCATTAAACAGTCCATCCGGCAGATTTCCAAACTGAGCCAGCGCCAGATTCTTTTTATCTGAAAACTGATCTGATACAAAGCAGGTCCAGTCAATATGAACATTTGTCTGTTCTTCCATTCTCTGGAAAATTACTCTTTTATTTGGATCCTGTGTTGAAGTGGCCGGTGCACTGGTAATAAAAGAAAGCTCCTCTGTTTCTTTCAATGGAAACTGTACATCCGATACCGGTGTATCCGGATTAATCTCAGCATCAAGCCTCTGCTGTTTTCCACACCCCATTATACTTACCATCATTGTTAAAGAAAGTCCAAGTGCAAGCAAACTTCTTACTCTGTTTTTCTTCATATCTGTATCATTCCTTTCTTTAGCCTTTTACCGATCCAACCATAATTCCTTTATCAAAATATTTCTGGAAAAATGGATACATCACTAAAAGTGGTAAACTTGATACTACAATTGTTGCATATTTCAACTGTTCTGCTACCTTTGCCATCTCTGCTGTGCTTTGGATATCTGCAATCATTCCCGGCTGTGGAGTATTCTGCACCAGGATTGAACGCAGTACCAGCTGCAGTGGCTGAAGATTTGCATCGTTCAAATAAATCATCGCATCAAAGTAGCTATTCCACATTCCGACAAATGACCACAGTGCCAGTACTGCAATGATCGGTTTACATACCGGCATCATAATTTTGAAAAAATGCTGAATTTCATTAGCACCGTCAATTGCAGATGCTTCTCTTAATTCTGCCGGAATTGACTGATAATAAGTTCTTGCAAGAATCATATTCCAAACGTTAAATGCTCCCGGAATCAAAACCGCCCATACTGTATTTACCATATGCAGCTGATTGATCAAAATAAATGTTGGAATCATTCCTCCCCCAAAAAACATTGTGATCAGAAAAATCAGATTAAAAAATTTTCTTCCCACAAATTCTTTTTTAGACAGAGGAAAGGCTGCCAGTAATGTTACAAAAACTGAGATCACTGTAAATACAAATGAATACAGAAAAGAATTCAAAAATCCGCGCCAGATCATCTCATTCTCCAGTACTCTTCTATAAGCATCCAAAGTCCAGTCCTTAATATCAGAGCTCAGTCCCTGATTATTCAAAACAGTAGGATCCATAAAAGATGCAAGCACTACATATATAATTGGAATCGCAATAGAAAGTACAAACAGTCCAAGAATCGTGAATCCAATTCCAAGGATCAGACGATCTGTCCTTGAATATTTTCTCTTCTTTTTCTCCATCTTCTCTTCCTCCTATAATCCCTCTCCATCATTCAGCTTCTTTACAACCCAGTTTACAAAAATCAACAGAATTACATTTACAACTGAATTAAACAGACCTACTGCCGTAGAATAACCATAATCACCGTTCAAAAGACCGATGCGATATACATATGTAGATAAAATTTCTGATGCCGGCAGGTTCATATCTGTCTGCAATGCATATGCCTTCTCAAATCCAATGCTCATAATATTTCCTGCCTGCAGGATAAACTGAATTACAATAATGTTCTTAATCGCCGGAAGCTCCACGTACCAGATCTGCTGCAAAAGGTTTGCACCATCCATAACTGCCGCTTCTTCCAACTCTTTGCTCGCATTAGATAATGCTGCAGTATACATAATAGATGCCCAGCCTGCAGTCTGCCAGATTCCACTTGCTATATAAATAGTACGGAAAGCAGATGGCATTGTCATCCAGTTTGTGCTAATCCCAAGCAGCCTGTTCAAAGGTCCTACCGGTGATAACAGCATACGAACCATACCACAAAGTACTATTACAGATATAAAATTCGGCATATAGATCAGAAGCTGTACTTTTTTCTTGATCCCTGTTTTTTGAATACGATTCATAAGTAATGCCAGAATAATCGGAACCGGAAATCCCCATAATAATCCATAGATACTCAGCTTTAATGTATTCATCAGATAGTTCATAAAATCCGGTGATGATAAAAAACGTCTGAAATATTCAAGTCCAACCCATGGACTTCCAAGTACTCCCTTGATTACATTATAATCTTCAAACGCAATCAAAAGCCCTCCCATCGGGAGATACTTAAAAATGATTGTCAGTAAAAGTCCCGGCATTAAGAAAAAAAGATATAACTGCCAGTTTTTCTTCACATACGTAACCTTATTTCTCCACGTCTGCTTGCTTACGGGCTTTGCTTGGTTCTGCACTGTTTTCATGCACTTTTTCCTCCATTCCTTTCATACATTGTTCATGAAACCGGTTAAGTAACCGGTTACTTTATAATCTGATGTTACTACATCACACACTCTCTGTCAACACTTTTCTTCATTAAAATAACCGGTTACGTAATCGGTTATTTTAATATTGCCTTTTTGTATAATAATTGCTATACTTAAAAAAATATTTGCATTTATTTATAAGGAGCATTCCTGTAATTCATTAAAAGCGCCAATTGAATAAAAAAGAACCTCAA
>OLSA01002163.1_pt1 | contig 15132 bp, 16 predicted proteins | sample 1672731 | NCBI WGS metagenome assembly OLSA01 (sample SAMEA3136718, study PRJEB25190) | human gut metagenome | biome: human gut; feature: human-associated habitat; material: faeces | place: Austria | collected 2013
AAAAGGAAGGGGCCCATACGAAAACAGCAGACGAAAAACAAGAAAAGACGGAAAAGAAGCAAATCCGAAGGACAACCGGACACCGCAAGCTAGGGCAGGGCAAGGAATGGACAGGAAAACAGCTACGAAAAACGCAGTACGATATACACAACACACACAAGTGAGTTTTCAAAAGCTATTGCCACTGCTGAAAAACTCCAGGAAAGAAAAAGCAGAGAAGAATGTCCTTATTCAAGTACGTGCCAACCAGAGTCTGAATGTAAAATTCATAAAGAAGACTACATATTTTGCACCTCCCCCTCTACCGCACATACACACTTGATAATTATTATTTGAAAAAAGTTCTATGAAAATTTGGTTTATATTATAAACTATATTATATTTGCAAAGTAATTAAGTAAAATAAACTTTTATCATTCAACCTATAAAACATCATAACAATGAAAACAAACACAACATTTCACAAGAAACGTGCCACTATCCTGGCATGCGCCACACTAGCTATTCCGAGATTTGCTACTGAAAGTATAGCACAGACCACTAACTTTATATCACCATAAGTAAGAAATAAAGCCTATGAAAACAAACCAAAACAACGAAAAGACAGTTCCAACCCAGGAACAAATCGAAGCAGCATGCCGGCAAAGTGCCCGTCATTTTTGGAATTGGCTCACTTGGTCATTAGTCTATTATGTGGTAATAAACCTGTTTCTTATAGCTATAAACTGGTTTACCAGTCCACACTACTGGTGGGTACTATGGGTGATAGCAGGCTGGGGAATCAGCTTGCTGATGACAGCCATAGAAAAAAGCATCAAATATTAATCAATCACAAACTAAAAAGAAAAAACAGTATGGAAGAAAGAAAATTGAATGAGAAAGAGAGTTTGGAACTCATCGCTCAAATGATTCAGAATACAAAAAACAGGCTAGAAACCAATTGTGGCATGCCATTCCTCTTTTGGGGATATACCACCCTCTTTGTCAGCCTGCTGATCTGGTTTCTGGTAGTAACTACCAGAAATTATTATTGGCAATACCTATGGTTCTTACTCCCTATCATCGCAGGAACAGGAACTTACCTCTCTACACGTAATCAGCAGCCGGGTATCAAGACTCATTTGGACAAAGTAATCAATTATATTTGGTTGGTATTCGGCATAACCGGCTTTCTGATATCCATGCTCGCCATGTTTTTCTGGCAACTTCCCATCCTGTTCATAATCCTTCTGCTGATGGGCATGGGGACTACACTAACAGGACTGGTGGTAGGTTATAAAACTGTCACTATTTGCGGCACACTGGGAGCGTTAAGCTCCATCGGATGCCTTTTTTATCCAGGTCCAAACCAGATATTAATCTTCGCTCCTGTCTTTATTTTCATGATGGTTATTCCGGGACATGTATTGAATCATGCTGCCCGTAAACAAAAAAAATCGTAACTTTGCGCCTATGTTCAAAGAATTGAATCCATTACTACATTCCGAACTGAGACTTGCCGTGATGTCCATACTGGTTTCAGTGGAAGAGGCCGAGTTCAGCTATCTGAAACAACAGACAGGAGCGACGGCAGGTAATCTGAGTGTGCAAATAGACAAGCTGAACAAGGCTGGCTATGTAGAAGTCATCAAGACTTTCAAGGGAAAAATGCCTTGTACCATTTGTAAGATTACACTAAAAGGGCTTGAAGCCTTTGAAGAATATGTAGACGCATTAAAAAGCTATATAAACATCAATACATAACAAATCATATCATTATTTGTCACATCCACAAACCTGTTTGAATAAATACTGTTTAACATCTTGATTGACAGGCATTCTGAAATTCACCATCCTAGGATGATTATATGAGATAACTTTCTATTATCCCATATAATTTTTTAGAATAAACACCTTAATAAAAGGTTTTGTAAATTTGTACCCGGAAGAGAGAACATCCTCTCCCACAAAAGTGTTTATATTATACAAACTTTAAATAATAGAATTATGGAATTTGTAACGAATGAAAAGCTGACAATCGTAGGCGCTGCCGGAATGATTGGATCGAACATGGCTCAAACTGCTATCATGATGGGTCTTACTCCCAATATTTGTTTGTATGACCCATACGCTCCCGGTCTGGAAGGTGTGGCAGAAGAACTATACCATTGCGGTTTCGAAGGCATGAACATCACATTCACTTCCGATATCAAGGAAGCTTTGACCGATGCTAAATATATTGTAAACTCAGGTGGTGCGGCACGTAAAGCCGGCATGACCCGTGAGGACTTGCTGAAAGGAAACGCAGCCATCGCTGAAGAATTCGGAAAAAATGTAAAGGCCTATTGTCCGGACGTAAAACATATCGTGGTTATTTTCAATCCGGCTGATATCACCGGTCTGATCACCTTATTATATTCAGGTTTGAAACCATCACAAGTTACAACCCTTGCCGCTCTTGACTCTACACGCTTGCGCAGCGAATTGTCCAAGCATTTCGGCATCGCTATGGATAACGTAGAAAACTGCCGCACGTATGGCGGTCATGGTGAGCAGATGGCTGTTTATGCTTCTACCGCTAAAGTAAACGGAAAAGCATTACTTGATATCATCGGCACTGATGCTTTGACAAAAGAACAATGGACCGAAATACAACAAAAAGTAACTAAAGGCGGTGCAAACATCATCAACCTGCGCGGCCGCTCTTCTTTCCAAAGCCCGTCCTATGTTTCTATCGAAATGATTGCCGCCGCTATGGGAGGAAAACCATTCCGCTGGCCTGCAGGAACTTACGTATCCAATGGTAAGTTCGACCATATCATGATGGCCTGGGAAACTTCCATCACCAAGGATGGCTGCCACTTAAAAGAAGTGAAAGGCACGCCCGAAGAAGAAGCCGCATTAGAAAAAAGTTATGCACACCTTTGTGCTTTGCGTGATGAAGTGATTGCTATGGGAGTACTTCCTCCAGTTTCCGAATGGAACAAACTGAATCCTTATATTAAATAATTCTGATTACAATATTCCGTTAAAAACATCGCCGGGTTCACCCTTGGCGATGTTTTTTTTGTATCTTCGCACTCGCAATGATAGACCAACCCACCATAGACCGGATACTGGATGCCGCACAAATTGTAGATGTGGTATCCGAGTTTGTCACTCTGCGGAAACGCGGTGTGAATTTTGTCGGACTTTGTCCATTCCATGATGACAAAACCCCTTCATTCTATGTATCACCGGCCAAAGGATTATGCAAATGCTTCGCCTGTGGCAAAGGTGGAAATGCTGTCCATTTCGTTATGGAACACGAGCAGATGACCTATCCCGAAGCACTACGCTGGCTGGCAAAGAAATACAATATAGAAATAAAGGAACGCGAATTGACCGATGAGGAGAAACAAGTACAAAATATACGGGAAAGTCTCTTTGTTGTCAATGAGTTTGCCCGCGATTATTTTCAAAATATCCTCTACAATCACGCTGACGGAAAAGCCATTGCCATGTCTTATTTCCGCCAACGGGGCATCCGTGACGATATTGTCAAGAAATTCCAATTGGGATACAGCACTACCGCTCCTGACGCATTGGCACAAGAAGCCATGCGAAAAGGATATAAAAAAGAATTTTTGCTCAAGACCGGACTATGCTACGAAAAAGAAGATGGCAGTTTACGCGACCGTTTTTGGGGACGTGTGATATTTCCATGGTTTAACATCAGCGGAAAAGTGCTTGGCTTCGGCGGACGTGTACTGGACAGCCGTACCAAGGGAGTAAACCAAAAATACGTCAATTCGCCCGAATCCGAAATCTTCAGTAAACGAAAAGAACTATATGGCATTTATCAGGCTAAAGCTGCCATTGTAAAAGCCGACTGTGTTTACATGGTAGAAGGATACACCGATGTAATTGCCATGCACCAGTGCGGGCTGGAGAATGTGGTGGCCAACTCGGGTACAGCATTGAGCGAACAACAAATCCGGTTGCTACACCGCTTCACCTCCAATATCACCTTATTATATGATGGTGACGAAGCCGGTATAAAAGCAAGTATCCGAGGCATCGATATGTTACTTGCAGAAGGCATGAATATCAAAGTGCTGCTTCTGCCTGACGGAGATGATCCCGATAGTTTTTCCAGAAAACACAATGCCACGGAATTCAGAAAATACATTGATGATCACGAAGAGAACTTTATCCGTTTCAAGACCAACCTTTTACTAAAAGACGCACAAAGGGACCCCATCAAACGGGCCGGATTGATATCGGACATGGCACGAAGTATCGGACTGATTCCGGATAAAGTAATTCGATATACCTGCTTGACAGAATGTGCTACCCTCTTGAACGTAAACGAGCAAATTATTTTAGACGAGATCAAAAAGCATCTGCTTCAACGGGATGATAACTATCTGGAACAAATCAAGAAAGAAAAAGACGCATCCGCCACTACCGGCTCTCTGCCTCCAGCGGATACTCCTTTTCCTGCCGGCAGCATACCTCCTGCCGATATGCCCACCCTAGGCGTGGATGATAATGTTCCCCCTCCGTTTCCTCCTGCAGAAGCAGAAGCGGGATATCAATCGTATATTCCCCAAGAAGGACGGGAAAAGTACGTTTTTTATGTAAAAGAACAGTTACTGCTTCAAACTTTGATACGCCACGGAGAGAAAGTCATGTGCTATGTAGAAACGGAAGAAAATACGGAAACTCCGCTCACTGTGATAGAATATATTTCCATGGATTTGAAACAGGATGAATTACAGTTCCATAATCCGTTGCACCGGAAAATACTGGCAGAAGCAGAAGCTCATCTGCATGACCCCAACTTCACGGCAGAGCGTTATTTTCTGGCTCATCCCGACCCTACAATCAGCAAGCTGGCAGCAGATATGATAAATGATCGTTACCAACTGAGTAAAAGCAATTCACAAGCGATGGTTAAAGATGAAGAACGCTTACACGAATTGGTACCGCACCAACTTATCGACTTCAAACTTGCCATATTAGAAGAGGATATGAAATATACGCTGCAAGCATTGAACAAACCTGAAGTAGTAGCCAATGCCGATAAATGCCTTGAAGTTATGGCCCACTTTAAAGAATTAAGTGAATTACAAAAAATTATGGCCAAGCGTGCCGGCGACCGGGTAGTACTAAAATAAAGGCATAACTCCTTATCGGTTATGCCGTATCAAATTCATAAATTCCTCACGTGTTTTAGCCTGGTTAAACGCACCAGTGAAATCAGAAGTAGTAGTAATGGCATTTTGTTTCTCCACCCCGCGCATCTGCATGCACATGTGCTTGGCTTCGACCACTACCATCACTCCCAGCGGATTCAAGGTTTCCTGAATACATTCTTTTATTTGCAGTGTCATACGTTCCTGTACCTGCAACCGATGAGAAAACACATCCACTACCCGGGCAATCTTACTCAAACCGGTGATATAACCATTGGGAATATAAGCAACATGTGCCTTTCCATAAAACGGAAGCATATGGTGTTCGCACAAAGAGAAGAAATCAATATCTTTCACGATAACCATCTGACTATACTCTTCTTTGAATTTAGCTCCCAACAAAATGGCATGCGGATCTTGTTCATAACCGCGTGTCAATGTCAGCATAGCTTTGGCTACGCGCTCAGGAGTTTTCAGCAATCCTTCTCTTTCTACATCTTCACCCAATAGGGATAAAATACTCTGATAATGGCCTTTCAACTGTTCAATTTTCTCTGCTGACCATTCGGGATGCAATAGTTCTTCCATGTTATTAGTCCAGGGGAATATTAATTTGTTCACGAACAATAGATACTTCTTTAAAAACACCGGTAGCCTTCAGACGGCGCATAGCGGCATCCGCTTCCTCAATACTGCGGAAATCACCTACACGACACAGCCAACGAGGAGGCTGGAAATAGGCATAGACAGGCATATCGGGAAACTCCTCTTTCACCTTGGCAGCCACATTATTAGCTTCATTACGAGCCACCCGCGAATTGTTTCCTGCATAGACCTGAACCCGATACCCTCTGGCTTTCAACATTTTCTGCTCACCTCCCGTAACATTCCCTGTATAGATACTACCAATCAAGCCTGTTATTTTAGGATCTTGACGGATGGTTACAGTACCTTCTCCGGCACGGTTACGCTGCAAGCTTTCTACTATGTTCTGCTGTGCCAAGGCGGAAAGTCCGAGACTTAAAAAGAGTAGGATAAAAATGTATCTCATGTCGTTTTATGAATTTAGGTAAATCATCACAGATTACTCAGATTCCCACAGACGATTTTATGATTCTTTATCTGTGTAAGCTTGAGTAATCTGTGATGAAATTAATTATTTGAATGCATCGATAATGCCTTTGAAATCAACAACTTTCAAAGCAGCACCACCAATCAAACCACCGTCTACATCAGGGTTAGCAAACAATTCTTTAGCATTAGAAGGCTTGCAGCTGCCACCATAAAGGATTGAAGTATTATCAGCAACTTCTTTACCATACTTGTCAGCAATCAAAGAACGGATAAACGCGTGGATTTCCTGAGCCTGTTCAGCAGTAGCAGTCTTACCTGTACCAATAGCCCAAACCGGTTCGTAAGCCAAGATAATCTTACTAAAATCTTCGGCAGACAAAGAGAATACCGATGCCAACTGAGCAGCAACTACTTCATTTTGTTTGTTAGCTTCACGCTCTTCCAATACCTCACCGATGCAGAAGATAGGCTTCAAGTTATTAGCCAAAGCCAATTTAACTTTTTCTTCCAGGATTTCCACAGTTTCGTGATAGTAAGCACGACGTTCCGAGTGACCCAGAATTACATATTCAGCACCTGTAGAAGCTACCATTTCAGCAGAAACCTCACCGGTATATGCACCTGATACTTTATCTGCACAGTTTTCTGCACCTACACCAATTACAGCCTTGTCAACAATAGGAGTAACAGAAGCCAAGTGAATAAACGGAGTACAGATTACCACATCACAATTAGGTTTGTCAGCAGCCAAAGCTTCATTCAATTCTTTTGCCAGAGCAATACCTTCCTGAAGGTTCTTGTTCATTTTCCAGTTTCCTGCAACAATGTTTTTTCTCATTTTGTTTGTTTTATTAAAGGGTTAATGAAATTATTTTGTTCGATTCTCTTTCAATTTCTTTTTCCTATGAAAATGCTCCCAAATGACATCCACCATGCTGAAAAACAACAACGGGAAGACAAACCATGCCAATACCAGCACCACTTTATGACTGAAAGTCTTTTCATTGATTTGTGCCAAGGGCAATTTTTCCAGCCTGTCGGTCAGCACATATTCATCAGGCAGACTATTCACACTCCACTTGTTTATAACCACTCCGTTCTTCAGCAACATCAGTCCGGGATTAGAGCGTATCATGGTTTTCAGTGTAATGTCATCCATCAGGCAAAAAGGATACTCGGCTCCCGTACGCTCCTGCCAGTCTTCAATGTCACTATCGGGTGATGAAGTAAGACAATAGAATTGATATCCATGCTCCACACTATAATCATACAGTTCATTTATCAGGTCAATGGTACTATCATCCGCCTGGCTCAGCTGATGCGCCACCAACAGAAAAGTATAATTATCATCATCCAGTACTTCATCGGTTATATCTTCCCCATCTTCTTGACGAATAATAGAAAAGTCATGAATAGGCGGTTCGTATCCTTGTTCCTTCACCATCGTTTTGGAATCCACAAAAGTCCATGTGCTATCAGGATAATTTTCTAATGTAAACTCTTTCTCCACTCCATCTTTTTGAAGAATAAAACGGGTCTCATAAACAGTAGGCTTCTCTCCTTCCGGAATTTCCATCCCTTTACGTATATCTGCCCCGATATGATAAGGGCGGAAATCAAAGACAGGCAACTCACGGTAGCAATACAAAGTCATCCCCGAAATATAGAGAAACGTATACATAGCCACCAACCAATCGAAACGCTTGGTCACCAAAGGAGTTATACGGTTTCCACATTTAAAAACGGACACCGCCGCTATCAACAAAAGTACATTCTTCCCAAAAGTTTCCCAATTAGTCAAAGTCACAGCATCACCGAAACATCCACAATCCGATATCGGATTGGAAAGAGCCAACCATAAGGTGAGCGGAGTCATCACCCCCATGATAAGCACAACAAACAAGGTGGTCATTCTCCTGCGGATACCAAACAAAAGATATACTCCTAAACAAAACTCGACCATTGCCTGCAATACAGACGCCAGAAACGGAAGAAAGGCAGGCACCGAAGCAGCCCAACCGAAAACCTCCAAATAATCCTGAATTTTATATTGGGTACCCAGCGGATCTACCGCTTTGACAAAACCGGAAAATATAAATACTACCGCCAGCAAAAAGCGGCAGGCATTTGTCCAGATTCCAATGATACTATGTAACTGTTTACTCTCCAAATTCCAACTTGATCAATCCGAATACAGAATAATTAATCATATCCATATAGTTGGCATCAATGCCCTCTGATACCAATGTAGCTCCATCGTGACCTTCAATCTGCTTGGTACGATAGATTTTCATCAAAATCAAATCAGTATACGAACTGACACGCATGCTGCGCCACGCTTCGTCATAATCATGATTTTTGGCCAACATCAGTTCCAAAGCCTGTTTGGCATACCGGTCATACAATTCCAAAGCACGCTCTTCAGTCATGTCATCCGTTTCAGCATATCCCAGTTCCAATTGAACCAAGCCGATTATTCCATAATTTACAATAGCGATAAACTCCGAACGGATACCTTCATTCACCATCGCCACCCCTTTGGTTTCAATGCTACGAATACGGTTTGCCTTGATAAATATCTGATCGGTAACAGATGAAGGGCGCATGATACGCCATGCTGCGCCGTAATCGTGCAGTTTTTTCGCAAACAAATCACGGCAAATAGCTATCACATGTTCAAATTGTTGTTTCGTATCTTTCATCACACTCTATGATTAGGCGGCAAAGTTACGCATTTTTCTGCTTAAGCGTAAACAAAAAGGCGGAAAAGAATACTCTTTCCCGCCCTATTTTATATTTCTTAATTAACTAAAGCTTAAGAACATCTTAACACTTGTCCCGGACGAAGAATAGTTCTGCGGGTAATGTGGTTCAACTTGCATAAAGCATCAATAGATGTACCTGTTTTCTGTGCAATGCGGCTCAATGTATCCCCACTTCTTACCTTATGGTAACGGATAGTACCATCTGATGAAGCAAGCAAATTCACATTCTTACTATTAGTCCTGTTACGCTGGTATCTGTTATTACCTTTTCTAAACAAATAAGAATCGGCTACAATATCCTGTTTTTCAAAATCAAATAAAAGTGCCGGATTAATGGCCTGTCCCAAGAAACGGGTTTCAAAATGAAGATGTGATCCAGTAGAACGCCCGGTATTTCCACCCAATCCGATAGGTTCTCCTGCTTCTACGTACTGGTTCTCATCCACAATCTGCTTTGACAAGTGACCATATACTGTTTCCAATCCATTCTCGTGACGAATCACCACATATTTTCCATATCCGCGGCGTTCATACTTCACCATACGTACCTTTCCACTGAAAGCTGCACGGATCGTATCACCTATATATACTTTTATATCCAATCCATTGTGCATACGACGACGACGGGGACCAAATTTAGAAGTTATTTTTGTGTGTTCTGTCGGCATACGGAAACCGGTCATATCAATACGGAATGTATCAGGAATAGTAACAGTATTACCATAAGCGTGTACACGCTCGTTACTCCAATTAGGGTAGAGACTATATGCAGGATAAGCTGACTTTTCCGCCTTTATCTGACGAATCAATGCAACAGAATCTACTGCTTTCAATTTTCGGTCGATAGGTGCCTGGCGTGCCAACAGATCCTGTCCTGACACATTCAGGCTGACTAGGGCGAAGGCTGCCGCTGCGACTACTTTAACACATTTCAAAATCATCCGTTTTTTTGGTTTTTCTTTTAATATTCGTCATTAGCATAAAGGGAGCCGAACACAGCTTGTTTATACTCGAATATCTCATCTGGTTTAAAAAATCGTTTAAGTTCCACTTCAGCGGTTTCCGGCGAATCGGAAGCATGAACTATATTCTCTTGAAAGCTCATGCTGTAATCTCCACGGATAGTACCGGGAGCCGCCAGACGTCCGTTAGTAGGACCGGTTAATGTTCTCACTACTTGAACTGCGTCCACACCTTCAAAGCAACATACAATAACAGGACAAACCATCATTGCATCTTTCACGCGCTGAAAGAACGGCTTTGAACTTAAATGAGCGTAATGTTCGCTAAGCACTTCATCCGTCAACTGAACCATTTTCATTCCGGCTAAACGCAGGCCTTTTCTTTCAAATCTATTAATAATCTCACCCACCAAGCCCCTCTGCAGAGTGCAAGGTTTCAAAATAACCAGCGTTTTTTCCATCATAATATTGGGTTCATTTAAGGTTTATACTGTGCTTTTTCCAAAAATTCTTCCAAAGATAAAGATTTTCCTTGAGAAAGAAGGAGCTTCTTTAACTCTTTTTGTATGTAAGTTATATACAATGCTTCGATAAAATGTTCAGAAACCTCTATAAATAAAGGGGAAACACCACAAATATGTTATGCAACATATATCTTTATTTTTAACAATGTAGTAACATAAACTAAGAAATAGCCGCCCAATTTATATTTGTTTTACGCAATGCTTGCAATTGCCGCCAAAGAATAGCATTTTCCGGATGAGTTCCTGCAGGGTCTTCATCTACAATACGATTTGCCACATCACGGACATATTGCAATAATTGACCGTCACGGGCAATATCGGCTATCTTCAAGTCAAAAGCGACACCACTCTGCTGGGTTCCCTCTAAGTCACCGGGACCGCGCAACTTCAAATCGGCTTCCGCTATCTCGAAACCATCATTGGTCTGTACCATTATTTCAAGCCGCTTGCGAGTTTCTTCGGTCAGTTTGTAAGTGGTGACCAAAATACAATAAGACTGATCAGCTCCACGTCCCACACGCCCACGCAACTGATGCAATTGTGAAAGTCCGAAACGTTCGGCGTTTTCAATGACCATCACCGAGGCATTCGGGACATTCACCCCGACCTCAATCACTGTAGTGGCCACCATAATCTGGGTTTCACCACTGACAAAACGCTGCATCTCAGCATCCTTCTCCGCCGGTTTCATCTTACCATGCACCTTGCTGACCTGGCAATCGGGAAATTCCGCACAAATCAGTTCATACCCCTCTTCCAGATTCTTGATATCCATTTTTTCACTCTCCTTTATCAAAGGATAAACAATATAGATTTGCCGCCCTTCTTCTATCTGTTTGCGAATGGAAGCATAAAGACTGGCACGGCGATTGTCAAACTGATGGATAGTCTGGATGGGTTTACGGCCCGGCGGCAATTCGTCAATAACTGATACATCAAGATCACCATACAGTGTCATAGCCAAGGTACGGGGAATAGGGGTAGCCGTCATGACCAGCACATGAGGCGGACAAACATTCTTGCTCCATAACTTGGCACGCTGAGCCACTCCGAAACGATGTTGCTCGTCTATAATCACCATTCCTAAAGAAGAAAAACCCACAGTATCTTCCAAAACGGCATGCGTGCCTATAAGAATCTGAACATCCCCCGTCAGCAAATCCTTCAATATCTTCTCACGCTTCTTTCCTTTGACAGATCCCATTAAAAGTTCCACGCGCACATCCATGCCAAACAGGAATTTCCGAATGGTTTCATAATGTTGGGCGGCAAGAATCTCTGTAGGAGCCATCATACATGCCTGATAGCCATTATCCAGTGCGATAAGCATGGACATCAAGGCCACCAATGTTTTCCCACTTCCCACGTCACCTTGCAGCAAACGGTTCATCTGCCGTCCGCTTCCCATATCTTTTCTTATCTCCTTTATCACCCGTTTTTGCGCTCCGGTCAGTTCAAAAGGAAGATTCTGTGAATAAAAAGTATTAAAGATCTCACCCACCCGTTCAAAACGCAGGCCCCGATATTTACGCTGCCTGTCTTTACTGTAACGTAGAATATTGAGCTGCACATAGAACAGCTCTTCAAACTTCAAACGATATTGGGCCTTCCGCAGCAATTCGGGATTCTTGGGGAAATGAATATTACGGATGGCCTCATCCAAAGACATTAAATGATGCTCCTCCACTAACCGAGGGGGCAATGTTTCAGCAAGAGGTTCCTGTAGCAGGGCAAGCGCATTCTTCATCAACTTCTCCAGCCCATGAGAGTTCAAGAAACCGCGCTTCATCCTTTCCGTTGTGTTATAATAAGGCTGCAACCCCATCGTAGATAAGGTAAGTTCGCCTGAAGGATCCATATCGGGATGAGCCACATTGATACGGCCATTGAATACGGTCGGTTTACCAAAGACAATATACTCTGTCCTGGTCTTATAATGCTCTAGCAGATATTTAATTCCTTGAAACCAGACTAAATCAATGATGCCCGTACCATCAGAAAAATGACCGACAAGTCTGCGCTGTCTTCCCTCACCCAAAGTCTCAAAACTGAGGATTTCGCCTTTCAACTGGATATAAGGCATATTTCCGTCTATTTCATGGATATAATAAAGGCGGCTGCGGTCTACATATTTATATGGAAAATAGTACAACAAATCATGCAAGGAAAAAAGATTCAATTCCTTGTTCAAGACGGTTGCACGCTGCGGGCCTACTCCTTGCAAATATTTTATGTCACGCGTAGTGATATCGAACATTTCAAATTAAGACTTCCGCTATTTTCAAATCAAAAGGGGTGGTTAATTTAATATTTTCTCTATTTCCCTGTACCAGACAGACCTCCCTGCCCATCGCCTCCACTACAGAAGCATCATCAGTAAAGGCATCCGTATATTCCTGTTGATATGCCTCTTTCAACAACTGCACTTCAAAGACCTGAGGAGTCTGAACCAGTTTATAGTCATTACGCGGAACCGTTTCACTTCCCGGCTTCGTAAGATGACGCACGGTTTCCACCACATCAATTACAGGAATGACCGCTTGCTTAGTCTGCGCCGCCTCATAACATCCGGCTATCACTTCCCGGGAAACAAAAGGACGCACGCCATCATGAACACCTACCAAGCCTTCTCCCCTCACGTATGCCAATCCATTCTTTACAGAATGGAAACGGGTCTCGCCCCCATCGGCAATATCATGACGCAAAGCAAAATGATACGTTTCACAAAGATCTTTCCAGTAAGCCTGCTGGCTCACCGGAAGAACTAATATAATATGCATAGAAGAATCAAAAGCGTAAAAAGCCTCTATGGTACGCATCAACACAGGTTTGCCCCCTACAGGCAAAAACTGTTTGGGAATATCCCCTCCCATACGCAACCCTTTGCCTCCTGCAACTATAATGACATGCCTGTTCATTCTGCAATCATCATCCCTTGCTTCAATTCTGTCACCTTTTCCGCACCGACATATTTCTCGGCAATGGCAAATGAGAATGCCATAGCGGCACCGGGTCCTTTACCGGTAATAAAATTACCGTCTTTCTCTACCAAAGCGGCCGTATACTCAGCACCTTCCAGATACTTTTCGAATCCCGGATAGCAAGTTACTTTCTTACCTTTCAACAAACCACGCTTTCCATATACCAACGGAGCGGCACAGATGGCAGACAACGGACGTCCGGCTTCAGCAAATGTCATAATCAACTTGCCCAAACCTTCGTGAGCATCCAGATTTGTCGCTCCGGGCAGACCACCAGGCAATACAATCATCTCCGCATCCCCTTCTCTTACTTCTTCAAACACCATATCGGCTACTACCGGAACACCATGCGCACCGTTTACGGTCAGCACACCTGTTACGGAAACAGTCTTCACAGGCAAACCTGCACGTCTCAACACATCTACCGGGGTCAGCGCCTCCACTTCCTCGAAGCCTTCTGCCAAAAATACATAAATTGTTTTCATAAGCTACTTCAGTTTAAAGTAATATGTAATAGTACCTGTCTGGTTATTCACTCCGTCCACTTGGTTAAAGCGTGCCTTACGGGCAGCCTCTTCCGCCGCCTTCCGCAACGAAGCGTTTACTGTATTGGTACGTTTGTTGATACTGGTACTTATCACCTGTCCTGCGGGATTTACGGTAATAGTCACTACCACCCGTCCCTCATCCTGCACATTATAGACAGGCATCGGCAAACCGCCACTACCCAAAGAACGTCCGTTGAGGTCAAATGTTCCGTAACCGCCCACTCCGCCGGACTTCCCTTCCGAAGAGTTTCCCGTCGGACTGCCCTCCAGACCGGAGCCTGTGGTACCGGTTCCTTTATTTCCCATTTGAGTTCCCTTGCCAAAAGCACCGGCTATCTTCTTCGCCGCCGCTTCCGCTGCCGCTCTTTCGGCTGCCGCTTTCTTCTCAGCCTCTGCTTTTTCTGCTTCAGCACGCTTCTCGGCCTCAGTCTTCTCTTTCGGCTTTACCGTCTCCTTTTTCGGTACGTCCTTTTTAGGAGTCTCCTTCTTGGGCTTTTCTTTTTTAGGAATTTCTCTTTTAGGTTCCTTTTTGGGGACTGTCACCGTTTCCTCTTCTGTTTGCGTGATGATTTCCTCTTTTGTTTCGACGGGAGAAACCATTTCGGGTTCGGATACATCGGGAGCCGGAACCTCGGGCTCATTCATTATATCCACATCCGTCAGCGTATAAGGATCGGCATTTCCTTGAGAAAGTTCCGTATTTCCCAGCATAACAGGGACACCCCCTTCTTCCTGAGCCTGAGGGCGACGGATAGCAATCACCAACAGCAGGATTAGGAGAAGAATATGCAGTACAGCCGTACCAATCAGTCCTGTTATCTTATTTTTCTTCATGCTTACAGCTTAACGTTTCTTCTCAGGCGGACGTGTAGCCAACACCATCTTGAAGTGATTTTCATTAGCAATATTCAGTACCCTTACTATTTCGCGGTAAGGCACAGCCTCATCCGCATAAAGAGCCACATACATATCGGGTTCCTTCTCGGCACACCTTTGCAGGAATGCGGGCAGTTCTTCCAAGTCTATCGGCATTTCATCCTCATTGCCGAAAGCAGTATAGAAGTTCAGGTTCTTGTCAATGATTACCCTCGTAAGCGGCTTTGCCGAAGTCTGCTGCCT
>OLSA01002173.1_pt1 | contig 15071 bp, 16 predicted proteins | sample 1672731 | NCBI WGS metagenome assembly OLSA01 (sample SAMEA3136718, study PRJEB25190) | human gut metagenome | biome: human gut; feature: human-associated habitat; material: faeces | place: Austria | collected 2013
TGGAGCCGCGAACACGTCACAGGATGCGTACAGGGATTTGAGCTCTTCCTTGTTCTTGGGCCCAAGAAAATCGCAATCCAAGCCAAGTGCTTTGGCTTTGTCTTGCAGCATGTCCATTTCAGGCCCGTTTCCCACCACGAGGAGCTTCGCGTCAATGCCCTTCATGGCTTCGAACAGATAGCGAGCACCCTTCTTTTCCACAAGTCGGGCTACGAACAGCACAATTGGCTTGCCGGCATGCTTGCGCAGGCTTTCGTCACGATGTTCCGGACCAAAGAACGTAAGATCCACTCCCATGGGGATGACATGAATGTCTCCAGTATGGGAGTATTTCGACTGGAGAACCTTCTTCAAATCATCGGAAACAACGGTGATGGCACCGGCTGAATCAATAACGCGCTGCTTGAGTTGTTTGACCGGGAAACCATTGAGCGAAGTGACATCTCCACCCAGTCCAGAAATGATATAGGGACGCTTCTTCCTCATGAACGACTGAGTGACGCCCTGCGGCACGAACCAGTTGACCAGAACCGCATCGCAATGCTTCAGTTCGCGACGTGTGGCAAAGTACTGGGCGATGAAGAAGAAAGGCACCAACAGGCCTCGTGCCTTTTTCTCTTTGATACGTGGGACTATGGCGCCGGGATATGCAAGAGTCTGCAGCGAGGGGATTGGGAAATACTGGAATCGCTTGACGGTGATTCCTTCCATTTGTTCCACGGACTTCGCATTTGGAGCGGCCGGCACAAGTGCCGTTACGTCATAGTATTTCTTGAGCTGCATGCACAAGTCGTAAATGAACTTAGGCTCCGTATCATTCGCCCATCGAGGGAAGGTCGAAGCAGTCACCAGCAGTTTCTTTTTCATTGGCGGTATTCCTTGAAGTATTGGTACGTGCGTATGATGCCTTCATCCAATGATACAAAGTCATGTATCGACGCAATGCTCTTGTATTTTTCAATATCAAGCACTGAATAAGGCACATCGACCTTACGCCCCGGCTTATGTTCGAGGTGGATATTCTCAGGGAGGGTCGTACTGATTGTTCTGACCACGTCGGCGACCGATGTGCCGATACCACGACCGACATTATAGGTGGCGTTGGTCTCACCACTTTTGATGACATCGAGAACAGCCTGTATGGCGTCATCGATAAAGATAAAGTCACGCACCACTGAGCCGTCTCCAAAGATATTGATGGTTTCATGATTCAGTGCCTGATAAACGAGCTTAGTGATGAGACCAAGTGTGCCATGTGGATTCTGCCCTGGACCATATGGGTTCGAGAGACGAATGACCTGATATTCGAGGTCGGAGCTACGGGATGCATAGCGTAACGCCTGCTCGATCATTACCTTCTGTAGACCGTAGGCATTAATGGGGCTGGGCAAATCAGTTTCTTTGTTTGGGCGAGACGACGAGCCATATACTGTGCCGCCACTCGACATGAATACAACTCTGCCGACATGCTGTGCTGCGCAAGCATCAAACAACTCAACCGAGGGAATTACATTGCCGTAGATCTCGTCAAGGGTACCTTTCTCATTACCGGGGACAGAGGTACTGACCAAGTGAATAACCAAATCGGCGCCTGAAACCAACTCTTCAAAATCGTAGCCGGACCTGAATGAGCCCTGTGCGTAGCTGACATTAGAGGGACAATCAGTGTCACGCTGCGGTATTGTCCGGTCGAACACGGTAATCTCATGTTTCCCGGTTTCCACAAGACGGTTCACCAGGTTTCTACCAAGAAACCCCATTCCGCCTAGTACCACTATCCGCACTGCATGACCTCCTGACAGTCATTTTTCTCGGACTGCAAGTTCTATATAAACGCACTCAGTGTAGCAGTTTGTAAGTACGCTCGTCCTATTAGGGGACAGGCTATGTACAATGTTACCCATGCCTACGAATCGGTTTTCCACAGATTCCTTTCCAAAATTGGAACAGGATATTCTCGTCAGTTTTCTTATTCCTGTCTATGACGCAGAAGATAAGTTGCCTGCGACGCTGGATAGTATTGTAAAACAGGATAATGGGCATATTGAGATTATCTGCGTTGACGATGGGTCCTCCGATAGTAGTGGTGACATACTCAGCCGTTACGAACAGAAGTACTCCTTCTTCCATGCCATTCATCAGGAAAACCGAGGAGCTGCGGCAGCACGAAACTTAGCAATGGACCATGCAAACGGTATGTGGTTGTGTTTTATCGATAGTGATGACATCATTTCTAATGACACCGTTCGTGTAATCCAAGAGAAAGCTGATTCGTCCTGCGATATCATCTATTTTAACTATCAACAGTTCACGGACAAGCCATTAATGACTAATACTGGCACATGCGATAGAATATTTATTGAGGGAAAAGATATACTTAAACTTCAGGGTGATTGCATTAATCGTCTTGCGACCAATCATCCTATTATCCCCCATACCGTGCAACCAACGCCATGGGGAAAAATCTACCGCCGTTCTTTTATAGAAAACCATAATCTTCATTTCCGCTGCGGGCTGCAAATCGAAGAGGATGTGCTCTTCAACCTTACAGCTCTCTCTTTCTGCAGAAAAGCAGCGCATATAGATTTTGTTATGTATTATTATCGGTGGTCTATTCATTCGATTAGCCATAAATATAATCCACGCGTTATTGATAATGTCCAGAAAGCACTTGCAGCGTATCAAGAAATATTAAGTTCGTGCTATCCAAACCGAAGTGATATGCAAGAACTTTATCAATATCGCATATTATGGGAGTTGCTGTATTGCGTGGCCTTGGGACCTATCCATGTCCAGAATTCTGCATCATATAGTATTCGTCGTCGACAGTTCCTTGAACTTGTCAATGACCCTTTGTTTGCCAATGCAATACGTAATGTTCCTACAACCAAATTTGAATGGAAGCAATCCATACTCGCCACGCTAATCAAATATCGTCAATTCTGGTTGCTTAATATCCTTGGCAAGTTAAACAAATAGACAACACAGAGGTACTTTTTCATGCGCAAAGGGCTTCTCTACAACCTTATTAGTAATGTCATATTCTTTGCCAGCGGCTATGCGTTACACTTTTTCCTCGGAAGCAGTATGTCCCCTGCGGAGTATGGTATCGTTGGCAGCATTATCACTGTCTTAGATTTCGAGTATATGTTCCTTAGCAACGGTGCCAGACAATCCGCTGCTCGTGAGATTTCCTCGAAACGGTACGATATCAAAGATCTCATCCTCAAAACATTTGCTTTTCAGGCTATTCTTATCGGATTCTTTTTCTGTGTGAATTTCTTTGGTGCGCCTGTTTTTGGTCATGTGCTTAATGATGATTCGCTGACATTTTATTTCCGTGTGGCGGCTTTCCTTGTTCCCGCCAACGGCATCTATGTTATGTTGCTTGGCATTAATGACGGATTGCAACGTTTCGGTACTAGTGCATTGCTTGGGGGAATCTATCCCATCGCCAAGCTATCCGCCATCCCCCTTATTATATTTGTATTTCGCGATAATCCTGTGCTTGGTGTGGAAATTGGTTTTCTTCTTGCATTGCTTTCAACTACAGGGGTTGGAGCCGTTCTTCTGCTCACTCAGCGCAGGCCGCAAATCGACCAAAACCATGTCACCGAGACAATCCCGTTCCGTGTGGTAGCAAAGCATACATTGAGCTTTTCGTTCTTTTTCATCATTGTTTCTCTCGTGCTTAGCGTCGATACTTTGATCGTCAAGGCAACTATAGCACCGGCATCTTATGCCGGCTTTTACACAGGCGCGGTAAACTTCGGTAAGCTCTCATACAGTCTGATGTCGGCTTTTGCTACCATTATTCTTCCAGTAGTATCACAGCGGATTGGTGAAAAAGACATGTCAGGTGCGTTGAGCAAAATTCAAGAGAATTTGCTTCTTGCTGTCGCTTTTATCCTGCCAATAACTTTAGCTATATCTGCCACCAGTGCTCCGTTATTGTCAGCATTCTACAAACCAGAATATGCTGCGGCTGCTCCAGCGTTATCCATGCTATCGTTATCTAATTTTTTCATGGGATTAATAGTACTATTCAACATGGTACTTTCCGCATATGAAAATACTCATTTCTCCGATGCTCTGTCGATTATTTCATTAATTATCGTGGTGCCGGCATTTATCATCGCAGCAAAGACCGGTGGCATCACTGCACTTGCCGCAACAAGCATGGTATGTACATTCACCGGTGCTGCCGTATCCTATTGGCGCATCCTGACCAAGATTGGGCAAGTAATCCTACCGAAAACGGTTTACGCCTTCGCTCTCAATATTGTCTACTGTCTCGTTAACGTTATAATTGCTCGACTGATTCCAGCGAATCTTATCGTTCTTGCACTCGTATATGTCATATCATATGCAGGATATGTAGCCATGCTTCTATTGTGTAAAATCATACATATTCCGCATTTCAGCAATCGGTGACCAAATCGTTAACAACAGCGATAATCATATCTCTTTTATGCTAGCTAAAGGATTATCACAATGAAGAACCGTATCCACAGCAAGAAAGATCTCAACACGTATCTCATTTGCGATGAAATTGCATTCACTGGTCATAAACTATCCACAATCAGACGAATCCTTCTTTGCCTCGCTCGTCATCAGAATCTTGGTCTGTGGTTTTTAAAGAAAAATCGACGACTTGAATACCGATTCAACAATCGGAATAAGTCACCATTCCATAAGCTCGTGTACTTTCTCGCTGGATATCGATATGTTCGTTGGCAGCACCAATACTCCTGCTCCATTCCGGTGAATGTCATCGGCCCTGGATTCCGAATCTGGCATTTCGCTCAAGGATCTATCATTATCAACGATCAGGCCATCATCGGAACCGGATGTTCCATCAGCGCGGGATGCTGTATCGGTCAGGCAAAAGAGCATGCCCCAATCATCGGCGATGCTTGTGAAATCTGTTTAAATGCTACGGTTCTTGGTGGCATACATGTCGCCGATCGAACGGTTATAGGAGCAAACGCACTGGTACTGAAGAGTTCAGAGGAATCAGAGGTCACTATAGCCGGTTCTCCCGCATCGGTGATTTCGCATCATTACGCGGAATATAACCGAACACGGTATGGAAAGATAATGCAGTTTCTTCAATCACGAGATTGAACGGACCATTTGCTTTTTTCGGAAACGGTGTTTCCTTTTGCGCAGTAAACGAATGGCCATCTCTGTCTCGATTTCGAAAATCTGAGACAGAGATAATCTCTGTCTCAGTGACACTAAATCAACAGTGCTCGGTCATATATTTGTCGCATGCGCCAAATCGTCCATATAGTTAGCTTATTATTCTAGTCCAAAGATCCCACGTTGAAGCGCACGGCTGGACCTGAATCATTGTCGGTGGGCACCCTCACCACATTGGAGTCAGAGGCAATAGTCGGACGCGCATAACCTTCACACGCACCCAGATATTTCACTTCTGAGCGAGACCAGTTGAAAGCATACATTCCATCATTGTCGGTCTGGGAGCCGGAACCCCATACAATCCACTGATTGTTCATGGAAGCAATCACGCTGGGAGATTTGACGTGCATCCAGCCAAGGTTGGTCTTGAAAACATCAGACCAAAGACCAATATAGGTACTGCTTTTCAAAGTACCGTCAGAAACCGCGACCGCACGAAAACCGCCGTGTGCCCACACACCTGCGATACCCCATTTGTTTCCATCCGACGTAACGGTATACGTCAGTAGCCTTATCGACGCCACTCCGACATCCTGCGCACCATCCGGTCCGGACTATCCAACGCTCGCCTGGAGGCAGTCAACAACAAGATCAAGACCACCATCAAGATCGGCTACGGCTACAGGAACCTCGGCAACCTTATCGCCCTGGTCATGCTCAAATGCGGCGGACTCGACCTCCGACTCCCCGGACGCCAATAACCAGTAGGGACAACCAGCAATCCCCACCCACACAAACACCCGAAGAGCCATTTTTATTCATTGCGGAATGAATGACATACCCGTTGGCGTCCTTTGTGGGAGTCGCAATCCACTTCTGTGCCATAGAACCGTTGGAGCTCCATTGTTGCACGTTGACACCGTTTCCTCTAGTACCAGAGTAGACATCAAGTGCCTTCCCCGACTTCACACTGGTGAAGGTAACGAATCCATTGGCATCATGAGTCACTTTCCAACGCTGCGCCGATGAACGGTTATTACTATAGAGCTGTACGTTGGCACCAGCAGCTACGGACCCGTTAGCAACATCTAACAGTTTGTTACCGTTCAGGGCACTGGCGAGGCCACACTCACCGTCCTTCAAAGCGCCTCGATTAGCAGCAGCGAAATCATTCATCTCGGTTGTTTCATTGGTGGAGGCCCAACGTCGAGCCGCGGTGCCATTTGCGGTCCGCGTTTGGAGGAACACCTTATTTCTATTGCTGCTACCGGGAATATCAAGCACAAGGTTTTTATCAAGCGCCGAATGCAGTGCAATGCCATCGCCATCGTTTACCGCAATCCACCGTTGAGCAAGAGAACCGTTCGAGTCCCATTGTTGCACTTTGCCGCCGGGCTTCTTATTACCAGATGCGATATCAAGTGCTTTACCAGATTGCGCACCCGTAATAACTAGGTAGCCTTTTGCATCATGCGTTATATTCCAACGTTGTGCGAGGGTGAAATTATCAGCATATGTCTGGACTCGAGCATCTTTGTTCACCGAGCCGTTCTCAATATCAATGAGCCAGTGTCCAGATAGTGCATAAGCAAATGTGTACTGGCCATCCGTCAGCACATCCTTATTCGCCGCAGCAAAAGCATCCATGGACTCAGATGCAGCAGCTGTAGCATCGGATTTCTTAGCATCCGTTGATCCTGGCTGAGACTCTTTAGCGGTATCTCGGGAATCCTGCTGCGTCGTTGTGGCATCATCTTTGGCAGCGCCACCTTGCTGGTCATTAGTTTGGCCGGAACCAGACGGTGTTTGCGTATTCTGACCATTTGCGCTGCCTGTATCTCCGGCACCATCATTTTGCAAGCCCGGAGTTGCAGACTCGCTCCCCATTAGGCTGCGTTGTTTCCGCACCGTTTGGCTGAACGTTGTCATCGGCGATGGCCGGTGAAGGCATAATCGCTATTACACTTAATGCAACGGCCGCCATACTCCCCGCAAGCCGCTGAACACGCTTCGTACGCATAAACCCAGCTTCCTCTCACAGCTCTCGTCATACGAGAATATGTAATAACATATAAACCGTAGGGGCTATATTGATGGCCGAAATGGTGATTTCGTCAAAATGCCTGTCATACTGAATATGTCCACATAAAAGATAAAGAGGAAGCGCCCAAGCCTTGCCGAACTCCACCCCCCTCGTCTCAATCATTGTACCGGTGTATAACGCCGAGGATTATCTACGTTATTGCGTGGATTCGATTCTGCAGCAGTCGTACGCGAATCTTGAGGTGATTCTTGTAGATGACGGGGCCAAAGACTCCAGCCCACAGATTTGCGATGAGTTTGCGGCGCAAGATAACCGTGTCACTGTGATTCATCAGGAGAATGGCGGCATCGCCAAGGCCCAGAACACCGGGCTTGATGCCGCGCATGGTGAATACATCGCGTTTGCCGACAACGACGACATCCTGGACCGCCACAACATCGAATATCTCCTGCACGCGTTGCAAAACACCGGTGCGGACATGAGTAAAGCCCGCTGGCGTCAGTTCGGAGTCTCCCAACTAGATGAAGTCGCTCAAGAAGCCGCAACCGGCGCAGAAACTCCAAGCAAAATCACCGTGTTTGAGCATCCGCTTGCCGCCTATCAGACCGTATTCTGCAAGAGCCTGCGCATCATTGGAGATAAACTTGGCCGCAGCACCGAAGCCCGCTACTTCAACGAGGCCAACTGGTGCCGCTTGTACAAGCGCGAGCTGTGGGACGGGATTCGATTCCCAGAAGGCATGTATGCGCAAGATGTGATGGTGGCCGGTGACCTGTACATCCGCATGCGCAAAGTGGCTGATCTCGGCGTGAACCTGTACAACTGGCTGCAATCAGCAGGCTCAGTGACTCATCAGGAACGTAGCTTCGGCTTTTACCACGACAATTTCGCCGCAGGAGCCGCAAACTTCCGACTCTGTTTGGAGCAAGGCGTACGTCCTGGCCGCAGCTACTACACACTCGTCGGAGCCCTCCACGAGGAGACTACCGCACCTGATTTTAGCGATGCCCTAAATGAGCAGCAGCATAAGGCCGATCAGGATGAACTCAACGAGCTTCTCGGCAAGCTCAGCTACGTACAGCGTCTCCATTGCGCCATGATCCGGCAAATTCGACTTCTTGAGAAGCACATCTACGACGCCAGAATCAAGAATATGAAGTAGCAATTGTATACATAGTGGCAACAGCAGATTATTTGATTACAAGGTTGAAAAGAAGATAAAGATATAAATATAAGATAATAGAAAAAATGCACTCTGTTATCTGTCTACTTTTATCTCGGATACATAAGCGATATCTTTTAAATCAATATCGTAATGTTCCTCGTAGCTATAGCCATCAGCATCAGAATAACTAAATGACACGGACTGTATGGGTGTCTTTTGATCAAAGACAATTGCATCAAACTCGCCTCTACCGGCCGCTAGCAACGTGACCTTATCTCTCGGGGCTAAATACGAACATTTACGAGTGCCCATACACTCCTGCACGTCTCCAGCGGGATGTGATCCCAAGGGCCAGGGGATTCCAGGAGAGACTTGGATAACCACACTGAGCGCCACTGACCCCCCCAATATTCTCAGCATAAAAAGGCGGGTTCTAGTGATCGTTGCAACACCTGACCTACCGCAAGGAGGGTCAGGTGACCAGAAGCCACCGAAACGAAGACCGTGGCGGGGAACACCGTTGGACGTTCAACGGCGTCGAATATCCGACGAGGAAGCTGATGTGCGAGGCGAGACGCGCCGAGTACGTGCGCCTGCTGGACGAGGAAGGCATGAACTTCACCCAGGCCGCGCACGCGGTCGGCGTCTCGAAACGCACCGGCAAGGCGTGGCGCAACGGCAGGACGCGCGCCACGGGAAGGAACGAGAAACCCCTGGTGGACTGGTATCGTTCCACCATGGACAAACCCAAGACCCTCCATCCGCGCTACCTGAGCCAGGAGGTGTATTTCGTCAAGTCGGTGTTTCGTGTTTAGTCATGTATTTTTTTCGGGTTTAGGCAGTTGCATGCATTTTCCTTATTTTTCCGGTTGCGCGGAGGTGTTCCTGCCGAACATGAGGGCCTCACTGACGCGGCGGCTCTGGCCGGTGAACTCGAGGAGCCGCCCGTGGTGCACGATGCGGTCGATGATCGCTGCGGCGAGTTTGTCGTCCGCGAAGACCGTGCCCCATTTACTGAACTCGATGTTCGTGGTGAATATGATGCTCCGTCTTTCGTAGCTGCCCGCGATGATCTGGTAGAGCAGGCGCGCCCCGTCGATGTCGAAGGGTACGTAGCCGAACTCGTCCAGTATGATCAGGTCGGCACGGCCGATGTCCCGGAGCATCGTCTCGAGCGTGCCGTCGCGTTTGGCCTTGCCCAGCTGGAGGACGAGCTCGGCGGTCTGATGGAACCGCACGCCCAGCCCCATGTCGATCGCCTTCATGCCCAGCCCGATCGCGAGATGTGTCTTTCCGCGCCCGGTCTTGCCGTAGAACACCAGGTCCTGCGCGCGCGGGATGAAACCGAGCCCTAGGAGCTCATCGAGCATGTAGCCGTCGGGGAGCCTGACGTTCGTGAAGTCGTAGCCGTCGAGACCCTTGACGACGGGGAACCGGGCGCGGCGCAGGAGCCTGTCGTGCTTCGCGCGTTCCCTGTTCGCCAGTTCCGTGTCGAGCAGGCGGTGGACGGCGTCGACCTGGCGGGGCGTGGCCCAGCCGGCGAATTCGTCGATGCTCGCCTTGGAGATGAACAGCTTGCGGGCCTTCTCGTAGAGCCCTTCGTCCGTCTTCGTGTTCATCGCCCGCCTTCCTGCACGCCGACGTCCGCGGTGAACGCGATGTCGTATTCACCCGGATCCGGCCTGTCATCGTCGTATTCGATACCCGCCACGCCCTCGGCGAGCCTGGCCGCGAGCAGTGTGACACCGGCGCGGTCCGCCCCGCCGGTCGATTCGAGGATGGAAAGCATCGCCTCGACCGCGTTCGCCCACCCGGATTCCCTGTCAACGCGTTTGAGGGTCTGCAGCGCCTCGTTGCGTGTCTGTCTGTCCTGCCGATCCAGCCATTCCCGCAACGGGTCCGGCAACGCGTCACGTACCCGGCTGTTGGGCCAGGACGCGGGCTTGTTGCACAGCAGCGCCAACTGCATGGACGGGTCCTCGCTGTTCGTGCTGGCCTGGCCGTACGCCCGAGGATGGGTCGCCAGATGCTTGCCCGACGAGTCGAGGACCTCGACCTCGAGCGCGCGGAGGCCCACGATCACCCCTCTGCCCGCGTTCGCCCGGTCCGCGGAACAGCGATGCCGTCCCCGGGCGCGGCCACGCCGTACCGGTCGGCCTTCATATGCCGCCACGTGACCACGTCGAAACGCTTCCCGGGCAACGGCAGCAGCGCCGCACGGTCCTCGGAGAACAGGCCACGTTCCTCCGTGTCCTTGCGGCAGTGCGGTTTCGTGGCCAGCTCCAGGCACCGGTCCGGCAGCCCGGCGCTGAAGTTCTCCAGGCTCCATACGCTCGGCCGGGGCACGAACAGCTTGCGCCGCACCATGCCGACCTTGGACTCCACCGCGCCCTTCTCATGACCGGAATACGGGTTGCAGAACGAACAATCGAACCCGTAATGCGCCTGGAAGGCCTGGAACAGGTGCGTCAGGCGCGGCTCGCGCTCCCCGTACCCCTTATGGCCCACGCCGGCGGCGTTATCGAACACGATCCGCTCCGGCACACCGCCCAGCCACTCGAACAGGTTGCGCAACGCCAGGCACGTGCACTCAGCGTTCTCGCCCGGCATCAACTGCACCAGACCGACGTTCGAATACGGGAAATCAAGCACGAAATGATGCATCCGCTGCACCACGCCGCGCAACAGCACGTCGACCTCGCCGAAATCGGCCTGCGCCTCGCCTGGATGCCATACCAGATCCATGAACGCCTCATCACGCTCCGCCGCGAACTCACGCCTGAGCCGCGCCACCGCCCGCGTCACCGTGGACAGGGAGACCTCCGCGCCATGCTCGTCCCTCAACCGCTCCCAGATCCTGGTCGCGGTATGCCGCTGCTTGCGCCAGTTCGCGCGATCCTCCGCGAGCCACTGCTCGACCGCGGGCAGATACGGGTCCGACCGCCGACGCGCGCGGCTTTCTCACCGACGGCACGGCCGACAGATCCTCCTTCGCGAGGTACTTACGCACCGTCGGCTCCGCCGGCATGTGTTTTCCGCGCGATCGACGCGACGGATTCCCCGTTCCGCCGCAAACGACGGATAGACTGTACTTGGGGCATGCTGATCATAATCCTTTCCGGTCCTTTCTGGCGGAGATACAAGCACCATCCAGTTAAGACCATTCCGTGGTCGGCATGCTCTGCCTAAACCCGAAAAATCATCGTGACTAAACCCGCAACAACTAATTGAACACAAACAGACGCGACCCCCAGCCAGATGGAATTCATGGAATCGTGGATGAACGCCGAGATCGAATCCAGGGAACGCTCCAAACGCTCACGCCTGCTCAAGGCCGCCGGATTCCCCGCCGACAAGGAGCTCGGCGGCTACGACTGGACCCCGATCCGCTTCCCCGTCGACTACGGGCGCGGGTGTTTTGCTTCAATGTTTGTTCGACAGGTTCGGCAGTGTTTTTCCGTAGTGTGGGCTGATGGTTTTCCCCGGTGTCGTCATCGTTTCCCGGTGATGTGATAGGCATCGGTGCCGCCGCCTGTATATTCCCGAGTTGCCAATCGGTTTTGATTCGGCCGGTTGCCGCCGGCCGGCGCTCGGGAAGGAAAGGAACATGGCGATACCGATGCCCATTGTGCAAGATATCAGGAGACTCGACCGGCAGGGAATGTCGCGCGCGCAGATAGCGCGGCGTCTTCACGTGGATCGCGGGACGGTCGCGAAGTACGCGGATATGGAGGATTGCTCGCCCAAGCCGAAGGCGGATCGCAGGTACGGGTCGAAGATCGACCCGTACGCGCATCTGGTGGACGAGTGGCTGGAGGCCGATCGTCTGCTGCCCAGGAAGCAGCGGCACACGATCAGGCGCGTGCACGACCGTCTGCTGGCGGAGACGGATTACGACGGCGAGTATTCGACCACGATGCGTTACGTGCACCGGTGGCGCGAGGCGAACCGCGGCGTGCCGGATCGCGAGGGGTACGTGCGGCTCGAGTGGGCGGCGGGCAGCATGCAGGTCGATTTCGGCGTGGCCCGGGCCCGGATCGCTGGCGAGATGGCGGACGTGCATTGCCTGGTGGTCTCGTTGCCGTATTCGAACATGCGGTTGTGCGTGGCGTTGCCGGGCGAGAACGCGGAGTGTCTGTGCCATGGCCTGATGCTCGTGTTCGAGCATATCGGGGGTGTTCCTCCCGTGATCGTGATGGACAACGCGACCGGTGCCGGCCGGCGCAACGCGAAGGGCGAGGTCGCGTTGACCGGGGTGTTCTCCGCGTTCGTGGCGCATTACCGGCTCGAGGTCCGGTTCTGCAACCCGTATTCGGGCAACGAGAAGGGCAGCGTGGAGAACGCGGTCGGGTTTTTGCGGCGCAATCTCATGGTGCCGCCCATGCGCGCGGAATCGTATGGGCAGTTGAGCCGTCTCCTGCTGGAGCGGTGCGACGGGCTCGCCAGGGACTCGTATTGCCCGAGGTTGCTGGACGTGCCCGTGGCCGAGGTGTTCGACGAGGAGAGGGCCGCGTTGATGCCGTTGCCGTCCACGGCGTTCGACCCGGTTCGCTGGGAAAGCCGGACGGCCGACAAGTACGGGCTGGTCGACATCGACTCGAACCGGTACCTCGCCGGCCCCGATTCGGCGCGTTCCAGGGTATTGGCCGCGATCCGGTGGGACACGGTCACGCTCACCTCGCCCGCCACCGGCGAGCTCTTCGCGGAGTATCCCAGACAGTACGGACGGTCGCGCAATGTGGAGGATCCCGCGCTCGTGCTTCCCCGGCTCGCGGTCAAACCCCGCGCGTGGCGGGAAAGCTCGATCCGCCCGGACGTGCCCGACGATATACGCGCGTGGCTTGATTCCATGGACGAAAAGACGTTGAGGGAGAGCCTCAAAGCGATCGGGGACGCGTGCCGGGCGGCCGGGTTCGATCCCGCGATGCAGGCGTGCGGCGAGATCCTGCGCTCGAACAGGGACATGGGCCTGCACGCGGACTCGCTCACCCCGATCGCGTTGCGCATGCGCGACGGCGAGTGGGAATACCCCGGCGGGATCGAGGAGCCCGACCTGAGCGGCTACGACCGGTTCATCACCGGCACGGACGACGGAGGGGAAGAACGGTGAGCGTCAGACCCGATCCGGTGATCCCGGAGACCCGACGCAGGCGCGCGTCCACGACCGAGAAAAGCGAACGCATCCTGAAGATGAGCCGCAGCCTGACCCTGACACGCAGCGTGCTCGCCGGCACGCTCGCCGAGGCCACGCCCAACCAGCTCGACTTCATCGAACGATGGTTCACGGCCGAACTCGACTCGCGCGAGCGATCCAAACGCCTGCGCCTGCTCAAACAGGCCGGCTTCCCCGCCGACAAGACCCTCGACGGCTATGACTGGACCAACCTGAAGATGCCCGCCGACTGGGGGCGCGCGCAGCTCGAGAACCTCGACTTCGTCGCCGGATGCGAGGACCTCGTGCTCTACGGGCCCGTCGGCACCGGCAAGAGCCACCTGGCCATCGCGATCGGACGGCTCGCCTGCGAGCGGGGCGTCCCGGTGCGCTTCTTCACCGCGACCGGACTGCTCATGCGTCTGCGCCGCGCCCAGCAGGAGAACCGGCTCGACCGGGAACTCGCGAGCATCGGCAAGGCCCGACTTCTCATCATCGACGAGTTCGGCTACCTGCCCATAGACGAGGAGGGCAGCAGGCTCCTCTTCCAGATCATTTCCGATTCCTACGAGACAAGGAGCATCATCTACACCACCAACATCGAATTCAGCGGATGGGGACGCGTGCTCGGCGACAAGAACATGGCCGCCGCCCTCATCGACCGCACCGTCCACCACGGACGGCTCATCAGATTCGAGGGCCGCTCCTACCGAAGCGAACACGCCCTCATGACCAAATAACCAACACAACGCAGACAGGCAGCGGCCGATACCGCACACCCTGCGGAAAACCCGCTGCCTACACTGCGGAAAAACACCGCTCACAAAGCGGACGCCAACTTGCTAAAACACACGCGGGCAGATCACGACCCTCGACTTCATCGCCGGCCACGACGACCTCGTCCTGTTCGGCCCTCCCGGCACCGGCAAGACCCACCTCGCCATCGCGCTCGGCAGGAACGCATGCCGCAAGGGCATACCCGCACGCTACTTCACCGCCGCAGGCCTGGTCATGCGGCTCCTCAGGGCCCAATCGGACAACCGGCTCGACCGGGAACTCGCCGCGATCGGCAGGACCCCGCTGCTCGTCATCGACGAACTCGGCTACGTGCCCATCGACGAGGACGGCAGCAGGCTCCTGTTCCAGGTCGTCACCAACGCGTACGAGACCCAGAGCATCATCTACACCACCAACATCGAGTTCAGCGGATGGGGCAGGATCTTCGGCGACCCCAACATGGCCGCCGCGATCATCGACCGCACCGTCCACCACGGACGGATGATCCGCTTCGAGGGCGAATCCTGGCGCAAGACCCACGCCCTCATGCAATAACCAATGCAATAACCAACAACCAGCAGGACCGGCCAACGCCGAAACGGCCTGAAACCCGCCGCTCACATGGACTAAAAGAAACGCCGAAACGGCCTACTCCAACTTGACAAAACACACCCGTGCTCTGGCTGCTTTCGACCATCATATTTCCTTCTCTCGGTCCGTCTCTCTCCCGAAAATTCTACGGGGATGGGATGACTGCGTGAGGGGAGTGCTCCCGTTCCCAAGATTAA
>OLSA01002189.1_pt1 | contig 15000 bp, 16 predicted proteins | sample 1672731 | NCBI WGS metagenome assembly OLSA01 (sample SAMEA3136718, study PRJEB25190) | human gut metagenome | biome: human gut; feature: human-associated habitat; material: faeces | place: Austria | collected 2013
TGCTTTTTTCCGTCATGAACCGCAATCGTGTGGCCGACAAACTCAGGGTAAATTGTGGAAGCTCTCGACCATGTTTTAAGAACCTTTTTTTCTTTAGCATCGTTCATAGCCACAATACGGCTGTAAAGCTTAGCTTCGACAAACGGTCCTTTTTTAAGGCTTCTGCTCATTGTTTAATGCCTCCTCCTTATTTACCGTTTCTGCGTCTGACGATGAACTTATCTGTTCTCGCCTTCTTGTTACGAGTCTTAACACCCATAGCCTTCTTGCCCCATGGAGTCATTGGAGACTTACGACCGATAGGCTGTTTGCCTTCACCACCACCATGTGGGTGGTCAACTGGGTTCATTGCTGAACCTCTTACATGAGGACGAACACCTAAATGTCTAACTCTACCAGCTTTACCCCAGTTAATTAAGGAGTAATCACCGTTGCCCACAACACCAACAGTTGCACGGCAGTTGTCATGAACCTTTCTTACTTCACCAGAAGAAAGTCTTAATGTAACGAATCCGCCTTCGGAACCGAGGATCTGAGCAGAACAACCAGCAGCTCTTGCCATCTGTCCACCCTTGCCAGCGATAAGTTCAACGTTATGAACGAATGTTCCATCTGGGATATTCTTAAGAGGCATTGCGTTACCAATTTTGATATCGCAAGCTTCACCAGAGATTACCTTGTCTCCAACGTTTAAGTTTTCTGGAGCGATGATATATCTCTTTTCACCATCAGCATAGTGAAGTAATGCAATGTTTGCATTTCTGTTTGGATCGTATTCGATACCAGCTACAACTGCTGGAACGTTATCCTTGTTTCTCTTGAAGTCGATGATTCTGTACTTCTGTTTAGCACCACCGCCTTGATGACGGGAAGTGATACGGCCTGTATTGCCGCGGCCACCCTTCTTGTTTAATGGAGCAAGTAATGACTTTTCTGGAGTACTCTTAGTAATACGTTCATTGCTAAGAGCTGTCATATTTCTGCGTCCGTTAGAGGTTGGCTTGTATTTTACGATTGCCATTTTTTCTTTCCTTTCGCATTTATCCGGAGATAGCGATTTCCTCCGATATTGTAACTAAATCTCTTTAGTCATTGTTTTCGCCGAAGATGTTGATTGAATCATTTTCAGCGAACTTGACATAAGCCTTCTTATAAGCTCTTGTCATCCCTTCGTAACGTCCAACTCTTCTCTTCTTTGGATGTACGTTAACTGTGTTTACAGATACAGGTTTAACATGATAGATTTCAACGATTGCCTGAGCAATTGCTGTCTTGTTAGCATTCTTTGCTACTTCGAATGTTACTGTATTGTTATCAGCAGAAGCAACGCTTGTCTTTTCTGTGATAATTGGTCTTACGATAATATCGCGTGCGCTCATGCGAACACCTCCCCTGCTTTAGCAGCAGCAGCTTCTGTGAATACGATCTTGTCAGCATTCACAATGTCATAGACATTCAAGCTGGAAACTGTTACTACAGTTGCATTTGGAACGTTTCTCATAGAAAGGTAAGCATTGTCGAAGTCTTCAGATGCTTCAGCAACGAATAATGTCTTTCTTTCGAATCCGAATGCAGCAAGTAATGCTACAGCCTTCTTTGTCTTAATCTCATCAAAGCTGAGATTTTCTAATACTGTTAAGTTAGCTTCAGCAACCTTTTCGCTTAATGCAGAACGAAGTGCTAATCTTCTAACCTTACGGTTTGTCTTTAAGTTGTACTTTCTTGGATGTGGTCCAAATGCGATTGCGCCGCCTCTCCACTGAGTTGCTCTTGTGGAACCCTGACGAGCTCTACCAGTACCCTTCTGACGGAATGGCTTCTTACCTGTACCAGATACAAAGCTTCTTGTCAAAGTGCTATGAGTACCTTGTCTTAATCCTGCCTGGTAAGCAAGAATCGCATCATAGATTGCCTGCTGATTTGGTTCTACAGCGAATACAGCATCAGCGAGTTCCATCTGCTTTACAGACTTTGCTTCCTGATTAAATACATCAATCTGTGCCATGCTTTATCCTCACTTTCCTTCAGCAACTGTTTCTGTTGCTAATTCTTCATTGATTGTTTCTTCAACCTTTTCAAGTTCTTCTTCAACAGAAGCACTTTCATAAGAGATGAGTTCAACAGCTGTTACTTCCTTCTTAGGCTTAACTGTTGTATGGATTGTTACAAGACCTCTCTTTGGTCCTGGAACATTACCCTTAACAAGGATGTATCCTTCTTCAGCATCAACCTTGATTACTTCGAGGTTCCGGTTAGTTGTTGTATATCCACCATACTGACCAGGCATTGCTGTACCCTTGTTAACTACACCGTTGTTACGTCCGTTAGTTGCTAATGAACCTTGGTGTCTGATGTTCTTGGATCCACCGTGTGTCTTAGGTCCCTGGTGAGCATTGTTACGAACGATTGTACCGTTGTAACCATGTCCCTTAGAAGTACCCTGAACATCAACGATATCGCCTGCCTTGAAGATGTCTGCTTTTACTTCAGATCCAACTTCGAGGTTGAGCATTTCATCATAGTTGAATTCCTTGATGAACTTCTTAGGTGCTGTGTTAGCCTTCTTAGCATGTCCAATTGCTGGCTTGTTTGAACGTTGTTCCTTAACGTCTTCGTAACCGAGCTGAACTGCTTCGTAGCCGTCAACATCCTTTGTCTTCTTTTGAAGTACGACGTTTGGCTTAACTTCAACGACAGTAACAGGAATCAGTGTTCCTTCGATCGTGAAGACTTGAGTCATACCAAGCTTACGTCCTAAAATACCTTTCATTTAATTTCACCCGATTCCTTTCTTAAAGTTTGATTTCGATATCAACTCCAGAAGGCAGATCAAGTCTTGATAATGCATCAATTGTTTCTGCACTTGGGCCGATGATCTCAATCAGTCTCTTGTGTGTACGGATCTCGAACTGTTCACGAGAGTCCTTATACTTGTGAACTGCACGTAAGATTGTTACAACCTCACGTTCAGTAGGCAGCGGAACAGGACCGACGATTTTCTTTGCGCCGTGGCTTGTTGCAGTCTTAACAATCTTTTCGCTAGCTGCATCTAAGCTTCTGTTCTCGTAAGCCTTCAAACGAATTCTTACAGAGTTCTTTGCCATGAATTTTTCCTCCTTATATTCACTCCCCTTAGGGATCGCTCTGTGTGAGTTCCCCGGTTATCATGCTATCGTGACAACGCATTTCAGCGTGCCGGCAACTTCCCACTTCTACGCGAGTGCTCAACTATATTACTACTATCATTTATCCAATGCAAGCCTTTTTTTAATTATTTTTGATATTTTTTCTCTTATCCACGGTTCTCAGCGTGCCATTTTATTCTATCATGGCTTATTTATGCTATATTTCGTTTGCATATTTATATTTTAATCTCATTTTTTATAGCTCATTTTGTATTTTAAAAATGAATATGTCATAGCAACGTGCATCAGTGTGTCGAGACTTTTATGCTGAATTCATTGATTTTCGCATATATATGCTTTCATATGTATGCTTTCTTCACATTTTATAGTTTCCATAAAAAAATAGAGAGCAATTTCTCACTCTCTAAAGAAAATATGTAAATTCGGGTTCTCATTCACGGCATTTCCAAGCATCATCAGCACTTTAAATGCATAAGAATGATCACATATATACCTGATATTCTCTTTCGTTAATAATATTTCTACTCGATCTTTCACTTCTGATAAACTATCCGCAATTGCATCCAATGTATTTCCTGTATAAGAAGGTAAATCAAACTCTGATTTGAAATAGGAAATTGCCTTCTCTTTATTTTCAATTTCATTTCCGATTAAATATATTGTCTTGTCATATTCACTATTCATATTTTCACCGTATCTATTCTATACACATTTTCTAAGAATCACAAAAAATCATGTACCTGTTTTGATACATGATTCATTGTTTATTGAATTTTATTTAACCAGGCTTTCATTTCAGATGCATTCGCCATAGAGGATAATGCGCCAGCTTTTGTCGTTGTATATGCAGCATATGCATTTGCAAATTTCAGATATTCTTCAAATGTTTCTTTTGATACTGCTTCAATATTTTCTACACCATCTCTTAACAATTGATATTCAAATGCTCCAATAAATGAATCGCCTGCACCTGTCGTATCAACAACATCTACGCAATACCCTCGAGATACTGCTTTTAGATTTTTTGTATATACTGCAGCGCCATCTTTTCCCATTGTGTATACAACACATTTCGTATTTCCCTGCAGTAAATCTGGAAGTGCTTCTTCAATATCTGTTTTTCCTGTGATGAACTCCAGTTCCTCATCAGATATCTTTACAATATCCGCAAGTGATAAAAATTCCTTCACAGTATTTTTAAGACATTCTTCACTTTCCCACAATGAAAGTCTTAAGTTCGGATCAAAGCTGATCAGAAGTCCCTTCTCTTTTGCCATCGCAATCAATTTACGATGTGCTTCTTTCATACTTGATTCCACAAGGTCTACACTGCAGAAATGAATCATTCCACAATCATCAAGAATGTTCTCTGGAATTTCTTCTTCTGTAAGATGCAAATCTGCACTATTCTTTCTATAGAAAGCAAAGTCTCTATTACCATCTTCTCTTAATGATACAAAAGCTAATGAAGTCTCACATTCACGATCACGCAAGATTGCAGAAGTATCAATTCCACTTTCTTGTAACGTTTCAACGATATAATCCCCAAAAGCATCTTCACCAAGTTTTGTTAATACTTTTGCTGGAAGTCCCATCTTGCTTACTGCACCCGCAACATTTGCTGGTGCACCACCTGCAGCTCTATGAAAGGAAGGAACATCTTTTAATGCAAGTCCTTTTACATCAGGCACAAAATCAATCAACGCTTCCCCAATAACACAAAGTCCCTTTTCTTCTGTATGATTCACAGAAAATTTATGCATCTGGTATAGATCCATTGTTCCTTCTGCTTCACCATCAAACAAGAATTCTGTTTCCATTCCATAGAATCTACATGTAAATACTTTGCTTCCGCCATTCACAAATATTTCAACACTTGTCGTATCCATAAAGATTTGAAGATCAGTTAGTTTTCCACAATGAACTGCTCTTTCACTTCTTCCATATCCATTTTTATCAAAGGATAGTTTTAATACATCATTCTTATATGATAATGTTAGTCCTTTTCTCAAATGCATCTTAAATGTATTGCATATATCAAAATGCATATCACATTCATATTGTAGTTCTTCCCAGGATACATTCTCGTTCAATGAACATGTCTTATGACTTCCACGTAATTGATAGATCTCATCGACTGGTTTCTGGCATAGATTGCCATTCTTCACAACAAGTTCTCTTGGAAGTGTTAATGCATGCTGCCATTGATGATCCACTGTTGGATTTGTATAATCCGCATCTGGAATTCCTAACCAGCCAATCATGATTCTTCTTCCTTTTTCATCCACAAAAGATTGTTGTGCATAAAAATCTGTACCACGATCTAACTGATGAATTTCTTTTACTTCAAAACGATTGTTATCAAAGTCAGCATCAATCTTCATCCAGCAGGACTGATGAACATTTGCATAATCTAATCCGTTCTGTTCTACACCTTGTGGACAACAAGTCAAATACCATTCACCATTCAATTCAAATAAATCTGGACATTCCCACATATATCCAAATGGAACTTCTGTAGTGATTCTATTTTTATATTTCCATGTATTTAAATCATCTGATTCATACAATAAGACCAGGCCTTTTCCTTGCTGATCTCTTGCACCTAAAACCATGTAATACTTTCCACTCAAAGAAAATACTTTAGGATCACGCACATGGCATGACATGTCTTCTGGATAATCTTTGTTACTCAGCACGCATTGCTTTTCACTCATTGTTACACCATCACGGCTTGTTACATGAATTGTATTTGATCCTCTGCCAGAATTGATATAATCATAGTCTTCACGATCGAAATATTTTACATTTCCTGTGTAGAAATAATGAATCGTATCATTTTCAACAAATGCAGAACCTGAATAAACGCCATGCTTATCAAGCTCATGATCAGGGAATAATACAGGTGTTTTTTCTTCATAGTGAACAAAATCTTTTGTTGTATACAATCCCCAAAGTTTCATCATACCTTCTGTATCAAATGGATCATATTGATAATAGATACGATATTCTCCATTCATTTGATGTAACCCATTTGGATCATTCAACCATCCACTTGCCGGCATCAAATGATACTTCAAGCTTTTTTTATCACTTCTAGCGCACTCTCTCATCTTTCCATTTTCGAGATACCAGTTACGATAATCTTCTTTTGTAACTTTTGAATATTTTTGAATCATTACACATTCTCCACAATATGAATTACATTTGTAGACACATCTGCAGATGCATTTGGAATTGTTTCCACATTTCTATCGTCTGCTTTTGTAACAACTAACATAGTCTGTGTGCTGTATCCTTTTTCACTGATTAGATTTAAATCCATCTCAGCAATCTTCTGTCCCTGCTGAACAGTATCTCCTTCTTTTACAGATAATGTAAATCCTTCTCCATTGAGATTCACTGTATCAATTCCCATATGAATCAATACTTCTACACCATCTTCACTCTCAAAACCAATCGCATGTTGTGTTGGAAAAATCATTTTTATTGTTCCACTAACTGGTGCATAAACTTCTCCGCTGACAGGTTCAACAACAACGCCATTTCCCATTGCTTTTGAAGAGAAGACCGCATCTGCTGCTTCGCTGATATCTTTCACTGTACCTTTCATGCAGGATGTAATGAATTCTGTTTTTGTATTTTCTTTAACTTCTGTCTTCTTTTCATCCGCATAATCTAAATCATATTTCTTAAAAAAGAAAGCTGTAAGAATTGCAGAAACAACCATAGATAATACTAAGCCAATCATAAAATTAACATAATCTGATGGTTTCATTGAAATAATACCTGGAATACCTGCTGCACCCATTGCCTGTGCAAGTACTTTTGTAGCAGCACAATATGCACTTCCTGCAGCAGATCCTGCCATTGCAGCATAGAATGGATATTTTAGTTTTAAAGTCACGCCAAACATTGCTGGCTCTGTAATACCTAGCAATGCAGAAACACCTGAAGCAGAGCAGATTGATTTTAGCTTTTCATTTTTTGTCATGAATAATACTGCTAATACAGCTGCACCTTGTGCTACGTTATTCATACTTGCTGTTGTGAAAATAAAACTGCCTCCTGTATGTGCAACATCAGCAATAAGCTGTGTTTCAATCGCAATAAAGCTATGGTGCATACCTGTCAAGCAAATTGGTGCATAGAATAAGCCAAATAATCCACCACCAATAAATCCAAGTGTGTTATATCCCCATGTAATACCAGCAGCTAATATATTTCCTGCTTCTCTTAATACCGGTCCAACAAAAATAAATGTTAAGAAAGAAGTCACAATAATAGATAACATTGGTGTTGTTAAGTTATCCAGCCATGTTGGCGTAACTTTATGAAGCTTCTTTTCAATTGTTGCTAAAATAAATGATACTGCTAGAACTGGAAGAACTGTTCCCTGATAACCGATTGCCGCAATCTTGAATCCGAGAATATTCCAATATGGAGGTTCTGCGATGCCAATGTTATATGCGTTCAATAGATCTGGATGTACCATGATCATACCCATTGCTGCACCTAAATATGGATTTCCTCCGAATTTCTTTGTAGCACTAAAGCCGATAAGTACTGGCAAGAATGTAAATGGTGCATTCGCAAATGTATTGATTGCCGTAGCTAATCCATTCCATTGTGGATAAATGTCAATGATGGATCTGCCATCAAACATGCCGGCTGTTAATACATTATTCAATCCCATCAATAAACCACCTGCAACGATTGCTGGAATGATTGGAACAAAGATATCACTTAACATCTTTACAAATCTCTGTAATGCATTTCCTTCTTCCTTTGTTTCTTCTACAGCAGTATTTGTATCAAATCCTAATTGTTTCTGCACTTCATCACATACAAGACTTACAAGTCCAGATCCAAAGATGATCTGAAATTGTGTCTGTGAAAGAAATACACCTTTAACTCCTTCAATATCACTAATGACATCTTCATTGCGTAAATGATTGTTACGAAGCTGAAATCTCAATCTTGTCGCACAATGTGTAACGGAAATGATATTCTCTTTTCCACCTACATTTTCAATTACTTCTTGTGCAATTCTTACATAATCCATAATTTTCCTCCCACCGGAATGGAACCGGTTCCACTATTATTATAATTCTCACAATTCTTGTGTCAATAGTATTTTTGAAATCGGTTCCACAAAAAGTAAAAAAATACATACTTTCTCCCTGAAAGTATGTATTTCGTATTTATCGTTTACTCACACTTCGTCTTTCAATGAATGAATAATGAATAATTTGCTTTTGTTTCACTTCACGTCCCTCAATCATATCTGTAATTGTCTGTGCAGCAAGTTCTCCCATTTCATACGAATCAAACATTAATGTTGTTAATTCAGGAACAATCAACTCACTCTCTTCATATCCACCAAATCCAATAACAGATACATCTAAAGGAATATGATATCCATTCTTCCTAAGAACACGATAAGCGCCAAATGCTAATCGATCCGTTGCACAAATGATCGCATCAATATCATTATGTTCGGTTAATAATTTCCACGTTGCATTCTGTGCATCCACAAAACTAAAATCACTGTATTCAATATTGATTGAATCTACAGAATATTTCTCCAATCCATCCAAAACACCCTGTTTTCTTATAACACCAACCGCATGATCATTTTCATCCACTGTAATAAAACCAATTTTTTTATGTCCTTTTTTTCCGATATATTCCCCTATAAACTTACCCGCATTATATTCATCATTCACAATGCAAGGGACTTGATCATCTTCCTGTGCCAAAATAATTACAGGTATATTTGTACTATTAATCAGTTTATGATGCTCTTCTGTGATTGAAATAGAACTTAAAACAATACCATCTACGCCAAGATTAATTAATCTAGATAAATTCTCTAATTCTAACGCAATATCATGATCACTATTACGAATAATCGTTACATAATCGCGATCTCTCAGATATCGATCGATACTTGTAATGACACGCGAGGTTACTTTTGAGTTCAACGTTGGAAGAATAACACCAATCATTCTGCTTTGCTTTGCATTTAATCTTGCAAATGCATTCGGATGATAATCATATTGATCCACGATTTCTTGAATTTTTTTTCTTGTACTTGCTTTGACACTTCCTCCATTTAAATAACGAGAAACTGTACTTTTGCTTACATTCACTTTTTTTGCGATATCATCAATTGTAATCTTTGCCATACGCTTTTACCACCAATCCAATCCATATTTACTCGCCTTCATATAATTGCTTAAAAGTATCATAATGATCTTCTGTATACCAGATATCTCCATCTTTTGAATATACGAGTCTTTTCTTCCCTCTTGAAGTTTTTCCTTCTGTATCTATATCACACTCGTAGTATACATCATCGACAGGCAAAACTTCTTCATAGTTTCCATACCGATCACCACCAATACTTTTCCCAGGTAATATTTTTGATAAAGCTCCGGATTCCCATCCATGCAATCTAGCTTCTTTTTTTGTCATGTAATTCGATGGAAGGTGTGAATACGTATGAATATATAAAGCAACTTCCTCTTTTTGATCTGTTTCAATTGTTTCACTAATATTTTGCGATTGATACGTTTTTGCTGATTCTTTTAAAGGTTGCGGAACACATCCAAAAAGTAAAAAAGAAAATAAAATATAAACTCTTAATTTCCGAAGCATATTATTGATTACCTAAGAAATATTGTTCTACTTCTTTAAAATCATGAACGATTGGAATATTCAATTCAGAAATTGGTCTTCTTTCATGGCAATACCATACAGGCTGCATTCCAATTCGCATCGCACCAGACAAATCTGTAAAGAATGTATCTCCAACCATTGCTACCTCATTTGGTGACAACTTTAACTTATCACAAGCAATCTGGAAAATTCTAGTATCAGGTTTTTGAATCTCATAATCTCCAGAAACAACAACTTCATCGAAATACGATTCTAAATGGAGTGATGAAATTTTTTTATGTTGAGAATGTGAAAAACCATTCGACAAAATAGCTAATTTATAATGCGTATGCAATTTGTTCAACACATCAAAAGCATCATCAGATACGATTTGAAATTCGTCAAAATGATCATACCAATATGCTCTCCAGTAAGAAACATCTAACTCTTTAAACCAGTGCTCTTTCATTTTTTCTAGTACATAAGCTTTATCACTATGACCAAATTCATCCCAGATCATGCATCTTTGAACCATTTCTTCAACATCCAGATCAGTTTTGTCTTTATTCGCAAGCGTACAAATCATCCACTGATACATATGATATGCAGAAGCATATCTCTTTGTTAATACACCATCGTAATCAAATATAATTCCTTTAATCATGTATTTATATTACTACAGACGCAAAAAAAGAGATACCCAAATTGGATATCCCTCACGTAACAATAAGAATTTAATTAAGCTTCGATTTCTGTAATAGAACCGGAACCTACTGTTCTACCACCTTCACGGATAGAGAACTTTGTACCGTTTTCGATAGCGATAGGAGCAAGAAGTTCAACTTCCATAACTACGTTATCACCAGGCATGCAGAGTTCTGTTCCTTCTGGAAGAGTGATTACACCAGTAACGTCTGTTGTTCTGAAGTAGAACTGTGGACGGTAGTTAGAAACGAATGGTGTATGACGTCCGCCTTCTTCCTTAGTTAATACGTAAACCTGAGCCTTGAACTTTGTATGAGGTGTAACGGATCCTGGCTTAGCAAGAACCTGTCCACGTTCGATCTGATCACGGTTAATACCACGGAGCAATGCACCGATGTTGTCACCAGCCTGAGCATAGTCAAGAGTCTTACGGAACATTTCGATACCTGTTACAACAGTCTTAGATGTATCCTTGATACCAATGATTTCAACTTCATCGTTTAAGTGTAATTCACCACGTTCTACACGTCCTGTAGCAACAGTACCACGACCTGTGATTGTGAATACGTCTTCAACTGCCATTAAGAATGGCTTGTCGTTGTCATGTGTTGGTGTTGGAATGTATGAATCTACTGCATCAAGCAATTCCTTGATAGCTGGTGTCCACTTTGGATCTCCCTGAAGAGCCTGGAAAGCAGAACCACGGATTACAGGAGCGTTGTCTCCATCGAATCCATACTCAGAAAGAAGTTCACGAACTTCCATTTCAACAAGGTCGATCAATTCTTCATCATCAACCATGTCGCACTTGTTTAAGAATACAACGATAGCTGGAACACCTACCTGACGAGCAAGTAAGATATGTTCACGTGTCTGAGGCATTGGTCCATCAGTAGCAGCAACTACGAGGATAGCACCATCCATCTGAGCAGCACCAGTGATCATGTTCTTAACATAGTCAGCGTGGCCGGGGCAGTCAACGTGTGCATAGTGACGGTGATCGGTCTCGTATTCAACGTGAGCGGTGTTGATGGTTATACCACGGGCTTTCTCTTCGGGAGCCTTGTCGATTTCATCGTAACGCATTGCTGCAGCCTGGCCCTGCTGAGAGAGAGCCATGGTGATTGCAGCGGTGAGGGTGGTCTTGCCATGGTCAACGTGACCGATGGTGCCGATGTTTACATGGGGTTTGGTTCTTTCGAACTTCTGCTTTGCCATTGTGAATTCCTCCTGATGGATTTAATAGTTTATTCTCTCAAATAATTATATCCCAATTGCATCGCTTTTGCAATAAGGGGATGTCGGTGTATCACGGTGCTCCGACAGATATATTCTCGCAAAGTCGGGATTTTTCGGCGAGACCGGCTGAATAAGCCCTTTTGCCGCTGTCGGAAGCTCCGATGTTACTGGTAGATAATGCCAAGGATTTTGTCAACAAGGTTCTTGGCAACCTCTTCATAGTGGTCGAAACGCATTGTGAAGCTTCCGCGGCCCTGCGTTCTTGAACGCAGATCCGTTGCATAGCCGAACATTTCGCTGAGGGGACAAAGCGCATTGATGCACTGCTGACCTCCCGCGCGCATTTCAACCCCGTCGATTCTGCCGCGCCGCGCCGTGATGTTGCCCATAACATCGCCCAAGAACTCATCCGGAACGACAATTTCGCACTTCATGAACGGTTCAAGCAGCACGGAGCCGCCTTTTTCACACGCTTCGCGGAATGCGAGACTTCCCGCAATTTTGTATGCAAGTTCGCATGATTCAAGCTCGTTCACGCTGCCGTCAACAAGCTTTGCGGAAAAATCAACGACTTCGTATCCGCCCAGCGAACCGCTGCGCGATGCCTCGCGAATGCCTTCTTCAACAGCCTTAACGTATTCAGGCGGAAGCACGGAAGGCGGAACGGCATTTTCGAACACAAACCCGCTGCCGGGCGCGCCGGGCGCAAACTCAACGGCACAGTGGCCGTAAACACCCTTGCCCGCATTCTGGCGGATGTAGCTGCCGACGGTGCGAACGGTTTTTGTGATGCTTTCGCGATATGCAACCTGCGGTTTGCCCACACGGCACTCGACTTTGAACGAATGAGTCTGTCAACGATTATGTCAAGATGCAGCTCGCCCATGCCCGCAAGGATCGTCTGCCCCGTTTCCTCGTCCGAATAGGAACGGAAAGTGGGATCCTCCTCTGCAAGCTTTGCAAGCGCATCGCTGAGTTTTTGCTGACCTGCCTTTGTTTTTGATTCGATGGCGATACGAATCACTGGCTCCGGAAAATCCATTGATTCCATGAGCAGCGGTTTGCCTTCGCTGCAAAGCGTTTCGCCCGTGACCGTCTCGCGAAGTCCGACAAATGCGGCAATATCGCCGGCATAGACTTCGTCAAGCTCGGTGCGGCTGTCCGCGTGCATGAGCAAAAGCTTTGTGACACGTTCGCGCTTGCCCTTGTTTGCATTGTACACAACGGAACCCACTTTGAGCGAACCCGCATAAACTCTGCAAAATGCAAGCTTGCCGACGAATGAATCGGTAACGATTTTGAACGCCAGCGCAGCGAACGGTGCGGAATCATCCGCCGTGACCTCGATCGTTTTTTTGCCGTCCCTGCTCGTTGCCTCAATGGGAGGAAGATCCAAGGGACTCGGCAGATAATCAACGATCGCGTCCATAAGGGGCTGAACGCCCTTGTTGCGATAGGATGAGCCGCAGCAGGTCGGAACGGCGTTGTTGTTGATGGTTGCGGATCTTATGGCACTGCGAAGCAGATCCTCGGGGATGGGCTCACCCGCAAGGTAAAGTTCCATCAGTTCGTCGCTTTCATCGGCAACGGCTTCTATCAAAGCGGTGCGGTATTGCTCCGCTTTTTCAAGATACTCCGAAGGTATCGGCTCATTGCGAATGTCAAACCCGTCATCGTCGTAATAGACCTCTGCGCACATGCGCACAAGGTCGATAACGCCGCGGAAATCTGCTTCACTGCCGATAGGAAGCTGCAGCGCGACGGGGTTTGCTCCCAAACGCTCGCGCATCATGTCCATGACGTTAAAGAAATCAGCACCGACGATGTCCATTTTGTTGACATAGGCAATGCGGGGAACATGGTAGCGTTCCGCCTGATGCCAAACAGTCTCGCTCTGGGACTCAACGCCGCCCTTTGCACAGAATACCGCAACCGCACCGTCAAGCACGCGCAGGGAGCGTTCGACTTCAACGGTGAAATCAACATGCCCCGGTGTGTCAATGATGTTTATGCGGCAATCGTGCCAATAGGTGGTTGTTGCGGCGGAGGTGATGGTGATGCCGCGTTCGCGCTCCTGTTCCATGTAGTCCATGGTGGCTGCGCCCTCGTGAACTTCGCCCGCGCGGTGAATTTTGCCCGTATAGAGCAGAATGCGCTCGGTCGTTGTTGTTTTGCCCGCGTCAATATGAGCCATGATGCCGATGTTGCGCGTCATCTCAAGGGGTGTTTTGCGAGGCATTGCCGAATCCTCCTTTCCGCATTGTTGAAAATTTTCGAAATAAGTTTATGCAGTTTTTGGATTTTTAAACGAAATCCGAAAAACGACAGCGGTTTTGATGTTTCCGAAAACGGAAAATCAGAACCTGAAGTGTGCGAAAGCCTTGTTCGCTTCTGCCATCTTGTGAACATCCTCTTTCTTTTTGAAAGCGGAGCCCTGCTGATTGCAGGCATCAAGAATTTCGCCGGCGAGCCTTTCCTGCATGGTGCGCTCGCTCCTTGCGCGTGCATAAAGCACGATCCAGCGCAGACCGAGAGTCTGGCGGCGTTCCGCACGGATTTCGAGGGGAACCTGATAGGTGGAACCGCCGATACGGCGAGCCTTGACTTCCAGAACGGGCATGACGTTGTTCATTGCTTCCTGGAATACTTCAAGAGGCTCACGGCCGGTCTTTTCGCGAATGATATCGAAAGCACCGTAGCAGGCCTTCTGAGCCGTGCCGCGTTTGCCGTCGAGCATAACCTGGTTGATGAGCTTGGTTACGAGCTTGCCGCCGTAAATAGGATCATCAAGAACTTCCCTCTTGGGAACAAAACCTCTCCTGGGCATAGTTTACCTCCTTACTTCTTGGGACGCTTCGCGCCGTAACGGCTGCGAGCCTGCATACGCTTTGCAACGCCTGCGGTATCGAGTGCACCGCGGATGATGTGGTAGCGAACACCGGGAAGATCCTTAACCCTGCCGCCCCTGATAAGAACGACGGAGTGCTCCTGCAGGTTGTGGCCGATGCCGGGGATGTAAGCGGTACCCTCGAGACCGTCGGTAAGGCGGATACGGGCAATCTTACGGAGTGCGGAGTTCGGCTTTTTGGGAGTCATGGTACGAACAGCGGTGCAAACGCCGCGGCGCTGAGGGCACTGCTTCAGAATCGGGGAATTGGACTTGTATTCGACCTTTTCCCTGCTCTTTCTGACCAACTGGTTAATAGTGGGCATGAAAGTTTCTCCTTAACTAAAATAAAATTTTTAT
>OLSA01002193.1_pt1 | contig 14973 bp, 9 predicted proteins | sample 1672731 | NCBI WGS metagenome assembly OLSA01 (sample SAMEA3136718, study PRJEB25190) | human gut metagenome | biome: human gut; feature: human-associated habitat; material: faeces | place: Austria | collected 2013
TGATTACTAATTGATTAGACTTTTTTACAGGAAGCTCCTAAAAGTTCTGATAATGCGATTCATCTACGTAGAGGTGGTCGATACCCATACGGCGGAAGTCCACCGCATCGTCCCTGCGATGGTCGAGGGCGTACTGCGCCTTTTGCAGTTTGGCCTCCAGATTGTGCTGGCGCTTGATGCAGCCGGTCAGCATACGTTTCGACACGTTTTTACCTTGTGCCTTGAGCAGCATGAGGTTCTGCATCACGCTGTCGAGTTCCGCCCGCAAAATCTCCTGCTGGATTTCTGGCGACTGCGGGATCATGCCGAACTGCTCGTGCGAGAGGATCACCGCATCCCAATCGTTGTTCTTGATCTGCCGGAATATCTGTTCGCGCTTCTTCGGCGTGAAATCCTCACGGCCCGGATAGAGCACGCGAGCCATCGGGTACGCTGTGCAGAACGTCTTGGCTATCTCGTGGATATTGGCCTTCAATCCCGTAATCATCGGTTTGTTCACCAGTCCGATGCGTTTTTTCTCGTAGGTTCCGCAGCACATGATCAGGGTCTTGCCGCCGCCGACCTCATGATCCACGATGCCGCCGCCCAGCAGAATATCCATCCAAATAGCGTCTTTCTGGCTCGGATAGAGGTCTTCGATACCTAACGCCTTGCGGTCGAGGCCGGGAAAGGTCAGGTGCGAGCCGTCGTACTTCGGACGCACGAAACAGTTGAACTTGCGGTTATACATGTCGGCCAGACGCTCCTTGAAGTCGGCGGACTGGTCGCACAGCCAGTCCGTGAAACCGCTGCGGATCTCGTCGATTTTGGTGTTGGCCTGCTGTATCTTCTCCCCGTCGCGTACCTTCACCTCTTTCCACTCGCCGTCAATCAGTTTGCGGGCTTTTTTGGTGATGTCCGGAATCGTGTTGTGCAGGGCGTGTTTCATTAGATGCAGTCCGGTATAACGGCGGAACTCTCCATGGACGGCATACTGGTTTTGTATCTTGATATTGTACTCGTCCTTGGCCGTAATGCCGAACTCGTCGAGATCGGCGAGGTAACCGATCTTGACCTCCGTTTCGAAGAGCCACGAGGCGTAACTGTCATAGATGCCCGTAGGTATCCACCGCTCGCCGAAGTTGAAGTCCAGATCCTCGAATGCGATCGGTTTGGGTGTGGCCTCGCGCAGCGCTGCGAGGGTTTCCCGTGCGCCTTCGTGATCCGGATTCTCGTCGAGGAAGCGCTGCACGCGGTCGGCCTTCTCGATGACGTTGCCTGCGATGACACGTTCGGCGATTTCGTACTTCCCGCTGTCGGGGTTGAAATAGATACGCCCTTTGAGCTGTTCCAGCACCTCCGCTTCGCTCGCCCCGGTAAGTTCCGATATATACTCGATATTGATGTCCGCATAACGGTTCATGCTGGCTGCCAATGCCGTATGCACATCGTCCGTCTTTTCGATCTCCGCCGGATTGAAAGCGACGGGATGGTCGAAGATGTCGGCCTTGTTCACGATACCGTCGGTGTAACGTTCCAGCGAGAGTATCTCGTCGGCTCCCGAATCCATCCGTATCTGGTCGATATTCTGCGGTTCGTTCAGCCAGCCGAACCGCTCCACGAAGTTGTCGTAAAGGCTGTTCAGCATTACGCGCAACGCGGGGTGCGGAGCCTGCGTATCGGCCTCCACGTTGTAGAGGTGATGATAAGTGTCCCGCACCTCGATATAAAGCGACATTTTCACCCGCTGTTCTTCGGGCAGGTCGAGCGGATGGAACATCGGGCGCAGGGTTTTCAGGTCGCTCAGGTATCCTACACGGTTCTCCTTATCCACAATGAGCGTCCCGTCGCGGTAATGTTCCGGCCGTTCTCCCTTAAAAGGCCGGGGCGAGAGCGGGTCTTCGGCCGCCTCGTCGCCGTGTGTCGCAGTGCGCGGCGCAACGGCTTCGGCCCGTTCTCCGGAAACGCTCGCGGACGGGACGCCCTGCCGTACTGCGCTGCCTGCGGGTACCGGATTGTCCGCAGCGGCCCCTGTGACGGCAGCGGCATCCGGCTCGGGATGCGGAGAGCCGGTCGCAGCGAACGGATCGGCCTGTGGCGACAATGCGTCCGATAGCTGTGCCCTGTCTCCGGATTTGCCGTCCGCAGCACTGTCGGGAACTTTGCGAGACGGTTCCGGCCGCTCCCTTCCGTATTCCGTTCGGGTCGCGGCCTGCGGCTGCCCGGCTACGCCGGATTGCCCTGCCGCAGGCTTTGCCGTATCCGGCCTGTTTTCGGTTATCGTCCTCGGATGATTTTCAGCAGACGTGCCTGTGAAGTGTTCCGCCGTAACGGCGGTCGATACCTCTGCCGGCTGTCGTTCCTCTTGATGCGGCCGGTTCAGCATCAGCCTCTCCCGCCAATCCATGGGACGTTCCTCCTCCTGTACGGGCTTGGACGCCTTCTGGGAAGAAGTCGCCGATCCCTGTTGTGCAGGCCAGTGTTGTACCTGCGGCATCCCCGCTGCCTGCCGTTTGCCTTTCGGTTTCGGCCCCCGTTTTTTTGGGCGATTCACCTGACTGCGTTCTTCGGCCGAGAACCCGAACAGGTCGTAGAGCGTAAGCACCGGTTCCTGCTGTACGTTCAGCATCGGCTCCGGTGCGGTCTGCGTATCGAAAGCATCGAACAGCGATCCTGCGAACCCATCCTGCGAGGGCTGTCCGGCCGCTCGTGTCTGCGTTGCCGTTGCAGCGGGTTCCGCAACCGTCTCTTCCAGCCCGTCGTCGGCCGGGCGCACCGTGCTATCGGCAGACCGTTCCGTTTCCTGCATGGACTGAGGCTCTTGCGCCGAGGCAGGAACGTGTGCAGGTGCCCGCCGTGCAGCGGGTTCCATAACCGCAGGTTCGGATATTTCCGGCCGGACACCCTGTACGACGGGTTCCCGACGCATCTCCGATGTATCGGCCTGCTCCTTCTCCGGAGCTGCGGCCGCGACCGTTTGTACGGCGGGTTCGGCGTATCCGTACATTTCCGGCGAGGGCGGGTAGTCTTCCATAAACCGCCTCTCCCGCTCCTCTTGCCACGCGCCGAACTCCGCCCAATCCTGCCCGGCAGGCTGCCATGCTTCCTGCGTAGGCAGAGGGGGCAGGGATTCGTTCGGCATGGCGGCACCCTCGGCCTGTACGGTCGCTTCGTCCCGTATTTCCTCCGCTTCGGCATCCTCTATGGGGATCATCTCTCCCGTTTCGGGGTCGAGCCGGTAGCCGTCGGAGGCGGCCTGCGTAACGGCATACCGTTCTTCCATCCACCGGTTAAGGTCGCGCCACTCCTCCTCGGTAGGGTGCCAGAACGGCCCCGGCTGCTCATCGAAAGGTGCGGGTTCCTGCATCCGGCCGGCCTGATACCGTTCCGCTTTCTGCCGCAGGTCGGAAAGCACTTCCTGCAGTACCTCTCCGGCTCGGCGCGGGCCGCCGCGCCGAGCTGTTTCGGGAAGAGGAACGGAGGTTGCCGGCTGCCGGAATTCTGCGGTTTGTCGGGACGGGTGCGGCGAAGCCGGAACGTCCGGAAAGAGCGTCGTTTGCGCGGATGAAGGTTCCGCCTGCCGCCTTTCGGCACGGAGGGCCTCTTCCGTCCGGATGCTCGCCTCGACCTCGTCCGGAAACCAATGGTCTTCTATGACCTGCCAGAACGGATCGAGATCGGGAGGGTACGGCGGCTCGTCGTCGAATATACCGACCGTAGTTTCCGAAGGCTGCACCATGGACGGTGCAGCCTGTCGTGTCTGCTGCCTGACTGTTTGGCCGGATAATTCTGTTTTTTGCTCCCGCCCGATGCCGCCACGCTCCGTCGCAAGATTTTCCTGTGCGATCTCTTCGTTCCCGTGTTGCCGCAATACTGTTTGCCCGGACAGTTCCGTATTCCGTACCTGCCCGATGCCGTTGTGCGCCTGTCTCGGACTTACCGTCTCCGTCTGTTGTTCCCTGTACTGATGCGGGGCGATCTTCAGGGCATGGCTTTCGTACAGCTCCCGGTTGAAATGCCGCTCCATATCCTCCGCGAGCATATCCGCCAACGCACGGGCGATGCCTTCCACGCCCCCGGCGTAGGTGAACTCCATCGCCGGTTTCCCGTAGGGGTTCGTGCCCACTTTGGCCGAGGTCTGCACCACGCGGTCGAGCGATCGGAAGCTGTTATTTACCGTAATGCCGTTCGAAAGCGTGCGCGTTTCGATAAAGTCCCGCTGCCGCTCGGAGAGGGGGCGGGCGACCGAGTTCTTTTGCAGGACGATAAGATCGCTGCCCACCTCCGTTCCGGCATGGTCGGTAAAGAGGTTGTTCGGCAGCCGCACGGCTGCGACCAGATCGCACCGCTCCATCAGCCATTCCCGCACGGGTTTGTTGCGTTCCGAATCGGCCATACCCTGCGAAGTGATGAAGGCGACGAGGCCCCCGTCGCGCACCAGATCGACCGACTTCATAAAGAAATAGTTGTGTATCGCCCATGCACCTTGTCGGCGTACCGGATCGCGCGAATTCGAAAACGCAGGATCGAACAGAGAAACGTCCCCGAAAGGGATATTGCTCGTAATCAGGTCGAAGTGCCCCTCGTAGGCGGGTTCTATGGTTTCGAGGCCCTGCACCCGCACCGTATCGTCGGGATAGAGCCTGCTCAGGATCAGTCCCGTCATCGGGTCTTTCTCGAAGCAGGTGATCTCGGCCTCTTCGTTATAACGGCGCAAATACTCCACGAAAGCCCCCGTCCCGGCGCTCGGTTCGAGTGCACGCACCGGAACGGCACCCGCATTATAGAGCATCCGCGCAATGGCGTCCGTCACGGGTTCCGGTGTGTAGAAGGCCGTCAGCACCGAAGCTTTGAGGCCGTCCAGATAGCGTTTGTACTCGCGCTCGCCGCCGGTGTTCTCTTTCAGCACGGCGTGCAGCTCTTCGATCAGGGGCGTGAGCGCCGTTTTCTTTTTGTGCGGCAGCGGTTCCAATACCTCTTTGATCGCTCCGAAGCCGCTGTACGCACGCAGCACATCCCGTTCTTCGGGCGTAGCCGCCCGCTGTTCCCTCTCCAGCGCGAAGGCCCTGCGGATCGCTTCGATATTGCGGCGCAGGTGTTCGGTCTTATTGTATGCCATTGTCGAGCAGAATTTGAACGGTTCCCGTAAGTTCGGTGTAGAGCAGAGCGTACTGCGGCGTGGCGGCGAAATCGTCTGCAAGCTCGTAGCTTCGGGCGACCTCGCGGGCCTGCGGCAGAAGGATGAGGGCGGCCTCGCGGGCATCCTCTTCGGGAATGATGTCCGCGAACTCGCTGCGGATAACGTTTGCGAGAGTACCGTATAGCGAGAAATGAAGCCCCCGGTAGAGTACGGCGTCGGCCTCTTCCGCCGCTTCGATACGGGAGCCTCCGCTGCGTATGATACAGCTGTACGCTTCGGCCGCAGACTGCGCCCGCGTGCGGATAAAGTCGGCATCATTCGCCAGGTCGGGATGGCTCTCCCGCAGATAAGAGAGCAGCGAAAGGCCGTAATAAGATAACCCCGTTTGCGGGGCGTTATGATGATCGTTCGGCATGATGTGGATTGTTCAGTGGTGTGAAACGAAAAGGTCGAAGGAAGAAAAGGCGCTCCGGGTTCCCACCCGAAGCGCCGCCACTGAGCATCCCTGCCGAACGCCGAAAGCGTCTATGGCAAGTCGTTCAGCGGCAAAGGTAAGGATTATTTCCGGACTTTCGCCGCACCCGGCTTACGGGTCTTGCCGCCTTGGTCGAAAGCGAACGCGGTGCGGTAATCGCTGTCGAAGACTACGGCGGCCTCGAACGTGCCCCCGTCCTTCTTGGCGAAGCCCTTGATCATCGGGGTTCGACCCTTGACGAGCAAGGCTTCCAGCTGGCTGTCCGTAAGCTCCTTTTTCGCTATCGTCCGGAATACGGTCAGGCCGCACTCCGCATTTTCGCATTTGGCGGCCTTCGGGTAGAACGTTATCCGGCCCCCGCAGCGGGGGCACGGAGCGCCTGGACGCCCGGCAACCGACCCGACCTGCACCTTGAGCAGTTCGGAAGTAATTTGCGAGGCGTAAACTTCGATACCTTTACGAAAGGTGAAGGCGTTCATCTCTCCGGTGGCGATCTTCGCAAGGGCCAGTTCCCAGCCGCCCGTCATGGCGGCGTCGGCGATACGCATGTCTTTGACAATGCCGTACACGGCGAGGCCCTTTTCCGTGGGCACGAGCGACTTTTTATCCCTGCGGATATACTCGCGCGAAAAAAGCGTCTCGATCACCGCCGCACGGGTGGCGGGAGTTCCGAGGCCGAAATCCTTCATGGCCTCGCGCTCGGCTTCGTCTTCCAACTCCTTGCCGGCGGTCTCCATTGCCGCGAGCAGGCTGCTTTCGGTATGCAGCGGGCGGGGGCGCGTCTGCTTTTCCTGAAGGTCGCATCCGCGCACCGTGAGCATATCCCCCTCGGCGAGCTCGGGCAGAGCCGCCGCATCCTCCTCTGTACGCTCTTCCGGCTCGCCCCATACCTTGCGCCATCCGGCGCTCGTTACGATCGTGCCGCGCACCTCGAACGGAACGCCTGCACACTCCATACGGACGGAGGTGATCTCTTTCAGACACGCGGGCGAGAACGCCTCGACCATGCGGCCGGCGATCATATCGTAGATTTTGGCAGAATCCGTCGCAAGTCCCGCGGGCGTATGGCCGGTGATGAGCAGAGCATGGTGGTCTGTCACCTTCCTGCTGTCCACCGAACGGTGGTTCAGCTCTCCGCCCGACAGGTCGGCAGCCTGATGGCCGAAACCCGTATGGCCGGAGAGCGAGGCCAACAGCGGGGCTATCTCCTCGAACACATCTTGCGGAATATAGCGGCTCCCCGTGCGGGGATAGGTGATGAGCTTCTTTTCGTAAAGTTCCTGCGCGATGCCGAGCGTCTTTTCTGCCGAGAATCCATGCCGCGTGTTGGCCTCTTTTTGGAGAGCGGTCAGGTCGTACAGCAGCGGCGGTTGCTCGGTTGCATTGCGGCGTTCGACCTTTATAATCTGCACGCCGTCGCTGCCCCGGACTGCGGTACAGGCTTCGTCCGCCGCCGCTTTCGTATCGTATTTCGGCGTCGAGAGGGCGGCGAACGCCGTAGCGTCTTTGGCCGTGTGGAGTTTGAGCCGGAAATAGGTCTGCGGCGTGAATGAGGTGTTTTCCAGATAGCGCCCGCACACCAGAGCCAGCGTGGGGGTCTGCACCCGCCCCAGCGACCATGCGCCGCGTCCGGCGGCGATGGCGAGTGCCTGCGAAGCGTTGATGCCCACGATCCAATCCGCCTCGCAGCGGGCTCGGGCCGAGAGGTAGAGGTCGTCATACTCGCTGCCGGGACGTACGGCTGCCAACCCCTCGCGGATGGCCCGCTCGGTGAGGCTGCTGATCCACAGCCGCTCGAAAGGCGTCTTGCAGTCGAGATAGTGATAGATAAAACGGAAAATAAGCTCGCCTTCGCGTCCGGCGTCGGTGGCCACGACGATTCGCTCGGCGCGGGAGAACAGCTCCTTGAGGACGGCGAGCTGTTTGACGGCTCCCGGATCGGGCTTGTACTCCTTGCCGCTTTTGACGCGGCGCGGTTCGAGGATAAAGGTTTCGGGAAGGATCGGAAGGTTCTCTCTCTTGAACCCTTCGATGCCGTAGGCTTCCGGCATGGCCGGGCCTACGAGGTGCCCGAAGGCCCATGTGACGGCGTAGCCGCCCCCTTCGATATACCCCTCTCTGCGGGTGGTAGCGCCCACGACGGCGGCGATCTGCTGCGCTACCGAGGGCTTTTCTGCTATGATGACTTTCATTCGTTCGGTTTTTCGGATGTTTTCAGTGGCTATTTATTTTGCTGCGCCGCCCGTTCTTTTTCCCTTTCGAGACGGGCGATCAGCTTGCGGTCGTAGTAGATGTGGTTGCCGTTCTCGTCGTAATACCGGCTGTCGTCGTCCTGCGTTTGTTCCGCATCGGGGCATTTGCCGATATAAAAGAGGATCAGCAGGGTTACGACGGAGAACGACACCGAGGCCGCGATGATAATCAGAATGGCAGCGAGCATGTTACAGACCTCCTACGCTCTTGGACTTCTTCGGCTGAGGCTTCGGCGGGGTGACCTGACGAACTTCGCGTTCGGATTGCCGCTTCTGCGGCTGTCCTTCGGCCTGCTTGGACGGCTCGTTCGACGGGGTTCGGGCCGGAGTCTGTGACTGCGAGGAGGACTGTTTACGTGAGTAATCCGGGTTCCAACGGTAAGATTTGATCTTTCCGGCCTCGTAATCGGGTTTTACCCAGCGATCCGCACGTTCCGGGCTTCCGGGAAATTGTAATCCCTGCAAGTAGGTCGCTTTGACGTCTTTACGCTTTTCGGGGAAATTGAGGGCGTCCAGCCATTGATTGTAAACTTCTTGGGGCAGCTCCACACCGAACACCCGCTTGGGAATGAACATGGGACGCGGCCCTTCCGGCAGGGGATTGCCCTGCTCGAAACGTTTGGCGGCATATACCCCTCGGTTATGCTCCTGATAGCGCCTTTTGTCGAGGCCGCCGTGGTCGAACTCGATATTGCCCTCCGAGGCGTCGATCTGGATGTAAGCATCGCGTTTGTAGCCGGAACGGGTGGTATAGCCTTTCAGCAGGATTTTACGTCCGGAGTAGAAGTCGAGCTGTTCGCCCTCGGAGAGGTTGGCATTCTTGATCGAGGCGCGTTTATCGAAATCCGAGACAGGCATCGCAACGAGTTCGTTTGTCCACTTGTCGCGCGAAACATAACAGGGCGTCATCTTGCCCGGCTCCAGCTCCAAGTCGATCGCCTTGCCTGCATGACGGGTTTCGATGATGTTGCGCTTGGCCTCGTCGTCGAGCAGCACGTTGTGAAAGGGCGCGTCGAGATCGCACTTCTCCCGATAATAGTGCGGCACGACTTTCAGCGTTCCGTCGGCCTGTTCTTCGAGCGATACGCGCCCTTTGGTGGTGACGCGCATGCCGCCGGGTTCCATCTCCGGCCGCATTTCGATCAGTCCGTGCGATTTGTGCCCGTAGGACATCGCCTTCAAATGGGGTTCGAGGTCTTCCATACGGATACCCATGCGCTCCATACCCGCCATGTCGATTTTCGATATATCCATAGGCTCGAAACGGGGAACCGCGATCTGCTGTTCCATTTTTGCGAGCTCTTCGGCCGGATCGACGCGGTAGTTTTCGAGCAGTTGCGGATCGAGGTCGATTTTGATGAGCTTCTCCAGCACGCTTTCGGCCATGATGAAGATCTCCGAGATACCCGTTTTTACAGGGTCTTGCGACTGCTCCATGAATTTGGTGAAAAACGCCTCCAAAGCAGGTTGATTCGTGTGCACGTCGAACAGTTTGGCGACATTTGCCGCAGTGGGATCGAGCGTCTTGATGTTTCCGTCTTCGTCGATACTGCCGACGGCCTTCAGTTTGCCGTCCTGACCTTCTCCGGTCTGCCTGACGAGCATTACCTTCTTCTCGTCGTTCTTTACTTTTTCGTCCATCTTTACGAAATATTAGGTTAGCACCAATAGCGGTGCAGGGGACGAATTTAACCCGTCTGCGGACGGCCCGGGCAGACAGACCGCCCCCGTTGTCGCGGTTGGAACAGGTGTTGGAAGAGGCTGGCGTCGGTACGGGTAAAATGCAGAAACGACGAACGGTCGGAACGACTATCGTTTCGACCGCCCCGGTACAGTACCTTCCATCACAGATATTGTCTGGATATTCGTCCCTGCCTAAGCAGCTGAATAGTCGATATGAGTAGTGGATGTGCAGGAAAAAGCGCTCCCTTACGGGAGCGAAATAAGATTGCCCGTCTGAAAAAATAAAGGCGGATTCGCATCCACCTTTACTAAAAAAGTATTATTTTTGCATTTGAAGAGTTATTTGAAAGCATGAGAAATAGAGTGTTTCTGAACACTTCCCTTTTTCTTATCCGTTAGCTTATCTCATGCGAGTCCTTCATAATCTGCTCGTAGTCAATTAAACTCTCTCAGACTACATCAAAGATACGAAAAATCCCAAATGGAACAAGGTTGTTCCGGAAGCGGAGAGTCCGTGCGGTCGGTGAAACGGCAAAAAGAGGCGGTGAAACGCCCTTCGGCGGCGTCCGCACTATCCGGGGCGGACAGGGCGTGTCGTGCGTGCGGGCGTGTCGTGCGGAAGGGGGGGATTCCCAGTGGGCGTGTCGTGCGGAAGGGAGGGATTTCCGGCGGGCGTGTCGTGCGGGCGGGAGGGATTCCCTGCGGGTGGACGGCGCGGAGCGGACTGACGGCAGCCCCTTCCCTGCCGGGCAAAACAAAAGCCGGGGCATCCTTCGGGATGGATGCTCCGGCTTGTCGGGTGGGCCCAGAGGGGCATGATCCCACGACCTTCGGATTATGAGTCCGCTGCTCTGACCAACTGAGCTATGGGCCCTCGCGGCACCCCTTCCGGGGACTTGCGTGGCGCAAAGATACGAAAACAATTCAGAATGCGCAACCTTTCGGCGGCCGCGCGGAGAAAAAAGTTGAGCCGGGGGCTTGTTTGTTGCAAATAAATTCGTACCTTTGTCCCGCTTAAGCACTAATTAAAACAAAAACAACGAAATGAAAAAGGGTATTCATCCGGAGAATTATCGTTTGGTGGCGTTCAAGGACATGTCCAACGACGTCGTGTTTTTGTGTCGGTCCGCCGTTTCGACAAAAGAGACCATCGAAGTGAACGGCGAAACCTATCCCGTGTATAAGATGGAAATTTCCAACACATCGCACCCGTTCTACACGGGCAAGATGAAGTTGGTGGACACCGCCGGTCGCGTCGATAAGTTTATGAGCCGTTACGCAAAGCGCTACGATAAGAAAAACGCGAAGTAAGACTTCCGCTCCCGAAACGACGGACTGCAATCTGAAGATTGCGGTCCGTTTTTTTTGTGCCCCGCCCGGGTTTCTCGTCCGGCCTGCCCGGTTGTGCGCCGTTTTGTGCGCTCTGCTTCGTGCGGAAGGTCTGTGAACCCTGTCCTGTCGTTTCCTGCCCTGCGGGCGTTGTCCGGTTTCCTATCGTCTGGCGATCCCTTGCCGGACCTTGTCCCGGGCTCCGTCCTGCGGCGTTCTCCGGCCCGGCCGACGACCGGTGAACGACGGGGCCGGCCCGCCTCCTCCGGAGTCTCCCGTCCGGGGTTTTGCCTGTCTGCCCGCAGCCTCTCTGTCACCCGGTTGCCGGCCGCTGTCGGGTGGTATTGGATTTTTGTGGCGGGAAGTGAAAAAATGGTGCACACTGTCGTTTTTATATTTATATTTGCGGCACAGGCAGACAGAAAAGAAGAAAAAACCATCAAAAAAAATCGAAGCCATGAAAAAAAATGTTGTAAAATACCTCTTCGTGCTTGCCGCGGCGTGCGTCGCGTGCATGCCGACCTCGTGCGTGCGCCGTCAGGTCGCCGCACAGGCCGAAAGTCAGCGCGATTCGCTTGCCCTGGTGGTCAGTGCCAAGGATTCGCTCATCAACGGCATCTTCTCCGACATCAACGCCATCTCGGAGAATCTCGCCCAGATCAAGTCGCGCGAGAACCTGATTTCGGTCTCCGGGCAGGAGGACGGCGTGCGCCGGCCCATCCAGGAGATCAACAACGATATTGCCGCCATCGACCGGCTGCTGCAGGAGAACCGCGAGAAGATCGCCTCGCTGCAACGCACGTCGGCGCTGCTGCGCAAGGCCAACCAGCGGATCGAGGGGCTCGACAAGATGATCTCGGACCTGAACGGTCAGCTGGCCGAGAAGACGGGCGAGATCGAGCGGCTGCGCGGCGAGCTGGCGCAGATGGGCCTCGAGGTGAAGACCCTCACGGAGACGGTGGCCGAGCGCAGTGTCGAGGTGGAGACTTTGAGCGGCGAGAAGACCGAGCTGGAGAACCAGCTCAACACGGTCTACTACATCGTCGGGGCCGAGAAGGAGCTGCGCGACGCGCAGATCATCAACAAGCAGGGCTTCATCGGACGCACGCTGACGGCCAACCAGAAGGGGCGGCTCGACAGCTTCACGCAGGCCGATGCGCGGCTGCTGACGGAGGTACCCGTGGGACAGAAGCGCGTGACGGTCGTCACGACACACCCCGAAGACTCCTACCGGCTCGAGGGCGACGGCAAGGTTGTTTCGCGCCTTGTGATCACCGACCCGGCCCGCTTCTGGGAATCCTCGAAGGTGCTGATCGTCAGCTATAAATAAGCCATCTTCCGGCATGAAGGCCGGGCCTGTCCACCCCGCCGCCATTGCCCGGAAAACCCTTGCCGCCGGCCGTGCGGCAAATGGTATGCGCTCCCTGCCCTTCGGGCGGGGAGTTTTTTTGCAGAATGCCATCCGGGTGTTTGCGATTGTTGTTTTTTTTGTATTTTTGTACGATTAAAAAAATCGTTCATTCTTTTATGGATTATCAACCCAAACCGCAGTTTGTGGAGTCGGCATTGAAGGAGAATTGTCCTGCGGATTGTAGTCGTTGTCCTACCTTTCCTGCGCCCTTTCGCCGCATCGGCGATTCGAGCTATTGCCGTTTCACATCCGCATCCTACGCGGCCGGTGAAGGTGTCACCTTCCCGGGTGATCGTATGGTGCACATCCTTTTCGTCATGTCGGGGTCGCTCAAGCTGGAGCACGCATCCGATGCCGTGCGTCTGGTGACCTCGAAACAGTGTGTCTGTCTGGCCCGCGGCGAGCGTTACGTCGTCACGGCACAGGACGATGATACACATGTCGTGACCCTCTCGCTGATCCATCGCATCGAGTTTTGCGAACAGGACCTCTTCAACAAGGCAATGCCTTACGATTCGACTGTCCCGACGGAGGCGGCGCCCGTGCTCTCGATGCATCCGGCCATCGAACGGCTGCTCGGCGAGCTCTTCTCGGTCCGTGAACTGGCCGACTGTGCACGCTATCACAAGATGAAGACCACCGAGCTCTTCATGATGATCAAGGTGCTCTACACGTCGACCGAACACGCCTATTTCTTCCAGTCGATGATCCAGCCTCAGGACAACTTCCGCGTCTTCGTCTGCAACAACTACGACAAGGCGCAGTCGGTTGCCGATCTGGCGGCTTTGGCCGGTATGAGCCTTTCGGTCTTCAAGCGGCGCTTCGCCGAACACTTCAACGACAGCGTCTACCACTGGATGATGCGGCAGAAGGCGCTCAAGATCTTCGCCGACATCCGCGACGGCGAGGACAGCACCAAGGCGCTGATGAACAAGTACAATTTCCACCACTATACGCAGTTCAGCCGTTTCTGCAAGAACTACCTGCACGCGACTCCTGCCCAGCTGATCGCCTCGATCAAGAAGGGCTGACGCTCCGTGCCGCCGCTCCGCCCGCCCGGGGTGGGGGAGCCGACCGTTCCGATGACCCGTTCCGCCTCTGCGGAGCGGGCCTTTTGTTTTCGGTGCAGGGGCTTCGACTTGCCGCCCGTTTCCATGCCCCCCCTCTGTTGTCCGCGTCCGTCCCTTTGCCGTCCGCGCTTGTTCATTCTTGTGCAGCCCATGCCCGCCCGTCGCCGTTTATCTCTGCGCTGCCCGTGCCAGTTTGTCCCACGCTGTCCGGGCCAGTTTGTCCCACGCTGTCCGGGCACATCTATTCCTGCGCAGCCCGTCGCCACCCATTCCTTGCTGCCCGTGCCAGTCGGTCCCCGCACTGCCCGTCGCCTTTCCACCTGTTTCCGGTGCGGGGGCATCCGGTCGGGCGGCTCCGGCATGACGGTCGCAGCCTCGACTTGTCGCCCCGTGGTTCTATATATATAGGTGCGGCCGAAAACAGCGACGGATCGACGACGGAGCGGCGGCTCGATCGGCAAAAACCGGGCTTCTGCGGGGCTGCCGGCGGTGCGGGATGCCGTTCCCGAACGGGCGCTCTTTCCTCCCGGAGACGATATTTTTGCGGTAAGTTGTTGTGATATTCAAAACTTTTCCTATCTTTGCACCCGATTTCACCTCCGATTGCGGGGTGGTCCTGCCGGGTTCTTTGAGAAGAGCGAAAAAAGTGGAAATTTTATCCCGAATAATTTGCGAGATAAAATTTTTATGCCTACTTTTGCAATCCAAAACGGTGAATACTGCCGATGTAGCTCAGTTGGCCAGAGCAGCTGATTTGTAATCAGCTGGTCGTGGGTTCGAATCCCCCCATCGGCTCGGAATGCCGATTCGGTGGAGGAGGGGTTCAGACCGCTCCGGCTGACGACGGCAGACAACACAAGGGAAGTTACCAGAGTGGCCAAATGGGGCAGACTGTAAATCTGCTGGCTTACGCCTTCGGTGGTTCGAATCCATCACTTCCCACAGAAAAAAAAGAGAGTGCCGGTCGGAGTTGCAAAAACCCGGACGACGGCCGCGAAAGCGGTCGGCGCGAAGGGCAGGGCTGACTCTGATACGGTATGTTTTTGCGGAAGTAGCTCAGTTGATAGAGCATTAGCCTTCCAAGCTAAGGGTCGCGAGTTTGAGCCTCGTCTTCCGCTCCAGAACGCAAGCAGCGTGTGATGCGAACCTACCCCGGTCGAAAGACGGGGTGTTTGTGTCGCCCGCTTGTCCTGCAGAATGAATTTTAAAACTTTAAAGCAATTTTTAACAATACTTTAAATACCTTAATACTATGGCAAAAGAAAAATTCGACCGTTCCAAACCGCATGTGAACATCGGTACCATCGGTCACGTTGACCACGGTAAGACGACCCTTACCGCCGCTATTACGACCGTTCTGGCTAAGAAGGGCCTGTCGGAGCTCCGTTCGTTCGACTCGATCGACAACGCTCCCGAGGAGAAGGAGCGTGGTATCACGATCAACACGGCTCACGTCGAGTATCAGACGGCCAACCGCCACTACGCTCACGTGGACTGCCCGGGACACGCCGACTACGTGAAGAACATGGTTACGGGTGCCGCACAGATGGACGGTGCCATCCTGGTGGTTGCCGCTACGGACGGTCCGATGCCTCAGACCAACGAGCACGTGCTGCTCGCCCGTCAGGTGAACG
>OLSA01002198.1_pt1 | contig 14956 bp, 14 predicted proteins | sample 1672731 | NCBI WGS metagenome assembly OLSA01 (sample SAMEA3136718, study PRJEB25190) | human gut metagenome | biome: human gut; feature: human-associated habitat; material: faeces | place: Austria | collected 2013
GGAAGCTACATCGCACGCAAGCGCAGGGAACAAAACCTCACGCAGGAGCAGCTGGCGCAGCAGCTCGGCGTGTCCAACAAGACCATCTCCAAGTGGGAGAACGGAAAGTGTATGCCCGATTACAGCATCATTCAAAGGCTCTGCGAAGCGCTTCATGTGACGCTTCCGGAGCTGATGGACGGCGAGGATGCGGCGGAGGACAGCGTGCGCGTCTACGACGATGAACAAATTCTCGACCTGCTGCGCCGCACACAGGAGCTGGAGCGTCAGAAGGGAGTCCTCTGCGGCTTTGTCCTCATCGTCCTCGGCATCGCCAGCAGCGCCCTGTCCAAAACCACCGGCGGAACGGATGTACAGGACTTCTTCTCAGGTATCCTCATGGGTCTGTCCGTCGTGGAAATTCTCGCAGGCATCTGGGCCGCAGGAAAAACGCTTCTGAAACAATAAAAAAACGCCGTCTTCTTCGAGCCAATCGTTCGGTTCAAAGAAGGCGGTGCGTTTTTTATTTATTGCTTCGGCACATCCTCCAGCCCAAGCAGCCACGCCGGGAGCGTGCGCGTCATGGCTCGTATCTCGCCGCTGCTCACGCCGTGATCGAGCATGAATTGCAGATACTGCCGCATGGCTTCCTCCCACGGAGGGTTCGCCGGATCGCCGCAGTCGGTGGACAAAATGGTATGCGACGTACCGAGCTGCCAGATCGCGTCCAGATTGCGTTCAGCATTGCTGACCCACTGCCCGTTTTGCAGCGGCTGGCGGTAGCAACGTTCAAAGATGACGCCGTAATCCTCCAGAAGCATCTTCTGCTTGGAAACGCTCAGATCCACGACCCAGTATTCCGGGTGCGTGATCACGATCTTTCGCACGCCGGCGTTGCGCGCACCATCCACCACACAGTGAATCTCCTCCGGGGAGATGTGCCCCGTCGCAAGCACGGCGTCATACGCCTTGATCAGAGAAAAGATACTGAGCAGCTCCGGCAGCAGATTGCCACGGCTGTCCGTCATGCGGATGCCACCCGTTTTTCCGCGCTTGCGGTATTCATTCTCCGCGTCTACGGTTGGCAGCCAGATGATCTTCGCGCCCATGCGCAGAGCAGTCTGCACCGCCTGCTCGTTGAGTCCGCCGGCCTCCCGGTTCAAGACCAGTCCGCCGTACATATAAAACGAATTGTCGCCGTGGACAGCCCGATTATATGCGTTGCACAGTGCCGCAGTGATGCCCCTTGATGACGATCGCTCTTGCACCCGCACGGACGGCTGCGTCCGTCAGCTCCAGATCGTTATAGATCCGGTGAATGACGTCCGGTGCGGTATGGACGTGCAGATCTATGACGCCATCCAGAATGTTTTTCTGCTTTGTGTCCATGAACGCTCCCTCCTTCGGAAGAAAAAAGCCTGCCGTCTGCGAAAACCGCAGGCGGCAGGCTGACGCAGGATATTACTCAATGGCGATTGCGGTAGAAGAGACGAGCTTCTTCACGTCCTCCTTCGGGACGATGACGCTCAGAACGCCGTCTTCATACTTCGCCTTGACATCCTCCGGCTTGACATTGCCGACGTAGAAGCTGCGAGAGCAAGCGCCTGCATAGCGCTCTTGACGAAGTACGCGGCCCTTCTTGTCCTGTTCATCCTTGTCCAGACCCTTCTGGGCAGCGATGGTCAGATAGCCGTCTTTGATGTCGAGGCTGATCTCGTCCTTCTTGAAGCCGGGCAGTTCGACTGCAAAGCGGTAAGCCTTGGCGTCGTCCGTCTCGCGGATATCGGTCTTCATCAGGTTCTTGGAGTTCTTGCCAAACAGCGGGCTGTGCGAACCAAAGAAACCATTGTTGTCAAAAAATTCATCAAACATATTTTCACCATAGATGCTGGGTACCATAATAATTCCTCCAATATATTTTGATTTCAGGGATTTGCGTATTGATATGAAGTTCTGCGGCGCGGCAGCTGCCGCACCGGGCATTGCTTGCAGATTAAAGATCCTTCGTTCTGGAAATGCAGGCACAGACGATGGCGCTAATGCCTTCGAGCAGGAACACCAATCCGACCGTCACACCGACTGCCGCCGCGCTGACCCACGGATCCATCATGCAGATAAAACCCGCGCCCATCAGCAAAATGCCGACCGCCAAGACCCAGCCCCAGCCGCGAACACCGAGGGCGTGCAGATCAAATGCGCTGACGAACCGGGAGATGCCGGAGAACATCAGCCAGACCGTAAAGAGAAACGGCAGCGACAACAGCGTGAACCACTGGTTAAAGAGCAGGAACAACGACATGATCACGGTCAGCACACCGTCGAGCAGCAGCCAGCCGGAGCCGATCAGCATACCGCTTGTTCCGGCAAAGACCACGATCTCCGCGATGCCTGCCGCCAGCATGAAAATGCCGAGCATCAGACCCGCGGACAGAACTGCAACATCTTCATTGCACAAACAATAAATGCCTGCCGCAATCAGCAGGATGCCTGCCACAATATTCAAGATCCGAACTGTTTTTGTGCGCATGCTTTCTTCCTCTTCTCTATTGAAGCTCTTTTCGAACTCCTATTTGTTTTTATGCCCTTAGTTTATTCTTTCTCTGCAAAAAAGCAAGAAACCGGAAGCACAAGAAATGTGGATTTGATTGTGCGGAAAGCACAATCAGTATCACGGAAGAAAACAGCTTGACCGTCCTGCATTGACGGACTATAATAAAGACAAATCCCCAAAAGGAAGGGCAAACTTCATGAAAGAAAACCGAAAGCTCCTGAAGGAAGTTCTCAAGGACATCCAGCACGATATGTCGGACGAGGAAGTTCTGAACCTGCTGGCAGACAGCAAAATTTCCGAAAGTCCTGCAACGGAAAAATATACGCTCGGGCAGCGTGCGGCGGATGCGATCGCAAAATTTGCGGGCAGCTGGGCGTTCATCTTTTCGTTTACGGGTGTGCTGCTTTTGTGGATGGTCGTCAATACGATCCTGGCGGCAGATGCGTTCGATCCGTTCCCGTTTATCCTGCTGAATCTGGTTCTGTCCTGCGTCGCGGCGATCCAGGCACCGCTCATCATGATGAGCCAGAACCGGCAGGAGGAAAAGGATCGCCGCCGCGCGGAAAATGATTACAAGGTCAATCTCAAAACCGAGATCATGATCGAGGATCTTTATGATAAGGTCAATGCCATTCTTGCAAAGCAGTCTGCGCTGGAGAAAAAACTGCAGGAGCAGGAAGAAACAAAATCGTAATCAGCCGAAACACGAAGTCCCGGTAAACCATCGTCTGATGGCTTGCCGGGACTTTTTCTGCGCAGAATTTACTTGTATTTTATGCGGTGTTGGAAGAAATACTCAAGTAGGAGATAAGCAAAAGCGATGCGTCACAGCCTGTTGAGTTTTTCCTCCAGTTCAGCCGCGATGCGCTGCCGTTCTTCCTCGCTTTCTGCGCGTGCATACGGTTCCAGCGCGGCGTCCCGCTTTTGCTCCGCGTCGCGCGTCCATGCCTCAAACTCGGCCTTGGTCATATCCTTCCGCATCGTGCGCGCGTAGTATTTCTTGTATGCCCGCTGCTGCACCTGCCAGACTTCATTGTTCGCAACTTTGTCCTTAAAGCTGCTGGCCGCGCCGATCTCCCGGCAGGTTTTACCTGGGTCTTCCGGCGCAGGACCGGCGCAATAGGCAAAGGTCGCGCCCGGCGCCTGCAAAAACCAGCGACCACAGTTGGCGCAGCGCTTCGGCACAAATCCCTTTTGCAGTCCTTTCATAAACTCCACATAGACAAAATCCAGCAGCCGGTCAAAGTACATTTTTTCGACCACCTCCGCCTCGCGCCCAGTGCCACGGATGCAGAATTGCGCGTTTACCTTCGGCGCGTCCACCTTCGAATCTGCGCCAAGGCTGACGCCGCTGACGAACGGCTCCAAGCCTTTTTTCTCAATCTGCTGGGCCAGAGAAGTTTTTCTCTGACCCTTTTTCTTTTCAAACGGCTTGCCCGCAAAAATGCCGTCCAGGAACCACGCATAGCGCTCCTGAATCAATCGGATGGCGTCCAGCTGCTCCTGCATGAACCTCGGCAACGTATCGTCCTGCATCACATATTCGCGGAACGCTTCCTGCGCTTCTCCCACGAATAATTCACGCACATCCATGCTTGCAAACAGCTGAACGTCATTCCAATACAGGCGGTAAAGCGGTAAAGATGCAAATCCATTTGTCACAGCCTGAAACGCCCGCGCTGCCTGCTCTGCATCCTTTTCTGCAACGGTCTTCCGATATTGATCCAATAATTCTTGAAACGGCGCAGCGTCAAGATTCAGAATTTCCGTCAGCACAGCGCCGTAGGGCTGCATCGTCGGATGGGATTCGACCCAATAGCCGGAAGCGCCGAACTCCACCTTCGTATTGGTGCGCGGCCGATGAAAATCCAATAAATCTTTCCCTAAAACGCCCATGTGCGTGCGCCTCCTTTGTAGAGAATGTATTTTTGCTTGTGTAGTGTATGTGCTTAAATGATACATTACCTATTGTGAAATGTCAATGGTTGTGCTATCATTCGATTGTAGATTTGTAGAGAATGTATCTATAACAAATAAAATCGAAAGGAAGTGAAAAAATGACCAAACTGGAAACCATCAACGCAGAAGATCTGCAAAATCGGACGTATGAACCAACGCCGTTTCTCGTCGACGAACTCATCCCGGAGGGCTTACACATCCTCGCGGGTGCGCCGAAAATCGGCAAATCGTGGCTGGCCTTGTGTCTCTGCTTATGCGTTTCACAGGGGCAGCCTCTCTGGAATTTTGCAACAACGCAGGGCGAGGTCCTGTATCTCAGTCTCGAAGATTCGTTTCAACGCATCCAGACACGGCTCTTCGATCTGACGGAAGATGCGCCGCCGACGCTGCATTTTGCAATCATTGCCGACACGCTCAAGCATGGGCTGGAACAGCAGATTGAGCAATTTCTAGCGGAGCATCCGACCACAAAGCTTGTTGTGATCGATACATTACAGCGTGTCCGCAGCGCGGGCAGTGACAGCAATTTGTACGCAAATGACTATCAGGAGATCGGCTTGCTCAAGAAACTTGCGGACAAGCGGCACATTGCAATCCTCTTGATCCACCATCTACGGAAGCTCCACGATGACGATCCGATGAACATGATCTCTGGCTCGACGGGCTTAAGCGGCGCGGCAGATTCAACCTTCGTCCTGCAAAAAAGTTCACGCCTTGCCAACATTGCGTCCCTGCATTGCACGGGTCGGGACATCGCAGATCGCACATTAAAACTCGAATTTGGCGAGGAAGATCACGTCTGGAAACTGCTTGAGGACAGCAAAACTTGCAGCGGCGCTTCTAAGATTTCAACGCTTCAACTCACAAAACTTCTCTCTGAATTGCTCCGTGCCGATTCTGAATATCTCGGTTCGCCATCGGCACTGTCCGCAAAGATCGACCCTGACGGCAGTCTCGGTATCACGCCGAAAAAGATCACCCGGCTGGTGCGGGAAAGCGTTGCGGCTCTAAGGGAAAATGGGATTCTGGCGGATACCTACCGTAGCAACGGCAAACGGTGGATTTCGATCAAACGTGCCGATAGTGCCGATTTTCCGTCCGTGAAAATAATCGGCACGATCGACCCTGCGGGTGTGCCGAACGCCTGCACCGCGCCGTGAGGCGCGTGTCGCCACTGTGTGCGGCTTTCTGCCCCGACCGCGAGTGTGTGTGCGGCGCGGCAAAAAAAGCCCACGTTGCGCCGACGTGCGGGCAACGCGGGAAAACGCAGGTTAGAAACCCAGAAAAGCCCCGCCGCAGCGGGAAAAATCCTCCCGTTCGGGAGGAGCCAGCATCGCATTTGGCTAGTCGCCGGTGTCCCGGCTCCCTGCCAAATGCTGTTTGCGGGCAGAAGCCCGCACCCACTTCAATGAAAACGGAGGAAAGATGAAAAAAGACAAACAATTCAGTATCCGAATCTCGGAGCAGGATTTAGAGACAATCCGCCGAAAAGCAGCACAGGCACACATGAGCCAGAGCGATTATGTGACGGCCTGCTGCCTCGGAAAACGGATTGTGATTCTGAACGGACTCAAGGAAGTTCTGCGGCAGCAAAAGGCCATCGGTAACAACCTCAACCAGCTGGCGGTGCTGGCGAATATGGGTAAGGTACAGTTTTCCAATCTGGATTCTGCTGTGCAGGAGTTCGCCAAGATCAACACTGCTCTGCGGGAGTTGCAGGAGGGAGGTGTGGCAAAATCGCAATCGTCCATTTCGTGAACTACAAAAAGGGTACGCAGACGCGCGGCTGCATGAAAAGTGTCATGCGCTATGTTTCCCAACTCAGCAAGACGCTTTGGGACGGTCAGCAGCTCGTCAGCGGCATTGGCTGCCAGCCGGAAACCGCGTTCGATGAATTCCTCAGTACGAAGCTGCTGCACCGCAAGGATGGCGGCGTGATGTTTTACCACATGGTGCAGAGCTTCCCGAAGGGTGCGGACGTTGACCCGCGCACGGCGCACGAAGCAGCTCGGCGGTTGGCAGGATATTTTGAAGGTTGCGAGGTGCTGGTCTGCACCCACGTTGACCGTGAACACATTCACTCCCACTGTATCATCAACAGCGTGAACTTCGAGACGGGAAAGAAAGTACACATGGCGGATGAGCAGATTCAGGAGCTGCGCGTTCGCAATGACCAGATTTGCGAAGAACTGAGACTGCCGAAATTTCAGAGGGATGAGCAAAAACGCTCCTGCGGGATGTCCAACGCGGAATACTACACGGCATCCAAAGGTGAGAGCTGGAAGTTCGAGTTGATGCGTGTGATCGACGAGTGTATGCGCTGCGCCGGGAATCGTGAGGAATTTCTGATCCTGCTCCGCTCTGAGGGTTACGATGCCACATGGACGGACAGCCGAAAGAATATCACCTACACCACACCGGACGGACGCAAATGCCGTGACAGCAAGCTGCACATGGAGAAATACTTAAAAGAAAATATGGAGGCTGAATTTGGATACAGAACGGAGAATGACAACACAAGAAATGTTGACGCAGCACAAAAAGCTGATGGACGAGGCACAACGGCTGGAACCCAGCGTGATGGTCACGGAGCGGAACTGGAGCGCGCTGCTCGAAATGCAGGACAGGCTGTTCCGGCAGCAGATGCAGTTAGACACGGACCTGAAAATGCTTCTGACGAAAGCAGAAGCGCAGGAATCTCTGATCAAAATGCAAACGAGCGCAGAAAATTTCGAGAAACAGGCTGGGAGCCTGAGCGCGGGGTATTCTTCCGCCTGCAAGGAGTTGACCGACAGTACGCAGAAATCCATGACGATGATTTTGACCGATACGAAGAACCAACTTACGGATACGGTTCAGGATGCGAAGAAGAAAATTCACCTGTGCGCGTGGATCTCGATTACGGCGGTGATCTTGTGCGCGGTGCTGTGCGTCTTGGTCGTGCTGTGGAGCAGATGACGGATGATGCGCCGAAGCGGGACGGAACAACCACGCCACCGCACATCGACAGTAAGCGCCGCAAAAAGCTCAGGCAAAAGAAAACCGCCCTCGGTCACGCCGAGGACGATCACGAAGATTGGAATATGGAACAAAAAATGTGAAAGGGGAATTTGATGGCAAGTATCAAACAGGTAGCGGAACGAAAATATAAAATCACCATCAGCAATGGCTACCGCACCGACGGACGGAAAATCTGCAAGGCAAAAACGATTCAGGTACCGGATAGCATACCGAAGCGTGGCGTTGAGCAGTACGTTTACCATGAAGCCGAGCGGCTGGAACGGCTATTCAAGCAAGGGTACAGCGAGGACGCTGAAATGACGTTTGAAACTTACGCCCGTGGCTGGCTGGAGCGGCAGACGAAATACGCGCCCGGCACGATTGCCTTTTACCGGCGGTCGCTTGAAACGGTATTCCCGGAGATCGGCGCGATCAAGCTGAATCGGCTGCGCCCGATTGCGCTGGAAAACCTTCTGGCAAAGCTCCGCAAGCGGACCTACCGCGGCAAGCCGATCAAGGAAAAGACGGTGCAGAAATACCTGACCGTCGTGTCCGCTGTTCTCAGCGATGCGAAGCGCAACGAGATCATCGAAAAGAATCCAGCGCGCATGATCGACCTGCCAGATGCCGAACGCAAAGTGCAGGAGATTCCGACGATGGAGGAAATGCAGAAATTTCTCTCCGCCCTCTGCTATGAAGAACCGGTCTTCCAGCTTTTCTACTTCCTCGCCATCAACACGGGGATGCGCCGCGGAGAACTGTGCGCCCTGCGCTGGTCAGACGTGATCGTGACTGGCAGTTATGAGGGTTACATCATTGTCCAGCATTCCCGCAGCACTGTTTCCGGCGAAGGCGTGCAGGAGGGTAAAACGAAAAATGGTCGCGCCCGAACTGTTTCGATGAACGAGGAAATGTTCAGCTTGCTGCGCGGGTTCTGCTACCGCAAGATGAGACTCCGAGACGAGAACGGAATCCCGTTCCCGGAATACATTTTCACAAAAGACGACGGCACACCCATCCACCCGGACACGTTCAGCAAGCACCTGAAAGCCTTGTTCGCGGAAATCGGTCTGCCGAAAACCTATCACCTGCACACGCTCCGGCATTTCTTCGTCTCGACGCTTCTGCACGAAGGCGTGGACAAAAATACGGTCGCAGACCTCGCCGGTCATGGCGATACGTCGTTCTTGGAGCGCACCTACTGCCATCCGCAGATGCAGCTCAAGCAGGAGGCTGCGAAACGCATGAGCAATAGTCTGTTTGCAACACCCAATCCGGAATTGTTGGTTTCGTAGAATCTTCAAAATCTACTCGCTATTCCCGATTTTTCTGGTATTGTTGCTGTTACAAAATCTCAGCCGTGCTGAGCGAAACAGGAGGAATCACAAAATGGCAAGTATCAGAAAACGCGGGAATAGCTACCTGCTCGTCGTCTCGATGGGCTACACACCCGATGGACGGCGGCGCAATCCGCAGCAGAAAACGGTCAAGCCGCCGACAGATCTTACACCGAAGCAGACGGAGAAGTGGTTGCAGGAGCAGGCGATGCTGTTCGAGATGAGCTGTAAAAAGCTGAACCCGGACATTGACCGGTCGATCACGCTGGAAAAGTACACGGAAATCTGGCTCCAGACGATTGCGCCGGACAAACTGGCGAAGTCCACGCTCGTGCGCGAGAAGCAGGACATCGAACGGTTCAAGCCATACCTTGGCGGCTATAAGCTCGTCGAGCTGCGTCCCGAACACTTCCGCAGTCTCTACGCAAAGCTGCGCAAACAAAAGAACAAGGCGAACGGAAAGCCGCTCTCCGAAGCGACGGTCGAGGGTGTCCACAGCTGTCTGTGCGGCATCCTCTCCGACGCGATGGAGGGCGGCTATCTTAATCATAACCCGGCTTGGCGCACCTACAAATACGCTGGGCAGAAGAAGGAAAAGAAAATCGCAGACGATGAAACGGTGAAAAAGCTGATTCAGGCGCTGGAAAGCGTGAGCATCCTGTACGAAACGTACTTCAAGCTCATCATCGCAACTGGAATGCGGCGTGGTGAGTGCTGTGCGCTCAAGTGGGAGGATATCAACTACGCCGAACGCAGCATCCACGTCTGCCGGAACGCCGTCAAAACAACCGGTGACGAGATTATCGTGAAAGCACCGAAAACGAAAGCGGGCAACCGGTATGTGTACTTCTCCGCCGAGATGGAAAGCCTGCTCCGCGAATACGAAGCCTTCTGCGCCGCCGAAACGGAGCGTTACGACCGGCGTGAGCAGACCAAGGATGACTATGTATTCCGCAGAAAGGGCATGAAACTGCCGATGACACCTTCGACCTTCACATGGCGATTCAAGAAAATCTTGAAAGCAAACGATCTTCCGACCGACCTGAACGTCCAAAGTCTGCGCCACACGGCGGCAAGTCTGTTCATCGCCAGCGGCACGGACGTCGGCACAGTCGCAGGGCTGCTCGGCCACAGCCAGCCATCTACCACGCTCGATATTTACACCCACGCATTCGACAAGAACAAAAAAGCCGCCAGCCAGATCATGCAGAGCAATTTGGAAATCTGAATCTGACTGTTAAAAAGCTATGTCCTGATGAGCTATGACATAACAACAATTTTATATAAAAAGTCCTTGAAATCATGCGATTTCAAGGACTTTTTGGTACGCCCGACACGATTCGAACGTGCGACCTACAGAGTCGGAGTCTGTCACTCTATCCAACTGAGCTACGAGCGCATCTATGAGATAAACGGCAAAACGCCGGTCATCGCTTTTTGAAATTGGTAGTCAAACAGTAGTCAAGGAACAAGCGGAAAATCGCTCTCACACCCGAAAAGTCCAGTCGTATCAACGGCTTTGGGCTTCTCTCAGCCGAACGGGGCAGAAACGTCGGAGTCTGTCACTCTATCCAACTGAGCTACGAGCGCATTTTTTACTGCCCATATAGTATAACAGATACGCGGCGGAAAGTAAAGCAGAAAAATGGCGGATTGCATTTTGAAGGAAAGCTGGTACAATGAAGAAAACGGGAGGCGAGGGTATGACGACGGGGGAGCGGGTGTTTTCGGTCGTGCGCGGGCGGCTTTATGAGCGGCTGCCGGCGCTGGCGCTGCCGTTGGGGAAGCTTTCCTGCCGGGAGGCGGATGTGACGGCCGCCGGGACGGATGGGCGCGCGGCGCTCTTTGCGCCCGGTTTTCTGGAACGGGAATTTTTGGCCGGAAGCGAACTGCCGGAGCGGCTGACGCTGCATTTGCTGCTGCACCTCGTGCTCGGCCATCCGCAGAACAGGAGGGACCGCGAGAAAGCACTCTGGGATACGGCCTGCGATCTTGCGGTTCTGCTGGTGCGGCACGCGCTTCTGCCGCAGGAGCGCGAAGCGCCCGCGGCGTTCTCTGCCCGCTGTAAGCTGCAATTGAAAAAAGCGGGCAGCGCGGAGGAGATTTACGCGCTTTTACAGGCGGAGCCGGAGCTTCTCACGCCGGACGAGCGGCTGAGCGCGGTACTGGACGAGCATTCTCGATGGGAGACGGTGCGCGCCGCAGACCGGCCTGCTGCCTCCGGTGAAGGGGACGAAACGGGCTTTCAGGCGCTCGGGCGGCTCCTGCCGCAGCCGCTGCCGGAAAAGCCTGTCATCGGAAGCGGGACGGGCGGCGCGGTCTTCTCGATCAAGCCGGATACGCGCGAAAGCGCGCCGTTTGCCGCCGTGCTGCGCGAGCTGTCCGAGACGCGCGAGAACCGTCATGTGTCCGGTGAGGAATTTCAATATGCCTGGTATCTCTACGGGCTGGAGCATTACGGCGGTATGCCGCTGATCGAGCCGCTGGAATATTCCGAGGAACGCCGTCTGCGCGAGCTTGCCGTTGTGATCGACACGTCGGCGTCATGCTCCCGGTCACTGTGTGCCGGATTTCTGGGGGAGCTTGCGGGGCTGCTGGGCCGTGAAAACCTGTTCTTCGAGCGCTTTAATCTGCACGTGATCGAATGCGACTGCGAGGTGCAGCAGGATACACGCCTGACGACGCTGGCGGAGCTGTCCGATTGGCTGCGGACCATGACGCTGCACGGCGGCGGGGGCACGGACTTCCGCCCGGCGTTCCGGTACATTGACGGCTTGATCGAATCGGGTGAATTCGCGCATTTGCAGGGAATTTTGTATTTTACCGACGGCTACGGCGTGTTTCCAGATGCGCCGCCCGCGTACCGGGCGATTTTCGCCATGCTGCAATACCGGTATGACGATATCGATTTGCCGCCGTGGGCGGAAAAGCTGGTTCTGGAAGCGGACAAGCCGAAAGGAGATGAAGCATGGATATAAAACAGGCAAAGCAGGAGCTGCGGCAGACCATCCGCGCCTATACGGCCAGAACGGAGGACGGCGTGTGGCGCATACCGCGCGAAAAGCAGCGGCCTGTCCTGCTCATGGGCCCGCCGGGCATCGGCAAAACGGCGATTTTGTCACAGCTTGCGCAGGAGGAGCACGTCGGCCTCGTCTGCTACACCATGACGCACCACACGCGCCAGAGCGCGCTCGGCCTGCCGGTCATCGTCGACCGCACAGCGGCCGGGCGGCAGTTCCGCGCGACGGAATATACCATGAGCGAGATCATTGCCTCGGTCTATGCGCAGATGGAGAAAACCGGGCTTCGGACGGGGATTTTGTTTCTCGACGAGATCAACTGTGTCTCTGAGACGCTCATGCCCGCAATTTTGCAGATGCTGCAGAACAAGACCTTCGGCGTCCACGCGCTGCCGGAGGGCTGGATGATCGCGGCGGCGGGCAATCCGCCGCGCTATAACCAGTCCGCGCGGAGCTTCGACATGGCGACGCTCGACCGGGTGCGGCGTATCGATCTGGAGCCGAGCCTTGCTGTCTGGCAGGAATACGCTGCCGCGCACGCCGTTCATCCGGCAGTGCTGGCGTATCTGCGATTGCATCCGGAGCACTTTTTTGTCTGCGACGCGCAGCGTGCGGCGGGCAGCTTCGTGACCGCGCGCGGGTGGGAGGACCTGTCCGCGCTGCTGCTGACCTATGAAGCGCTCGGCTTTGCATGCACGCAGACGCAGGCGCGGGAATATCTGCATGTACCGGAGATCGCGGCGGGCTTCGCGGCATTTTATGAGCTTTACCGCCGCTATGCCGCGTCGCTGCCGCTGGAGGCGCTTCTGCGCGGGCAGACGGACGCGGGCGCGGAGGCGCTGCGCGGTCTGCCGTTCGAGGGGCGGCTGTCCGTCGTGGAATTTCTGCTGCACAGCCTGCAAACGCAGCTGTGCGCGATGGAGGACGCATCCGCGCTTGCGTTCAGTGCGGAGAGCTTTCTGAAAAGCGTTCCGGCAGGGGAGGGCTATGCCGCCCGTGCGGAAAAGCAGCTGGAAAACCGCCGCGCGGCGCTTCAGATCCGCCGGGAATGCGGCGTGCTGTCCGCCGAAGACGAACGGCGGGAGACGGCGTTTCTGACGCGATCGGACGCCGCGCTTGCCGCGCGATCGGACGCGGAGGCATTTGACGCGGTGCGGCTTCTGGCCGAAAGCGCCGGAACAGCGGCGGAGCAGAACAGGAAGAACACACTCTGCGCGCTTGAAAACAGCCTGCGCTTCGTCTGCGCGGCCTTCGGCGACGAGCAGGAGCTGTGGATCCTGCTGCACGGTCTGCAGGATTGCGGCGCGGCGGCATTCCTGCAAAAAGAAAACAGCTCCGTCTATCAGGAGCTGCTGTCCCGCGCAACGCCGGAAGCAAAGGCCGCGGCGCTGCGGGAGGAATTGAGCAGGGGAGCGGGACTGTGACAGATTAAGGCCGAAATGCGTCAGGCTTACGCAGAGAGCGACAGAAATTCGAATGGAATTGGTAGAGGCGGACGACTTGTCCGCACGGCGGAACGCAGTGAATTTCTTCGAAAAGTTGCGGCGAATTCGCACACACCCAACGCCTTCCCCGGTGGGGAAGCCTTGGGCGCTCCCGCGGCGGTGCTTTACCGAAAAGAAATGTTCTTAATGCTGAAGCGTACCACAGAAGCTACGAAACATCGCCATTGTGTTTAGGGTGTATCTGAAAACTCATGATGTGACCGGCAGCGAGGGATTTTTGCGTTGCGCAAGACATTTTTTCGCAGGAATACTGACGTATTTCAAGGAAAAATGACGCGGCGCACCGCAAAAAGGCCCGCTGTCCGGGTGCGTTGGGAGTTTTCAGATACACCCTAAGGGAAGCTGTTTTGGGCGCGGTTAAAACAGATCCAGCATGGCGTCCAGATAGATGGCCTCGCGCACGTGCAGCTGATGCTCCGGCTTTGTCAGATAGTAGAGCAGAAATTCCAGAAGTATGGCGCTGCCGAGGCCGCGGCCTTCGAGCTTGAAATTGGTGAAGCCCATGGGCAGATAGACTGTCCGGATGTCCTGCGCGCTGATAAAGCCGAGGTTTTCCATGGCGCGGGAAAACCGGTAGCCGTCCGCTGCGCCGGGAGCGGTGCAGCGGTGCGGAGCGTCCTCGCCGAGCGTTTTCCGGCTGACGGCCTCGTAGCAGGCTTTGCGGTCTTTGCAGCCGAACCAGCAGCATTCGTTGCACAGAAATTCTGTCTTGTCCTTCAGCGACTGCGGCAGTGTGCGCAGCTGTTCAAAGGCCCTGTTCAGCCGAAAATCCGGCACGACGAAGCGGAACGCTTCGCGCTCCAGCTCCTTCCGGAGCTGGGGAAAGCCGGTCAGCACCTTTGTCGTAGAAGAGACAAAGTAGAATCGCGGATAGGCAGTGCGCAGATAGTCCAGCAGCAGGTCGGAATGGACGATCACGCCGTTCTGCGGCCCGCCGGGTTCCGAGAACAGGCGGCAGAGCGCATTGCAGGCTGGATCGGACAGATGGGCCTCCGTCAGAAGGGAATTGCTGAACGTCAGCCGGGCGGAAAGGCCGTATTCCTGCGTCAGCGCCAGAACCGCGCGCGGGTCCTGCCTGCCGCAGCCCACGCGTCCGCCGCCCCAAATGCAGCCCTCCGGCGCGCCATAAATCGAGGCGATTTCGCACCAATCATAAAAATATTCCCGGTGCGCCCGGTAGAGCGGCAGAAAGACGCGGTAAAACTCATAAAATTCAAACAGGCCGGGCAGATGCAGCTGCGCACGTTTCGGTTCGGTCATGTGGTTGTCCTCTGATACGAAGCCCCGGTTTCCAGACGGAAACCGGGGCATTGTGTGTGATGGGGCAGGGGAGATTAGGCCTCTTCCTCTTCCTTCTTTGCGTCTTCGATGATCTTGGCCTGGTTCATCTGCGGGACTTCCTCGTAGCGGACGAACTTGAGCGTGTAGCTGCCGCGGCCCTGGCTCATGGCGCGCAGGTCGATGGAATAGGTGGTCATCTCGCCGATGGGGACTTCCGCCTCAACGATCTGATAGCCGGGGTTTTCAGGATCGGGGTTCATGCCCATGACGCGGCCGCGGCGCTTGTTGAGGTCGCCGATGACGTCGCCCATGTTGTTGTCGGGG
>OLSA01002201.1_pt1 | contig 14939 bp, 8 predicted proteins | sample 1672731 | NCBI WGS metagenome assembly OLSA01 (sample SAMEA3136718, study PRJEB25190) | human gut metagenome | biome: human gut; feature: human-associated habitat; material: faeces | place: Austria | collected 2013
AAGCCCCGACACAAGGGCAGGATATTTTTCACTATGCCCCCAAATCTGCTGAAATTTCCAAATCATTGCGTGACGCTTTCATCATTACACGAGGTACGGTGTTGGAAGTACCCTCGCCATGCCAACGATCCAAAATATCCGTCCCATAATTTTGAAAGTTGTCATTGACAGCCCGATACGAACGTATAATTTGATTACCGGCCACACCATTGGTAGCAACACTCAAATCAAAGCCTTTGTAACCTAGATTAATAGAGAGTCCAAAAGTCACATCCGGATTTGGATCACCAATCATACCTTTATCGTTGTCATCTATCACTCCATCATCGTTAGCATCCACAAAGCGCAGATCACCCGGTTCTGCTTCCGGCATGATGACCTTACCTTCTGAATTTTTATAACTCTGCACTTCTTGCTTATTTTGGAATATACCGCCAGTCTTATACCCCCAAAAATAACCGATAGGATACCCAACCTCTGCCCGATACAACTCTGCTACTCTTCCCAAAATATTTGCCGGACCATGAATAATGCCTTCCGTATTGGCTATACGTGTCACCTCGTTATGATTATAAGCAATGTTTCCACTAATGCCGTAAGAAAGTTCGCCTATCTGGTCTCTCCAAGTCAATCCCAATTCTACACCTTGATTGCGCACATCTCCTCCGTTAATATAAGGAGCACCGGTTCCGAATGAACCCAACACTGGAGCCACAAGAAGCCAGTCTTTTGTATCTTTCCGATACAAATCTAATGCTGTACTCAGCCGTCCACCGAAAAAGCGCGCATCCACTCCCAAGTCAATCTGTTCAGAAACTTCCCAGGTTACATCCTTATTAGGCAAGTTGGAAGGATAAGCTCCCGAAGTAACCGTATTTTTATCTGTGCCGAAGAAATAATCCGTATCAAAAGAAATGTTAGACAAGTATTGGAAGCCCGCAATGTTCTGATTACCATTTTGTCCCCAGCTGGCACGTAATTTCAAGAAATCAAGCCAGGAAGAGGCGCTTTTCATGAATTTTTCGTTAGAGATTACCCAACCTACCGAAACGGAAGGAAAAATTCCCCAACGATTGCCCGGAGCAAAATTGGAAGAACCATCAGCACGCATTACTAAAGTTGCCATGTAAGTTTCTTTGAAATTATAATTTACGCGGCCAAAATAAGAAAGCAGCCGTCCCGGTGTAGCCGGTGTACCCGACAATTTAGTCTTGCTCACATCAATCACCCTATTGTTGTCAAGATAGGCGTGTTCAAAATCATTAAATATAGAGTTTACATTTTCTCCTCTGATAGACTCGCCCAAGCCATTCTTTTCAGCCGATGTCCCTATTAAAAAATTAAACAAATGAAAATCTTTGATTTTCCAATCATAACTTGCCGTATTTTCAAAAATCCACTTAAAGGTATTGCTCATTGACTGTACAGTCACATCTTCATTCACAAAGCTTTGAGGACCAAGGTCATAAACCGGTACATAACTACGATAAGATGACAGGTTCAAATGAATGCCAAATGAACTTCTGATTTTCAGATTTTTGATAGGTTGAAGTTCAAGATAAACATTTCCATTCAAACGATGCCCCTTTGTTATATTATTCGAACGTTTATAATCACTCAGCCCAATAGGGTTGGCATCTTTTTCATTCCAATCAATAGCATAATGATAATTACCCTCCTCATCATACACTGGTAAAAATGGATTCGTCATAAAGGCAGTATGAATATCATTGCTGTAAATATTACCTGTGGCTATCGTATTCTTCTCTGTATAAGTATAATTAAGATTTTCACCCATTTTCAATATATCAAGACTATTCCCCTTGATTAAAACATTGGTAGAGTTTAGCCTAAACGAATAGCGGGTGTACCCCGGTGCATGGGGCTTTCCGATTGTTCCTTCTTGGTCAGTATAAGATAATCCTAAAGAGAAATTCGACTTTTCTGTACCGCCACGCACTCCTAAAGAGTGATTTTGCATAAAGGCATTTTTATTCAGCATCTCTTCAAGCCAATCCGTACCATTCCATTCGCCAGATTCAATTTTGTCCCAATCAGGTACCAGTGCAGCAAAATCAAAAGGTTTCATGCCTGAATTTTCTGCAGCTTCATTCATTATCATAGCATACTCACGAGCATTAAGTGGACGTATCTTCTTGTTAATATTCTGCCAACCCACATATCCATCATACTCTATTGATACCTTGCCAGCCTTACCTTGTTTCGTGGTGACCAAGATAACCCCATTGGCGGCACGGGCGCCATAGATGGCTGCCGATGCAGCATCTTTCAGCACATCAATCGATTCAATATCAGACGGAGACAAGTAATCGATGTTCCCTACAGTTACCCCATCTACTATATAAAGAGGAGAAGCATCACCTACAGTTCCGACACCTCTGACAGACACCTTGAAGGAAGAGCCGGGCTGTCCGGAAGTTTTTGTAATGGCCACTCCGGGAGATTGGCTCTGAAGAGCAGCCATCGGATTAACCGTATTCAGTTTCTGCAAATCCTCGCCCTTTACCTGTACCGTAGCACCTGTCACCAGTTTCTTTTTTTGTACACCATATCCTACCACAACCACCTCATCCAGACTCTGTGAGTCCTCCTTTAAGATGATAGAAAAAGAAGTTTGCCCTTTGACAGAAATAGTTTGTGTATTGAAGCCTATATATGAAATGAGGAGTTCCGCCCCTTCTGCAACTTCCAATGTAAAACAACCATCCAAATCAGTTATTGTGCCATTGGCCGTTCCTTTTTCCATCACATTTGCCCCAATAACCGTCAATCCACTTTCGTCCTTAATGACTCCCTTTACCACTTTTTTACCAGCTTGCTGTAACAAATGATTCATAGGAGAAGTATGCGCTTCCAAAACGTCAGATTCCATCATTAATGCCGGAACAAAGCAAGCTATTGCTAATAATAAATTACGTTTCATAAGTATTAAATAAAAAATTTCAAAGCTAACCTATAATTATCAAGCCCTTGCTTATTTGAAGGAGAAGATGGCTTTTTAACCTTTTTCCACAAGCAAACAAGAGCTTGATATCAGTTATGTCAAATTACTTCAATGACAGTTTTCTTTAAGTCTTTGTCTAAAGAAGAAGAACCTACCATGATTTCAAATTTTCCTTTCTCCACCCCATACTTCATATCACGATTAAAGTATGCCAATTTTTCAGGAGTAACAACAAATTCAACCATTTTGCTTTCTCCGGGCTTTAATGCGACACGGACAAAATCTTTCAGTTCTTTCACCGGTCGGGTGGCGGAACTGTACAGGTCACGGATATAAAGCTGTACCACCTCAGTGCCTTCGCGTTCACCAACATTCTTCACTTGCACTTTTACAGTAACACTCTCAGTATCTTTCAGTTGTTTTTTGTTTGTCTGAGGAGCAGTAATTTCAAATTGAGTATAGCTCAATCCATATCCGAAAGCATAAAGCGGTGTACTTGGACCATCTTTATACTTGTGGAAGTACTGTGACGGCTTATGATTATAAATCATCTGTATCTGCCCTGCATGACGGGGGATGCTAATGGGCAATTTGGCCGATGGATTTACTTTTCCCATCAAAATATTGGCTACGGCAGTACCGGCAAAAGAACCCGGTTCCCAAGCTTGCACCAAAGCTGGCACATTCTGTGCAATCCAATTAACACTTAATGGGCGTCCCCCTACAAGCACTACAATGGTAGGCACTCCGGTTTTATGAATCTCTTTAACCAAGAGTTCCTGTGTACCGAGCAAGTCAAGGCTCATACGGTCTATGTTTTCACCGCAGGTTTTCGTCTTTTGGTAACGGAGCGGATTTTCACCCACCACTACGATAGCAAGATCGGCTTTCTTTGCCAGCTCTGAAGCCTCTTTTACTTTCTCCGGTGAATTTTGGCGTACATCGTCACCATAATTGTAGTAAGTCACCTTCTCTTTTCCGGCAGCTTGGCAGATACCATCCAAAATGGTTATTACATTCTCATCCGGCTGTTGCAACGTCCAGTCACCCAATACAGTATGATTGTCTGCATTCGGTCCGGTTACAAGGATGTTCTTATACTTAGAAAAATCAAGTGGCAGCAAACCTTCATTCTTGAGCAGAACAATAGACTTTTCAGCAGCTTCCAATGCTGTGGTTTTATGTTCCTTACAGAATAATGTCTTTTGAGTCTTTTTCAAATCAACAAAGGGATTCTCGAACAACCCCAATCTGAATTTTGCCTCCAATATAGCCCGGCACGCTCTATCCACTTGGGCTTCCGTCAGTTTTCCCTCTTTTACCAGTTCTATCACTCCCTCCATGAAGCCAGGACCGTGCATATGCATGTCCAGTCCGGCATCTACCGTCTCACGATAGGCTTCCTTGAGATTCGGAGCCACTCTATGAAGGTCATGAATACGTTCCACATCCATCCAGTCACTCACGATAAAGCCGTTGAATCCATATTCGTTACGCATGATGTCTGTCATCATCCACTTGTCTGCGTGGCAAGGCACTCCGTTCAATTCATTGTGCGCAGCCATCAGTGTAAATACTTTGGCTTCTTTCACAGCCGCTTTATAAGGAGGCAAATAAACTTCACGCAACGTGCGTTCCGAAATATCCATCGGAGCGGCATTCGTACCATTGGAAGGTTCGCTTCCGGCAATCAGGTGCTTGCCGCATGCCAGTGCCACATCAGTTCCGCTACAATTTTCACCTTGATACCCCTTGATGGTAGCTACTCCCATGCGAGTCACCAAATAAGGGTCTTCTCCGAAGGTTTCTCCGGTACGTCCCCAACGAGCATCGCGCGCCACATCAATATTAGGCGTAAACGTCCAGTGAGCACCTGTAGCACGTACCTCTAATGCAGATTCACGGCTCAATCTCTCCACCAATTCCGTATCGAAGCTGGAAGCCTGTCCGATAGGTGTAGGATAAACCGTCGTTCCACTTACCAATGCATTTCCATGAATAGCATCTATGCCGATAATCAGTGGAATCTGCAAGCGGCTCTTCATGGCAAGTTCCTGAAGCTGGTTAGCCTCTTCGGCTGTCACCACATGAAGGAATGATCCAACCTTCCCCTCTTCGGTCAGTTTATATAGGTCATTAATACTTAAATTCGGATAAAATCCGTAAGCATCATCATTTTTGGCTACTTTCTTACCTTTAAAGCGTTTCTGAGTTTCACGGATATGCTCAGGGCCTACATATTGGCACATTTGAGCAACCTTTTCTTCCAGAGTCATGCGCTGCATCAAGTCTGTTACCCGTTTTTCCACAGGTTGTCCGGCATCCTTATACAATGGCTTCTGTGCCATGGCAAGCAGTGCTGCGGGGAGCACTGCCATTGTCAATAAAGTTCTTTTTTTCATTATTCCTCGTATTTAAGCATGTATTTTTCAGTCATTTTACGACGTTCATCCAGCGAAATGGTATCGTTATATTGTTTCTGAAGGTTACCGAGTTCAATTTTCAACTCTTTGATAACATCCGCATATTTAGGATTAGCATATTGATTGTTTACTTCGTTCGGGTCTTCCTTCAGGTCATAGAACTCCCACGTATCTATGTTATAATAAAAATGAATCAGTTTATACCGGTCAGTACGTACACCGTAATGAGGCTGTACATTATGCCATTTCGGATATTCAAAGTATTGGTAATAAGCTGCCTTACGCCAGTTTTTTGTAGTTTCTTCATCAGCCTGCAGCAACCCTTTCATGCTTTGTCCCTGTATGTCGGACGGGATTTGCACACCGGCAAAGTCTAGCAAAGTAGGAGCAATGTCCACATTCAGCGTAAGATCTTTTAGGCGCATACCCTTCTTGATACCATTCGGATAGCTGATAAGACATGGCATCTGCAATGCCTCTTCATACATCCAGCGCTTGTCGTACAAGCCATGCTCGCCCAAGAAAAATCCTTGATCGCCCATATATACGATTATGGTGTTATCATACAAGCCTTTCTCCTTCAGATACGCTACCACACGTCCTACCTGATCATCTACCGAACGCACCACGCGCAAATAGTTTTTGATATAAGTCTGGAATTTCCACTTTTTCAATTCCTTGCCTTGTAGTTTCTGATCCGGAGTCCAAAACTGGTTCTTGCCTGAACCACCCCACCACAACCATTTGTTACGTTCCTTCTTCGACAATCCTTCGGGAGGAGTCTGTTTCAAATCACCGCGCGACATATGGTTTTCGATGGTAGCCATTGATTGGCCGAGTGTTGCTTCACGTCCTTTATAGTCATCATCAAAAGTAGCAGGATAGGGAAACTCCACATCATCAAATAGATTAAGGTAACATGAATCTGGTTCCCACGGACGGTGTGGAGCCTTATAGTGAAGCATCATGCAGAAAGGCTTGCTGTCATCACGCAGACTATCCAACCAGTGCAAGGCAGCATTTGTAGTCAGCCGGGTTGCATATCCTTTTTCTTTCTTTTTTGCTCCATTTGTACTATATACAGGATCCCAGTAAGTACCTTGCTGACTCGCATTAGCATGTATTTTGTAATAGTCAAAGCCTTCCGGTGCAGAGAAGAGATGCCACTTGCCAAACAATGCAGTAGTATAGCCGTTTTCACGAAGTAATTTTTGATATTGCTGTTGGCTTCCATCAAAAACAATTCCTCCTTCATTTTGGTAAAAGCCATTCGTAGTGCTGTATTTACCAGTCAGCAGGCAGGCGCGACTCGGACCTGAAATAGAATTGGTGCAAAGCATATTCTGCATAATTGCACCATTTTCACCGATAGCATCAATATTTGGGGTCGGTGCCAGCTTGGCATTGATTCCCTCGTAGGCACTAATAGCTGTACGAGCATGGTCATCGGCCAATATAAAAAGAATGTTCGGCTTCTCAGCAACCTGTTTTTTACCGGAAACACAGGATGTGAAAGCTGCAAGTCCACATCCCATAATTGATAATGCTTGTAATGTTTTCATATTTTTATTAACTCAAGTATAAATTGATTATTTGTCTTTATTTTGTTTTTTAAGTTCTTTCTTGGCAGGTTGGAATCTTGGCGTATCTTTCATGAAATCCTTGCCACGACGATTCAGAATTTCCTGTTGCAAACGTTTTACCAGCTCCCGGTTTTCAGGAGCATCGGCCACATTTTTCGTTTCCATACTGTCATTGCGATACAGAAAAAGCATATGAGAAAGGAAATTTCCATTCTTATCATTCCATTGCGTATAGCCATGACTGCGGTCAAAGAAAGTTATTCCATTATGCCATTTCACGATGGCACAATCTTTCCAATTATCATCTTTTCCCTCAATCAGTTTCATCATGCTTTCCCCTTCCGTATGTGCAGGTATCGGTAATCCTGCCGCTTCACAAAGCGTGGGATACACATCGACAAATTCCACTACTTTCGCTTCAGAACCTTTTTTCTTGTTTCCGGGAATGCGGATGATGAGCGGTGCATTGTTCACGATATTAAAGTTTGAATGCTTACACCATTGGTTATGGTCACCCAAGCTCCAACCGTGGTCACCCAAGAGTACCACTATCGTATTTTTGTCCAAACCCAAATTCTTCAACTCATCCAAAATTCTTCCCACCTGCGCATCTGTGTAGCTCACACAGGCTCTGTAACCACGAATCAAATTCAAAGCCTCGTCTGCCGGGATGTCGTTCTTCGAGGGAATACCTCTATAATAACGAATCTCGCCATAACTATGGAAAGCCTGAATCGGGAATCCGGTACGGTCAAACTCAAATGTCTCGGGCAAGGTAATGTCTTTCTCCGGATACATATCCCAATACTTTTGAGGCGCATTGAATGGCAGATGCGGCTTCAGGATACCGGAAGCCAAGAAAAACGGCTTTCCACTTTTCGCTAGTTTTCGCAAGTCCTCAATCGTCTTGTCCGCTGTCTTTCCGTCGCTGTATTCATTATCAGCCACATCTAAACATTCATAAGCGGCCGGACCGCCACGTTGTTCTTCTACCGAAAGGTTCTCTGCGCCTAAGTAATCGCGCCAAGTGGAAGACTTCAATTCGGGCATCCATACTTCATCCCATGAGCGTTTTCTTGCATCATTTTTGCCATGTATCACCTTACTGTTTGAGATAGTGATATATCCGTTTTCACGGAAGTATTGCGGCAAAGTCACTGTGCCTGGTGCTTCACGGTCAATCTCGGCATTCACATCCCAATAACGGGTGTTTCCCGGCCGAAGTCCCGAAAACAAGGAAGCACGCGAAGCGCCCGAAACCGGAACATTACAATAAGCGTTCTCAAACATTACCCCCTGCGAAGCCAACTTGTCTATATTAGGAGTCTTCATATACTCTACCCCATAACAATTGAGTTCCGGACGGAGGTCGTCTATGATTAAAAACAATACATTTTTCTTTTCCGTTTGCTTTATTTCTTTCGCTTGTGCATTCCCGCCCATGACGGGAGTGCCAAGCAACAAAGAAGAAGCAATCATGCCCAATCTATTCATATCATTTCTTTATATGCAATCTTAATACCCATAATTCTGGTCTTCCTGCCCGATATGCTCATTCCTGTTGATTTCATCTGCCGGAAACGGGAACAGCAGATTTTTCTTCACTGTCTCGTCTGTTATTTGATATTTATAGACATATTTAGGCAGTTTGGTTATGCCTTGCGCTGCATACCATTCGTCCACATACGCATTATGTTCTTCCATCACCTTCTTCAAATATTCAGTACCACGACGGCGCACAGTGTACCATTCGTCACATTCACCGGTCAACTCCTTCAATCGTTCACGGAAAATGCGTTCACGCATAGCCGCTTTGTCATTTTCCTCGAACGGCAATGGATAAACTTCATTTTCTTCGATAGTACCGTTACCATTGGCATCGCGTGCACGATCCAACACTTCATTCAAATAAGTGGCAGCGTCTGCCGAACCAATCTCATTGGCAGCTTCGGCAAGCACAAGCAGCAAGTCAGCATAACGATAGAACACAAAATTTGCATTGGAAGCCGAAGCCGTCATCGCAGGGTCGTAGTACTTCTTCCATGCAGCATATTCCGAATCTCCGGATTTGTAAACAAGTTTAGCAGCAGTTCCCTCTTTCTTTGTAGTAGGATAAAGTAAAACGTTTTTCTTGTTGGCGTTTGTTTCAAAGATATTCGTATATTGCCCATATACGAAACTCGCTTCTCTACGAGGGTCTTCTTCATCAAACTGATTAAAAGCCCATTGTGTAGGACGTGTCTTTCCCCAACTCTTACCCTCCGTGGTGATGTTGTTCATCAACTCATGTCCTATAGGGAAAGTCGTTTCAGTAATACGTCCGCTATTCACAGAAGCAGAGAACTGTATCTCAAAAATAGACTCTTTGTTATTTTTATTGGGACTCCCGAACAAATTTTTGTAAGGACGCACAAGTTCGTATTGACCGTTCTTATAAACATCCAATGCTGCATCATATGCTTTCTGCCAATACTCCGAAGTTTCATCATTTCCAGCCATGGTCAAATAGACTTTGGCAAGCAAGGCTTGGGCAGCATATTTATGCGGATATCCTTCCACTTTGTCAGCAGGAGAAGGAAGCTTATCATAGGCATCAGTAAGGTCGGTTATGATTTGTCTATACACCTCTGACACTTCCGAACGAGGAACTTGAGTCTCGGCGTAACTTGTCACAGGTCTTGTGACAAGCGACACTTTACCGAACATGCGCACCAAATTGAAGTAGGTGATTCCGCGCATAAAACAAGCCTCTCCAACGATACGCTTCTTCTCCACCTCATTCGTAATCTGACTTTCTGCCATACCGTCAATGATGTCATTGGCTATCCGGATAGTCTCATACATACCATTATAAGCATTCGTCATATTCACGTCCGAAGGCAATATGTTCATAGAAGTCAGGTTCACATCATTCGACTTGATACTGACCCCCAACCCAGAAGCTACATTAAGCACATGGAAATAGTTGAAACCTGCATAGTTATAACCGGCCATGCTGGCATAACATCCGGCAAGTACCGCTTTTGCAGAACTTAAAGAATTGTACACTCCCCCTTTTTCAACGGAGGTCTGCGGAGTCTCTACCAGAAAATCATCACATCCGGCAAAGGCTGCCATTGTACAAGACAACAGTATATATTTCAATGTTTTCATTTTTCAATATTTTTACGTATAAAGATTAAAAGTTAGCTATCACCCCGAAAGTAAAATTACGGGCAGAAGGATAAGAAGTCAGGTCAATACCCATGCGATCCACATCGTTGGCAAACGTGTTCACATCCGGGTCGTATCCGCTATACGACGTGATAGTGAAGAGGTTGGATGCCGTGAAGTTGAATGTCAGATTCTTTATAGCGTTCGACTTCTTAAAATTCAACATATAGCTCAGAGAAAGTTGGGCGAGCTTCAAATAAGAACCATTCTCAATGTAACGGTCGCTCAACACTCCTTGCGGTTCATAGCCCAACCGTGGATAAGTATTGCTTTTGTTCTCAGGAGTCCATGCCTGATAAAAAGCATCCTTACGGATGTTGAGATTGGAATTTTTCACATCGGTTTCATCTATCAGATTAGCATTGATAATGTCATTTCCGACAACTCCATTGAACACTACATCCAAAGTCCAATTCTTGTAACTCAAAGAGGAGTTCAGCGCAAACGTAAAGTCCGGATTAGGGTTGCCCAATACCACACGGTCTTTGTCATCAATAACACCGTCCTTATTTTGGTCTACATAGCGCACATCACCCGGCAATATATCTTTCCCTTTCATCTGCAAGGGTTTCTTTTGGTTTTCCACACTGTAATATTCCTCTTCCTGCATAATGCCATTACTTTGATAGCCCATAAAGAGCCCGATAGATTCTCCTACGATAAAGGCATTGGCAGGAAATTTTGTGAAAGTATTGTTACCCACATTTTCACCCCAATAACCACTTACATTCTTCAGCATACCGAAATCCGAAGGTGCCATCCCCAAATCCTTGATAGCGTTCTTGGCAAAAGAGATGTTTCCGCCCACTATCCAATTCCAATTCTTGCCAGCGACGGGGATTCCTTCAACAGCAAACTCAATACCCTTGTTTTCAATCTTTCCATTGTTTATCCACATGCTTCTATAACCACTGGCTACAGGAATGGCTATCTGCTGCAACAGATCCTTAGTGTTCTTGATATAAGCATCTGCTGTAAAAGTCAATCGTTGGTCAAAGAAGCCGACATCAACACCCACGTTGTATTGCTCAGATGTTTCCCATTTCAAGTCAGGATTCGGAATACGCGCAGGTACAATACCCGGTTCAGAAGTTCCGTCTGGTTTTGCGGCATAACTATTATTGTAGCTTGCCATGGTCTGGTATGGAGAAATAGCCTGGTTACCTACCTGTCCCCAACCGACACGAAGCTTCAAGTTTGACAGTTTTTCATACTTCTGCATCCACTCTTCTTGGTTCACACGCCATGCCAACGCAAAAGAAGGGAAGTATGAGAAACGGTTCTTCTTATCGAACTTACTGGAACCGTCGGCACGGAAAGTGGCGGTAGCCACATAACGGTTACGATAGTTATAGACCGCACGTGCCAATACGGAAAAGAGCTGTTCACCAGTCTTCGTCAACTTATATGGATAGAGCATTTTAGCTTGTGAAATACCATCTGCACGTAAATCTTCCGTGAAAAAATCCTCACCCGTAATGGCATTCTGCTTCATTTCTCGCTTGTCATATACCACACCCAGTGTACCATTGACTGTATGTATCTTGTTGAACGAATGGTTGAACAGCATCAAGGCTTCTGTATTAAACGAACGACTGGTCATCTCAGACAGTCCGGCTTTACCATTGGTCTGCGAGCCGATGGAAGTCATGCGGCCAAACCACATGGAACGCTCCTTGCGCTTATATACCATCCCCCCCCTCACACGGAATGCAAGCCACTTCAGTGCTTTGATATCCAAGGTCAGATTAGTATTAAACAGATTCTCTTCGCTGTCATCATCATAGTCGGTGAACCAAGCATCGGGAGTCGTGATGTCTTCATCGTATGAAGAGTAGTCATCACCGGCTGCCGTGCCTCTGTAAGGCTTGAACGAAATCATGTGTCGCACAATGCTGGTACGTGTATTGGCCAGTTTGTCTGTACCCGAAGTCATGGAAGTATTGATGGTACTGAACGAGGAGTTGCTCTTTAAGCTGATGCGGTCGTTTATCTCCTGCTCCAGATTGAAGCGGATATCATACTTGTTCACACCGGTCTTGCGGATGATACCCTGCTGGTCTGAATAACCGGCTGCAAGATAGTAGCCTGTCTTCTGGCTTTTTCCGCTCACACTGGCACGATAATTCTGCGAAACGGCAAGACGGGTCGATTCCCTTTGCCAATTTACAGGGACAAGCCCTTCCATGGTAGTCGGTTTACCATCCTCCCCAAGAAACTCCTTCGAGTTACGAAAAGCCAGATAGCCTTCCGTATCCAGCATCGGGATTTCGCGAGCCAACGTTGACAAAGTCACGTTTGCACTTACCATCACACTGGGTTTGCCGGTCTTACCTTTTTTCGTTGTAATCAATACCACACCGTTTGCGCCCTGCGAACCATAGATGGCCGTGGCCGAAGCATCCTTTAGAATCTCTATATTCTCAATATCTTGCGGGCTGATGGAAGCTAATGGATTTTGCTCCTGTGCACGAGAGTTTCCACCTCCGATACCGGCAGACATCGGGTCGGATGTATCACCCAAATCGCTGATGATGTTTCCATCCACCACATAGAGCGGTGAGTTGTTTCCACGCAAGGAGCTTGTTCCGCGAATGCGCACACTGACCGAACCGCCCGGAGCCGAACTGCCCGTAGACACCATCACACCCGCAGCCTTTCCTTGCAACATCTTGTCGAAAGAGGTAGCACGGGCAGCTTCCGATTCCGAAGTTTTCACAGATGTCACCGATCCGGTAAGGTCACTCTTGCGCATGGAGCCGTAGCCCACTACTATCACTTCGTCGAGGGCTGTCACTTCTGGTTCCATTTCCACAGTGATAACCGTACGTCCTCTCAAAGGAATATGTTTGGTCTTATAACCTATATAGGATACAATCAATATTCCTTCTTTTACATTCGGCACTTGTAATATGAATTTTCCGTCCATGTCCGTAATAGTACCCACACCCGCAGCTCCCTTCAATTGAACGGTAGCCCCGATAACTGTCTCTTTATTTTCATCAAGTACCAGACCTTCCACTTTGACAGCATGAACTACCATACTCGTCAATGAAAAGAATAGAATTAATAACCACTTGTTTTTCATATATCTACATCAGTTTAAGAATTTGTTCCTTTATTTTTTCTCAATATACTTTACCAACACTTCCTTAATGCGGTTATAAGCAGGCCGTGGAGTACCGTCGTTACGCCAAATACACCCCTTCCAAGTAGGGTTGGCGGTGTCTTCATCGCGTACATTCCAAAAGTTTACGCCTACCTTTCCTTGCTTATAGTGTTTCAACACGGTTTCTATCACCGCTGCAAAGGTTTCAGCCTGTTCCTCTTCGGTGAATGAAACAGGCTTTCCCTTTATTTTCACTTCTGTCCAAACATTCATTTCAGTGATATGAAACTCAAAATTATTGGTATGACACCAAGTAATGAAGTCATCCAAACGTTTCACATTGCCTTCAACTTTTTCCCAGCCGGCATTGATATGCGCCTGCCAGCCTATCCCGTCTATGCGGCGTCCTTTGTCGCGCAGGTATTTTACCAACTCCTTCATCCGCTGCCATACTACTTCTTCAAATATAAAGTATATTGATAATCAGTTAGTTACTGTTATCAAGATACAAATGATATGCAAATGTAAGTATAAAACCATATAGAAAAAGTACAAATGGACATTACTTTGTATGATAACATCCTTTTCTACAGATTAAGGGTTAACACAATGTTATACTACTGATATTCAGCATATTGAAGCTGTTCTTCCTTGCATTCAACAAAGAGTGTTAAATTATATTAAATCCTACAGGGCAATTATGATTCGTGCAAAGATAATATTTTGCAGTCAAAGGAAGAAAGACTTCTTGAACCACTTCTATGGTTCTATACTTCTGTTTCTGACGTAAGCTGACCCGTACGGTTTTCGGGTTTTAGACGGACATATATACAGTTTACTTTAGGTTAGCATATATATAAGAGCTAACCAAGGTAAACTAAAGTGTTTTTGTCCTGTAGATACTGCACTTTGTGGACTCTTTTCTCCTTTGACTGCAAAAACCTCTTATAGCCTTATCTCCACCTATAACGTCACTTCACACTGCTGTACCATGCAGTCTGCCATGTACCACCCCATCGGGCTTTGATAAGAATTGTGTTGCAAAGGTACCTGTCATGGCGTTCATCCTGCAAGGTCGGTGCCTGTGGTTTGTCCGTGAAATCTCCACGCTCTGATTGTGGCAGAGGTAGTATTTGACGGCAAAACCTTGCATTGATGAGCCATAACACCTTTTGGGGCAACATAATTCTTTAATCAATCCCGATGGTAGTTGGTTCTACATAAGGGAAGAAAATAAAAATTTTATCTTATGGCTAACATTTGCGACACTCAGTACAAGGTGACAGGCTCACGCAAAGCCGTGGCAGACCTTTGGAACACACTCCAAGAGTTGGAGGTGAACAGTAATAATGTGTATCTGTATCTCTTGGCAGAACACTATGGCATTGACTACGAGAAGAAAGGCATCTCGGTGAGAGGACACATCTATTGGGCAGAGTATGAGGAGAACGTGGAAGACGATTATGCCCTCTTGTCCTTTGACACCGAAAGTGCTTGGTCTTCATGCGACTTGTTCTTTGAGGAGGTGAACAAGGCACTTGGCGATGAACTTTCAATCAGTTACCGATTATCCCAATCTTTTGATAATCTGTATTATCTAAAGTCGTGAGTTATCCAAAGTCAAAAACAAATCGCCATTAAATATC
>OLSA01002226.1_pt1 | contig 14827 bp, 15 predicted proteins | sample 1672731 | NCBI WGS metagenome assembly OLSA01 (sample SAMEA3136718, study PRJEB25190) | human gut metagenome | biome: human gut; feature: human-associated habitat; material: faeces | place: Austria | collected 2013
TAATTCCTGTCTGTGTTGATGTTTTTGCCCTGCGGCGGATGCCGCAGGGCGTTTTTGTATCCTCCGGGCTTATTTTCCGGAGTTTGAATGGCCGTGTTTTATCCGGTGCATTGGGAAGCAGCATGCGTCACCCTTTGCCACCTGGGGGCAAAAAGCAGCCTTTTCTCCAACCAGGGCACTTTTTGAGAATGGGAGAGCGTTGGAGACGCCTGGATGAAAGCGGACTTTATTTCGTGCCTTTCCCCGTTCTTGTTCCTTCTAAACCTTTTTGCCTCTCCATTTCCCGCTCTTGAGGTACCACCATGCCAGGATGATCAGGGTAACGCCGTAAACGTGTTCGGAAAACCAGCAGAGAGCCACATCCGGCTTGAGCCTGATGATGCCGTAATAAATGACGGCCGTGTAAACGGCCAGGGAAATCATTTCCATGATGAATCCCGCCTTGGTATTGCCTGTGCCGGATACGGCATTGAACAGGATGAATGACGGAGCCATGATCAGTGTGGAAGAAGCCATCACATACACGGAATTGACGCTGGCGGCAATCAGGGACGGGCTATCCGTGAAGGCACGGAGGACGGGCTCCGGAAACAGGCACAATATGATGAGCAGGGGGATCAGGATGGCGTATGTCAGTTTGAGGGTCATGCCGCAGGTTTTGAACAGGCAGCGCTGTTCTCCCGCTCCAATCTGGTTGCTGATGAGAGCTCCTGCCGTGGTGGCAAAAGCGCTGATCACCATGATCAGCAGGGCGGAAATATTGCGCACGATGTTGGTAACGGCCAGCGGGCGTTCCCCCAAATGTTCAATCGCCAGGAAAAAAATAAACCAGATGGAGACGGAAATAAAAGATTGCACCATGGTCCATCCGGAAATGGACAGCATTCCCTTCAGCAGATGGGGGCGGAGTGTGAATGCCCGGCGGAAACCGTACTTCCGTTTGTCCGCCGTCATGCTTGTGTAGATGATGAAAAAGAGAAGGGAGACTGCTTCCGATACGCTGGAGGCAATGGCCGCCCCTGCTATGCCCGCGGCGGGAAAGCCGCCTTTCCCAAAAATGAGGCAGTAATTTAACGCGACATTGCTCAGGAGCATGACAATGGAATTGACCGTCAGAATCTTCGTCTGGGTAATCCCCACGTAATAGGCTCGGAACATGACGCAGAGGAAGGAGAAAAAAATACCGTAGGTGCGCCAGTGCAGGTAATCCACTGTGGCCCCGTACACCTGTGGGGATTCAATGATGTCCCGCAGGATGATGGGGGAAAAATATTGGGATGCGGCAAAAAGAGCTACCGCCAGGACCAGCATGAAATAACAGCCCTGAACCATGGTGGGGGCAATCCTGTTGTAACGGCGTTCCCCGTTGCGGCGCGCAATGATGATTTGTGCGCCAAAGCCGAAGCCGAATGCCAGCATGAACATGGCCATGTAATACACGCCGCCCAGAGCGCATGCTCCCAGCGCCACGTCTCCCACGCGCCCCAGGAAGACGGCATCCGTCAGGCCGATCATATGCTCAATGAGCAGGCTGATCATGAGGGGGTATGACATGAGCCATATCTTTTGATAGGAAGTAAAAGAAGGATTATTCATAGCGGGGGCAGCCTGCGGGCATGGTCCGCCAAGGGCAGGCGCTAAAGGCCAAATATTTTTGAATTAAAATGTTTTCTTGCAAGAAAGAAATGCGTTTGCTTCCGCACATGTCATGAAAATGGGGGTAATGCCCCGGGTCAGCTGAGCGGCAGTCTGGTTTCCGGATACCGCAGGGGGGATTTGGTTGGTTGTTTCATGAAGGCCAGCACGAAAGCCACCATGCCCACACGGCCCACAATCATGTTGAACACGATGATCCATTTGCCGGCATCACTGAGTTCCGGAGTGACGTTCCATGAAAAGCCTACCGTGGCGAAAGAGCTGACTACCTCGAAAAACAGGCGTTCCAGACTCAACCGCGGTTCTGCAAAACACATGACCGTAGTCATCATACCTACCCAGGCTCCGGCCAGGATGACGGTGATGACGGCCCGTTCCACCACATTGCGGGCAATCCGGCGCTTGTGCATGACCACGTCTTTCTTGCCCTGTAAAATGCGCGCCACCTCCCCGCAGGAAACGGCAAATGCGGTGGTATGGACTCCTCCCGTGGTGGAACCGGGATTGCCTCCGATGAACATGAGAGCTCCCAGAAACAGGGCGTATGGAGCGCTGTTGAGCGCCATGTTCGAAATGTTGAATCCTGCTGTGCGGGCCGTTGCATTGAACAGGCTCTCCCACAAAATCCAGTACCACGGATCGGCAGACGTAAACAGGCTGCCGTCAATTATTTTAATCAGGAACAGGATCAGCCCGCCGCCAAGCACCAGAGCGGCGGTCATGCGTACGACCAGCCAGCTGTATGTGGACCAGTGGCGGCTGACGGTGTTCCGGGCATCCCAGCCCAGTGCGACTCTGGCCCGGCGGACGATTTCCAGATACATGGCGAATCCCAGGCTGCCGCAAAGCACCATGACCATGATGGTAATCTGGCCGCCCATATTGTAGGCTACGCCCGGTGTGGCCAGGTTATCCGCAAACAGGCTGAATCCCGCATTGCAGAAACCGGAAACGGAATGGAAGACGGCGTACCACCAGAGCGTGTCTCCCTCCAGCCCCGGAACATGTCTCCAGGAAAAATAGAGGCCTATGGCGCCCAGCGCTTCCACTCCGAACGTGACGGCAATAATATTCTTGATGAACCGGTCTACCTGGGCAATGCCTTCTTCATCCAGCAGGTTGCTGATGGTTACCTTGGAACGCAGGCTCAACCCCTGGCCAACCATCAGGGAGACGAAATAAGTGAACGTCATGATGCCGAAAGCTCCCACTTGGAAAAGCACCAGCAAAATGGTCTGTCCGTAATTGGTGAAGTGTTCATGAACATTCAGGGGGACCAGCCCCGTGACGCAGACGGCGCTGGTGCTGATGAAATAGGCGTCCGTGGCGGAAAGGACGATGCCGTCCTTGGTAGCTCCCGGCGACATGAGAAGAGTTCCTCCCAGCGCAATGAAGGCAATCAGGGTAAGCAGGAAAAGAAGGGCGGGACGAATGCGCGGGAGGTGGAAGCCCCTGTTCCGGCGGGCGATGCGGAAAAAATATTCCTTGAGGTTCAGCAGAGGGGCAGCTCCGTAGCAGAGGCAGAGCGCGCGGAAAATGTTCTGAAGCTCTATTTTGGAGATAAAGGTGGAATGGAAAAAGTCGCCTGCCAGCATGACCAGAATCACCAGCCCCAGCCCCAGTTCTACCCACCGGGGGTTGCGGATGGCCCTGGCAAGCCATTTTTCCCGCAAAATGCCGATGACGCCCGTGAGCTGGCCCAGCACCAGGAAGGAGAGAATTTCGCGGAAATAGCGCAGGGAAAGCTGGTCTTCATGAATTTCCCCGAAGCCGTTCCACCACAGCAGCCACATCAATGCGGCCAGTGTGCACAGGCCGAACCCCATTTCCATGACCTCAAAACGGTTCAATAGCGGTTTTTCATTCGTCTCATTCACAAGCCTGCAATGGTGATGCCTCTGATGCTGGGGGGAGACTACTGCATACGGAAAGATTTGAGAAGCCCTTATATCGTTTCCAGGCGGTCCTGGCTGGAGGCAGGAAGGCGCCTTGGAAAAAAATTTTTTCATGTGAAGGAAAATAGTTGCCAATCCGGCGCCGCCGTGCATAATAAGCCCCGTTCTTACCAAACCATGTGCGCTCGTGGCGGAATTGGTAGACGCGCTAGATTCAGGTTCTAGTGGAGGCAACTCTGTGAAGGTTCGAGTCCTTTCGGGCGCACCATATAACCCCTTTTAAGTTAACAGCTTGAAAGGGGTTACTTGTTTCTGGGGGAGAGAGGTTAAAAATCTTATTTTTTGACGAACTAGGGGACATTCGGGGGACATAAAATTTTCTAAAAACAGTTGAAACATAAGAGGAATTTATTTTATGCGCTAGATAAAAATCTACACTAATTTGTTTCTCTTTACAATGAATAGAACTACACTGTCTTACTTCACAATCCTCCCCTACGGGGAAGGATTGTGAAGATGATCGCCACACGTAGCGACGAAGCCAGCGACACCCTCAGAGCCCTTGAGGCTGCAGGTGGCGGTGCAGCCGCCGCAACAGGAGCCGTAACAGGAAAATCAGCCCCCAAAGACTCATTGAGTCAATACGCAACCCCAACCGGGACATTGGTTTCACCTACGGCGACTGGAGCCAGATCGGAGCCGGTCACAAGACCCCGGCCCAGAACATCCAGAAGATCCTGCAACGCGCCATCGACAATCTCCCGGAAGGCGACCCGAACAAGAAGATCCGCATGTTCGACATCCGGCGCACGGCAGAGGGCCTCGAAAGAACCAACCTCGGCCGCAACCTCAACATGCTCTACAACACCGGCCTGGGTCTCGGACGCCCCGGAGCAGGCGCTGAGTGGACCGCCGCCTACGACAGAGAGCTGGCAAAGGAACTCGGCAAGACCCAGTCCATCTGCAGGTACATGACCGACCTTCCCTCTGGCGGCAGCGTAGGAGCTACCGGGACAGAAGAAGGCCTTCTGCGAGGCGAAATGAACGGGAAACGCATTGGTGGCAAAAGAGTTTTAGACAACAAGCTCATCATCTACGGCTCCGACAACCCGGAAGACTATCCCGACTTCATCCGCAAGAAACGCCTCCATGTCGGCAACACCCACGGCGGCTCCCCGTTCATCGACCCGGACTACGTGGATAGCCTCAAGAAGATCAACTCCAGGGATAAAGTGATTGGGCGGCTCGAAGAGTATGTCTCGGGCAAGCGCGAAGGGCTCACACCCGAAGCCAGGAAATCCCTTAGCGATGTACTTGCCAGGGTTAAATCAGGTCAAAAGCTCGTTACGATTGCCGGTTCCGGGCGTGGTGACTATATGGCCGGACGCCTGATTCCGTCACTGGAATCAGCCGATAGGTTCGGCCTTGGCAGGGGCAAGGTAACCTTTGCTCCTCTCCTTGCCAACTACGTTCCCGGTTCCCCGGAAGCAACCTCACAGGTCGGCCAGGCCTTCGCGAAGATGGACCCTCATGGACGAGTTGTCCCTTTTAGCCGTCTTCCCGGCGATGCCTACGCCGCACTTCAGCGTCTGGCCGATACCAACATGGCCTCGACAGGAACCATGGCAATCTCCGAGGCGGCCAACAACGGCAACCTCAACGCGATCCCCAGGAACTGGAACGACCTCAATAGCTCTGGCTGGGATCGTATGAATGCCAAGAAGGACATCATACGGGGACTCACCGGCAAGGACGTTGATCCCGGCATGGTTAATCTGGACTCCTGGAACCGGGGGAATATCGATCACATGATCGACGGTAATAGATCCCAACTGCCCAACAGGGCGTTCCTGGAGACGAACAGCAGGATGAATCCGTCATCTGAGATACTTCATAGGTTTACAACTCCGGAATCGGAAACCGGAATCTCCCTGCGACAGCTAAAAAACAGCCCGACTTCATGATGAAGAAGAGCTGCTGAATGGAGGCTTTACCCATTCCTGGCTTCCAGCGTCCTGACAATTTCCTCGGCTCCACGCTTGTACACCGTCACAGCCAACAACTCTCCGTCGAGAAAGACGGCCCAGAAGCGGGTTCCCTTGTACTTTTCAATCGTCAGCATCAGGCAACACCTCCTTTCCGGGGTGATGGTGTGAGTCGAGCAGATGTCTCAGTACGGCCCCGATATTGGCTTCATACATGTCCCGTGTGTGCTTGTTGCGGGCGACAGCATAAAGGCACCGGGCATCAAGGATGTCGATGCCCTCACCACAGAGCCGGATGTAGCTTTCAAGGGTAGCCAGCTCCGTCTCCGGAATCGGAGAATCCAACAGGATGCTTTCGTCGTCGTTCAGAGTCTCCCGCTGTTCTTCCGTCAGTGCCGGGAGGTTCACCAGAGCCGTCATGGATGGGCCATGAATTGTCAGCTTGCTCAGCCCCAGTGAGGGATCACTCCGATGTCTGCTGTAAAGCGATACAGCCTTCTCGATCCGTGCCAATAGTCCCGTATCCACTGCCAGGTACACATACGGAGCATCCGTATCGTATTCGCTCGTGGAACGCAGTTGAGCGATGATGGGTATCGTTTTCATTCTTTTGGTTCTTGTAATCGGAGTTACTTGCAGAAGAAGGCGACGATGCCTAGGATCAACAGCACGGCGAGCAGGTACGGAGCCACGGTCACCAGAGCCGACAGGATGCCGACGGCAACCGGCCCTAGCAAACACAGCAGTACGAGCGCCACCAGGGCGATGAGGAGGTCTTTCATGTTCATGGCCGTGTCTTATGCGGGAACTCTTGTCCGGGATGATCGATAAACTGGAGCAGCAGAGGACACCCATTGCTTGAGAGCCTGCCGTCCGGCATAGGTAATCAGCCAGCAGTCGGGACGAAGAAGGAATTCTTCTTCCTTTGTGCGGATGATGAACTCTTGCCCGGCCAGACCACGGACGGCATGCCTGACACTTTCCTGTTCAATGCCTCGGCATTCCGCTATGATTTCCTCATCGCTTCGTTCGAAGTCACCGTGAAGGTACAGGAGAATGGACAGCTCCAGTCCGGTCAGGGAGGGAGTCCGTCCCATGCGCTTCACTCTGAGATGATGTTTTCTTCTCATAGTCGTTTTAGGTCAATTGTGCAGGGTGTAGCTGTCGGCCAAATCCCAGAGCTCCCGGTTCAGTCTCGTGTTGCCGTCAATACCGTTGAGCGCCCGCAGGGAACGACGACGATAAGCACCTTCCTTCTGAGGTTTCAAAGGGACTCCTCCCCGGATCAGATTTTCCTGAACCCGGTTGAAGCACTGCCAGACAGTAGCCGGGCCTCCCGCCGTAAAGCCGATGTCGTTCCAGCGCCGGGGCGACAGAAGAGCTTCAGGACGTATCCTGTCTTCGTAGTCGTCTCCCAGGCGCAGCCGGGCCGCATCATGAACGAAGTCCACCTGCCGCTTGTAAGGGAGTTCCACTCCCTGCATCCGGTGAATATCGTCCATGATCCGGGGTGTTTCGGAGGCCAACCGGAGACTGGCGGCGATCACCTCTTCTCCGGTATGGCCCATGTGGCGGATGTTGATCGCGGCAATACGCGCCCCGACAATCAGACCGTTGGTGCAGACCAGCCGGAAGATCCCGGCCATGAGCTGGTAGGAGCAACTACCGTTGTGGCTGTTGATCATGACCACTTCGATACGCTGGTCACGGGTACTTTCCAGCACGTCCCGGTGGGCGAAGCGGATCAGGTGTTTGCGTGTAGGAGTGCCGTCAGGTTTCCGGGAGCGTTGTTCCTGGGCTCCGACAACGAGGAACCCGGCTTCTTCCATCTGGTCGAGCAGTGAGTCGGATGAAACGAAGCGGTACTTCTCCGAGCGGCTGTCGTCCTCGCGGTCGGCAAAGACGGAGGGGGCGACACGCCGGATCTGGAGTTTGTCCAGAGGACTGTTGTCACGGTTGCGATAGAGTTCGCGTGTGGATGTGTGAGTATTCATATTCATTGATGATTGGTTTGTTGCAACAAAAAGCCCGCCTCCCGGAACAAAACCGGGAGGCGGGCATAGACAGGAAGCAGAGAAGCTACTTCCTCAAGAATATATGACGCGAGGAGAGGGGGATTTTCACATGGATGGTTTCATCCGAAAGACAGGCTTATTCAATCGTATAGCCCCTTTTGCGATAGGCATAGACAATGCTGCTGGTGTCATTGCCACCTCCATTGAAGCCGGAGGCTCCAAGTTCCTGGAAATACCCTTCGATAGCGCGAGCTTCATGAGCAGACCGTGATTGGCAGATGATGTAGTCGTCCTCCTTCCTGTCCACATGATGATCCTGAAACAGTCGTTTTTCTGCATTGTTGGTTACTCCGATATAAACCCTGTTCCAAGTAATACCTCTATCTTCGAAGAAAGTGGTAATGCTCCGAATGATCTGTTGTCTTTCCATGATGCTCATCATGATCTCTCTGATAAACCAACGAGTCATCACGTCTGAACCGTATGATACGTAGCCTGAAATCCAACATGTCAGAAAACGTGCAACCATATATCTTGACGTTATGTCAGAAATCGTGCAAATTATTTACAGTTCCTCAGAAAGATATGAACTTGTCCGCAACCAGAATTGACATGCTGAAGCAAATCAAAGAACGATTTGCCTTAGGGGATGTGTTCTCTGCTGTAGACTTGAAGGGACTTGGCACCAGAGCTGCCTTGGATCAGTCTCTTTCCCGGTTGGCAGAGAAAGGATGTATTGTCAGGATTGCAACCGGATTGTATTACATGCCCCGAATCAGCAGTTATTCTCAACGCCCATTGCCTCCGTCCCCGGATCAGATCATTCAGGCTCTGGCGCGTAAAACAGGTTCTCGCATCATGCCGTCAGGGGCAAGTCTTGCCAACAAACTCGGGTTGAGCGATCAGGTTCCCGCCTCTTATGAGTATTTGACGGACGGACGATCAAAAGAGTTCCGTATCGGGGCTCTGCAAATCAGGTTACGCCGCACGGCCAAAAACCTGATGGATTTGTCAGGCACCGTCATGGGAGAAGTATATATGGCATTGCGTTTCTTGGGTAAGAATCAGACAAGTGTGGAAGAAGTGCGTTCCCGCTTATCGCAAAATCTTTCATCGAACGATAAGAAGCAACTCAACCGATGGGTGCCCCAAGCGCCTGAATGGATGCGTCCCATCATTTCCAATTTGCCGTCATGATTCCTTATTTCCAACTTGTTCCCGAACAGTAGCGTGATGTGCTTGCTGAATCCTAAGATCAATTAGGTTTGCCTGCTCTTTTTCTGGAGAAAGACTATTGGGTATGCCGGGTTCTGGATATGTTGTTTGAAAACAAGGCGCTAAACCCTCATTTGTGTTTCCGGGGTGGTACCTCTCTGTCGAAGGCTTTTCATTGTATCCAGCGTTTTTCTGAAGACATAGACATCGCCCTGTCTCCTGCGTTCTTTCCAGACATGCCCGGAGAGTTGCTCCCTGTTCCTGGCGAATCTTCATCGCAGCGTGATCGCAAGCAACGCAAGATGAGAGAGTATTACAGGAATCTGATGAGTGACTTCATCCTGCCAGCCTTACAGCAATCCTTTGACTGTCGTGGTATTTCAGGGGTTCGTTTTGAACTGGAAGATCTCAGTAAGGCTCGTGATCCCTTTGTTCTTTACATTCATTATCCTTCCGTGTTGGAGCATGATGCTGGTTCCTATGTGACTCCGGCGGTCAAACTGGAACTAAGCGGCAGAGCAGAGACAACACCTTCATCGTCGGCCCAGATCGACTCCTATATAGCTCAGGTTTTTCCCGAATTGGCAGCTCCTGTTTCTCTGCAAGTCGTTTCCCCCACACGAACCTTTTGGGAGAAGGCGTTCATTCTGCATGAGGAAAACGTGCGCGGAGGTCCAAGCAAACCACGGTTGGCCAGACATTATTATGATCTGGATGCCCTGATCAGAAATGGTATGTACGACGGTTCCCTGTTCGAACAAATCAAACAACAGCGTGCAGTCAATTATGGATATTCGTGGATCGATTACGAACATCTGAGTCCTTCCGATATGAATATCCTTCCTCCTGACGATCACAGTTATCAGGCATGGGTTCGTGACTACGCCCAAATGAAACCGATGTTGTTTGGCGAAGTTGAAGAGTTTACCGCCATCGTACAGCGTATTCGGAACTTTGTGGAATCGGGATTCGGGAAATAACCCCAGCTAAAAAGAAGCATACCTCACGTCAGGCTTCAGAGTAGGCATCATCTCTTTATCTCCTGCACCATCCGGAGCATTCCCTCCTGTAGGGGCTATCCACTGGGCCACTTTGAGTATTGAATCCCGAGTGAAGAACTTATCAGAATAGGAATTACTAGCAATCTTCATCCAAATACTTACACAGATGCGTAGCTATCGCTTTCGCCAAAATCGGTGGCACCGCATTCCCAACTTGTTGATATTGGGAGTCTTTTGTTCCGCAAAACACAAAGCTGTCGGGAAAGGTTTGTAATCGTGCAGCCTCTCGAATACTGAGGGCACGATGCTTCACAGGGTGAATCCACATCGACTTTCTTACATTAACAACGGTTCCGGAAGGCTCATCGTAATTCAGCCGTAGATAAATAGTATTTTGCGTCCTCGTGGGGTCTGAGTATGAGGTTTTTAGCTCATCCGCCAGCGTATGAAAATTTCCCCCAGGCTTGATCGCTTTGAATCGTTTGAGTGCCTCTGATGTTGTAGCAGTCGAAACGTGGTTGTATAATCTCTTGCTGTTTCGGAGTTGCCTTCCCAGTATGCTGATATCTGTCGGCTCAACGTTAAGGGGGACACCTTCGTTACCTATTGATACATCTGATGTTGTTTCAACAGATTCAAGATCACTTATAGCGTCTTTTACAGTCCGGAAGTTTATTTCTGAAAAAGTACCGACGGGCAAAGTCAAATCGCCAGTCTTTTTCATCTTTACGCCGATTACCACGAAACGCATGCGTTTTTGTGGAGCACCAAAAGCAGTTGCAGAAAGGATTCCTTTTTTTATTGCGTATCCATTGCTCTGTGCTCCAAGTATAGCTTCAATGTAATCAATAACTGCCATAGAATTAACTTTGGCGATCAATCCGTGAGTTGAGGTTCGGTCATATTGCGATACTACAATTTTATTTTCGTGTATCTCATTCGCTTTAGAAAGCATCCTCTGTATCATTATAGACTCTTCAATGTCCTTGCATAGTGCTTCAGCGGATGCCGAGGTTTGGAGATTGTCAAAATATTGTTGAATTGCCGAGCCTGCTTTCGCTCCAAGGTTAAGTATATGGTTTTCTTCTACTTGCTGAGTAATGAGTAAAGTAGCAAGTTGCAGGAGTCTCTTTTTATGTTTGTCGAGCGCTACTGTCAGCTTCTTTTTGTTATTACGAGCTTTGAAAATGATATTTAGAGCAAGATAGTCGTTTTCATTCCAAAGGTATTTGGAAATCGTTTCAGCGTTTGAAACGATTTCTTCAACACCATCAAATAGATACTCTACATCAAGTAGGGGAATATCTGTAGGCGTGACCATTATGCCATATTTTTTTATTGTTTCTCTATCATGTCTATCCACATAAAAGCGATGAATATTTGACTGTAGCATACTAACGTTTTCCATCACGAACGCCGTCGGTTCAAGATGAAGAATCGCCTGTACGAATTTCTTAACCAAAGAATTATTCTGGCTTACGGCATGATTTTTTTGACGATTGGCATTTGAAAACCCTTGGCAAGGAGGACCGCCGATTACGACATCAATTCGACCAAGTTTAGTCTTCATTTCATCAGTAAGAGCCTCGGAAACATCATCATAGACCTCAGCGGTACCGTGATTTTTGTGGTATGTCAATTGAGCATTACGGTTATTTTCAAAGGCAGCTTTCACCTCGAACCGCCCGGTTTGAAGGAAACCGTAACTAAGTCCGCCTGCACCGGCAAACAAATCAACAACGCTATATTTGCGTGTTTTTGATTTCATAGTTTATATCCCTCCTCGTAGACTCTATCTAACAGGGCGATGAGTTTTTTACTTTGAACAAGATTAGGTATTTTGTTAGGCAATTGGCAGGCAACGCGAAGAGCAATAAGTTCATCGGGTGCAACTATCCGTTTGTTTATTGCAAACTCCATAATATCAATCCATTGCATTCCTTGAATTTCCACTACACGTGTCATTGTATCGACTTCCTTTTCGATGCGTCTATTACGTTTTGCCTTACGCATGGTTGACTGCATTTCGTCTTGAGTTGCTAAACAGTCTTCAATATCTGCTCCTAAAGTGTATAGAATGGTTTGAATGCTATTCCAACAGCCTTCTCGTTTACACCATTGTGTCACGTTTTCGACTCCGCGCAATGGGTCGGTCAGTTTATTATAAACAAGCTCAGACAACTCGGTTAGAGTTCTTTGTACAGGGATTGGGACAGACTGCCTTGTCCAGATACCAAGCAAGTCTAAATCACGCTTGGGAAATTGCTCCTGAATCAGTTTATGAAATAACGCAATGGTGTATGTTACGATGTTGGCGCGATAACCTTGCTGATACCATGATTGTTTCGGTATCATTGATTCTGTGTACCTAAAGATAAGGCACATAGCAACTGATTCTTGATAATACTTTTCGGTGAAGAGTTCCCCTTCACTTTTATCCCAAGTATCACTAATTTTCTGCGCGAATTCAGTAAAGTTGGTCTGGGCTCCTTTGCTTACAATGTGAGGTACCCCGTCCCACGTATTTCGGAACTTCGCAAGATCGGTCTTAGTAATAAGTTGATTTTTGGGGTGCTGTAATAAGAATTTCTTTTTTTTCGCGGGAGATAAACGCATTTGACTTTGCAAGAATTGGCCACGAGCGCGTTCACTTGGTTTCAAACTGTAATCCGCCAGTACCCCTTGCACCCAAACGCTGAGAATAACGTTCCATCAAAACATGAAACGGGTGGGTAGAGAAAAAATCGGCATCGCTGACCTTATTTTGGCTGTTAGAAGAGCGAGAGATATCTTGTACTAGCTTTGTAGCTTCTTCATCATCACGAGCCCGCTCAATGACGGTCAATTTCATCTGCACATAAATCGACATAAGGTCAACTTTCTCGCGAGAAGTATACCTTGTATTAGACAATGAAGCCGTAGTTTGCCCTCCATTAATGATCTGAAAATCTCTTGCGGATATCAGAAAAAATCCCTGCTCATTGCGCTCGAATTGAACATCCATCGCTGTTGCCGAAATCCCGTTATTGTAGGCAAAAAAACGTTCAGGCTGTTGCAGTATGGTTGTGCGGATTTTCTTGTTAACAGCCACTTTAGTTGACAAAAATGAACGAACATTGCCTTCCAAAAGAGCACTGCCATACTTGTCGTAAATATCGGCCAAAACTGTTCCAGGTATGATACACAGATAGCTCTTGAAATCTGCAGTTGCCGTTCCGCTAGCGTCCAAGCAAGGAATGCCCTGGGGAGTATATTCTTTGAAATCTAGTTCAATTATGTTGCGTCCGGCATCTGAACCGCAAAGCTGGAACAGTCGCTCAATGTTCCAAATTTGACATTCTGACGGCACTCCGTCAATCTCAGGAGACTCCAATATTTTTATGGTAGAGCTTATATTTGCAGTTGTAAAAATCAGTAATTGGTACTTGCGAATTTCGCCGCGCTTTTTCCTAAGCAAGTCAACCAAATCCGAGCAAGGACGACTCATTTCTATTTCTTTATACAAAGGTGTATTCAGAACATTTTCTACAAAGGAAATGAGCTTGTTCTGCAATTGACCTGCCTGTGTCTTTGCAAGTACCCTTTCATCGTTCGTTACATCATAGTCTGCAATTACCAAGCTCATAGTTTTGTCGAACTCATCGTAGGCGTAACCGTCAACTCTAAGGCGGCTATTCCGCTTGCCGATTCCTTCAAAGAACGAGGGGGTGAAATCGAAGAGATACTCGGTTTCCTGTAGTTTATTTGCGAAAGCCGCCACAAAAGAAGCACAAGAGCCTTCGCCGGTTGCTAATGCGTCAGCTTTGATATCTTCGAGAAAGTCTTTTCTAAATTCTTGTGCGTCCATAGCTTTACCCTTTATTCCAACTGATTAATGACGGAAGACTCAACTCATACTGAGCCGACACTATTTGTGTTGGTATTGTTTTTGCAGTAAGTTTTGGGAATGACTCATTCACACGATAGGATTGCTGCCCTGACCAGTAGTATTTTTGTTCTGAATACTCCAGCAAGTCAATATAACCATACTCACTGAGTTTTGTCCGAAATAAATCCAGAGCCTCGGAATTCTCTATAAGTACTTCACACATACGGCAGACGACTTCGTTTAGTGATATAGCCCCCGCACGGTCAGGGGCGACTTTATCAATACGCATGATAACAAGTGTACCTTCATCGACACAGTCCAGTTGTTCTAATGAGGAAACGGTAACATTTGTCGCCGATGCCCCGATACTTTTCACCTCAAACCAACCATCGGGATACATAAAATCTTGGTCGGCGCTATTGGCTCCCGACCACCCTTGAATAGTGGGCAGATGTTCTCCAACATTTGCAAGTCGTTGCTCTAAAAACAGCAGTTCTCCAAGCAATCCTTTTCTTGTGGATTCATCCATTAACCCACTTTTTTGTGATTCAAGTAGTTTGCTCCACTGTTTATAGCGTTGAATAACAAGTACCAACGATTCCTTCTCGTTGGTTGCTACCCGCGAATGCTCAATAATATCGCAACAAAAAATAGCAAATACCTCTTGTTGCTCATTTCGAAGCAATTCAAATGAAAGAGTCCATCGATTGTCTGATTCGCGTTGGCGGCGGCTGACCATCATAGATTTAGAAGATTCCACCGCCTCAACTGGCACATCGCTAATTAGGAGCAATGTACGCTGGCTTATAGACTGGTAGCCTATGTGCCACTCTAATGGGTGTTGCGTGTCGATTTGTAGAAAGCCACCACTTGCGAAATTTATAACATCCCATTGTTTTTCAATAAGTTCAGGTGTTATTCTCATTCGTCTTCCTCCTCCTCCGGGTCATAGTAGTTCTTGAGTTCAACCATATTCACCATATAGTAAGCAATCTTCTCGCTACCAATGGCGGGAATACCTATTCCCAACGCATATAGATAATCCGGCACTTCGCACCCCGTTTCTATTTGTGTCCGCAGGTTACCTTTTTTGTCTTTTTGTTCGCGATCAACGGCAATGATATGGAGGATTAGAATAGGATTTCGGTCAATTTGCAAGTAGGCACTATCCGGTATGGATTTATCGCTGTTT
>OLSA01002232.1_pt1 | contig 14785 bp, 10 predicted proteins | sample 1672731 | NCBI WGS metagenome assembly OLSA01 (sample SAMEA3136718, study PRJEB25190) | human gut metagenome | biome: human gut; feature: human-associated habitat; material: faeces | place: Austria | collected 2013
GGCGGCTCTATGTCTATTTTGGTGACGTATACGCGCTCAAGATAGTTGAAAAACTGCATGTAAACGCTTGCGCCGCCTATGACGAAGCACTGTTCAAAGTCTTCCGCCGCGTCCAGCGCCTCGCCGGTGCTGTGCACGACCAGCGCGCCGTCTACGTTGATGCCCTGACGGGAGACAACGATGTTGAAGCGGTTCGCCAAGGGCTTGCCGCCCGGAAAATCCTCAAGCGTTTTGCGGCCTACTATGACGGCGGAGCCGTCGGTAAGGCGGCGGAAATGGCGTCTGTCGGCCTTGAGGACGACGGGCTGTGTGCCGCCGTCGCCGATGCCCCAATCGGAATATACTGCAACTATTGCGTCCATGGTGTTACCTCTGTCCTTACAGCGCTACGGGTATTTTTTCGTCAAAAGGCGTGAACTCGTAATTTTCCATGCGGAAGCTGTCGCGCGTGAAGGCGTAAAAATCATGCACATCCGGGTCGATGAAAAACTGCGGCGCCGGTTTCGGCTCGTTTTGGATCAGCTGCTCGATGACCGGCACATGGCGGTCATAGATGTGCGCGTCGGCAATGACGTGCACCAGCTCGCCCGCCTGCAGGCCGGACACCTGCGCGAACATGTGCACGAGCACGGCGTACTGCACGACGTTCCAGTTGTTCGCCGCGAGCATGTCCTGGCTGCGCTGGTTGAGAATGGCGTTGAGCGTGTTGCCCGAGACGTTGAACGTCATCGAGTACGCGCACGGATAGAGCGCCATCTCGTGCAGATCCTCGAACGTATAAATATTCGTCAGGATGCGGCGGGAGGCGGGGTTGTGCTTCAGGTCGTAGAGCACGCGGTCCACCTGGTCAAATTCGCCCTCGGGGTATTGGTGCTTGACGCCGAGCTGATAGCCGTAGGCCTTGCCGATCGAGCCGGTCTCGTCGGCCCACTGGTCCCAGATGTGACCGCGCAGGTCGTGGATGTTGTTCGACTTCTGCTGCCAGATCCACAGCAGCTCGTCCACGGCGGTCTTCCAGTAGGTGCGCCGCAGCGTCAGCAGCGGAAACTCTCTGGACAGGTCGTAACGGTTGACGATGCCGAACTTCTTGACCGTGTGTGCCGGGGCGCCGTCGTCCTCCCAGCGGGGACGCACAGTCTGCTCGGTGTCCCAGACGCCGTTTTGCAGAATGTCGCGGCAGTTGCGGATGAAGACCTCGTCTGCGTAGCTCATCGTTCGGCTCCTTTCAAAAAGAATAAGACATAATAGTTTACCATACCGTTCCGGGGATTGCAAACGACAAATGGCGAAAATGGAATGCGCCCCGGTTATTTGACAAACGGAACAAAAACGTTGGATAATTTTGTTCAAATTGCGCGCTGAATTTGACGCACTTTTTGCACAAAGTCCATCCCAATTTTTTTCGCGGGATGCTATAATCAAAGCAGCAGAAACCCAGAAAAACAAAAACGAAACGGAGGATACCACATGAAGCACACGAAGAAACTGCTTTCGCTGCTGCTGGTGCTGTGCCTGGTCCTGAGCCTGTCGTGCACGGCGTTTGCGGCCAACGAAGCGCAGCCGCTGAGCGGAAAGACCGTCATCCTGCACTCAAATGACGTGCACGGTGCGATCGATCTGTACGCAGCCATGGCAGCCCTGAAGGCCGACTATGAGGCGCAGGGCGCCGAGGTCATTCTGGCCGATGCCGGCGACTACAGCCAGGGCACCGTCTATGTCAGCGTCAACAAGGGCGCAGACGCGGTGACCATGATGAATGCCACCGGCTACGACGTGGCCACCATTGGCAACCACGAGTTCGACTACGGCTATGCGCAGCTGGCGGAGAACATGAAGGCCGCCAAGTTCAAGGTCCTGTGCGCGGACGTGCTCGGCGCGGACGGAAAGACCATCTTTGACGCCAATACCATCATCGAAAAGGGCGGCGTGAAGATCGGCTTCTTCGGTCTTGAGACCCCCGAGGCCCAGACCAAGGCCAACCCGAAGCTCATCCAGGGGCTGAAGTTCCTCGCCGGCAAGGACGGCAAAGAGCTCTATGCCTGCGCGGCCGCGCAGGTTGCCGACCTCAAGGCGCAGGGGGCCGACATCGTCGTCTGCCTCGCGCACCTGGGCGTGGACGAGAGCTCCGAGCCCTACACCTCCTATGATCTGACCAAGAACGTGAAGGGCATCGATTTCATCATCGACGGCCACTCCCACACCGTCATGACCGCCGGCCCGAATGGTGAGGCTATCCAGTCCACGGGCACGGCCTTTGCCAACATCGGCGTCATCACCATTGACAACGCCACGAAGAAGATCGTTGGCAACGAGCTCAAGACCATCTGGCACACCGAGAAGAACGCCGACGGCAAGTCCGTCACCGTCGTTGACTACAAAACGCGCGACGAAAAGGTCGCCGCGGCCGCCAAGGCCATCATCGACCCCATCGACAAGGCCTATGGCGAGAAGTTTGCCGTGAGCGAAGTGGAACTCAACGGCGCGAAGGCCCCCAACGGCAACCGTGACTCCGAGACCAACCTCGGCGACCTGATCACGGACGCCATGCTCTGGAAGATCCGCACGCAGGCGACGATCTCTGTCCCGGCGGAGAATGTGGTCGCCATCACGAACGGCGGCGGCATCCGCGCGACCGTCAAGGCCGGCGACGTCACCAAGAAGGACATCAACACCGTGCTGCCGTTCGGCAACACGCTCGCCGTGGTCTATGTGACCGGCGCCGAGCTGCTCGAGGCGCTCGAGGCCAGCACGTACTGCACGCCGGAATCCATCGGCGGCTTCCCGCAGGCGGCGGGCCTGACCTTCACGGTCAAGACCTATGAGGAGTATGACGCGAACCCGGAGCCCTATCCCAAATCCACCTACTACGGCCCGAAGAGCATCCAGCGCGTGACCATTGACAACGTCAACGGCAAGACGTTTGACCCGACGGCTACCTACGCTGTCGTCACGAACAACTTCGTGGCCGGCGGCGGCGACACGTACTACGCCTTCGCGGCGGCGACCAACCAGTTCGACACCGGCCTGCCGCTCGACGAGGTGGTTATGGAATACATCACGCAGGAGCTCAAGGGCGTCATCGGCGAGAGCTATGCCGAGCCTGCCGGCCGCATCACGGTCGATCAGGGTATCGCCCCGTATTATGCCGCGCTGCTGGAAGTGATCCTTGACAAGAGCGCCTATACGGCCGAGACCTACGCTGCCTACGCGGTGGCCTGCGTCAAGATGGACGCGGCCGGGACCGAGGCGGAGCGCGTGGCGGCTTACCCGGCGGTCGTCAAGGCGGCTGCCGCCCTGAAGCTCGTTGACAACACGTTCGCCGACGCGCAGAGCGGCTGGTACAAGCCGGCGGTCGACTTCGCGCAGGCTTCCGGCCTGATGGCCGGCATCGGCGACGGCAAGTTCGCCCCCGCCCTCACGACGACCCGCGCCATGGTCGCCGAGGTGCTCTATGAGGGCGAAGGCGCGCCGAGCGTGGAAGGCATGACCTGCCCGCTGACCGACATCAAGGCAGGCGAGTGGTACACCGATGCGGTCATCTGGGCCTACAACGCGGGCGTTGTCGCCGGCCGCGATGACGGCACCTTCTGCCCGGACGACACCATCACCCGTCAGGAGATGACCGTCATGCTCTACGGCCTGCTCAGCGGCGGCGAGTCCCTGCTCAACGCCGAGCAGATCCAGTATGCGCTGGCCCAGTTTGCCGATGGCGCGGACGTGGCCCCGTGGGCGCAGGAAGCGGTCGCTTACTGCTACTTTGCAGGTCTCATGGTCGGCAACGAAGCGGGCTGCTTTGACCCGCTCGGCAGCCTTGAGCGCGCGCAGCTCGCGCAGGTGTTCTGCAGTTTCTATGAGGTTGCGCTGAACCTGATCCTCAATGCGGCCCCGGATGCGCCCGAGCAGCCGAGCACGCCCGAGCAGCCGAGTACGCCCGAACAGCCGAGCATGCCCGAACAGCCGAGCATGCCGGAGCTGCCCACTGCGGCGTAATTGCATCACTTACGCAGGGAGGCCGCTTCGGCGGTCTCCTTTTTGCACATTTTTGGCGGTGTTTGTGCTGCCGGATTGTGCTTGACAATTCCGGAAAACCTTTTACAATATAGGCGAATCGATCTGACCGATAAACCAAGGAGGTTTTTTGACCATGAACATGAACAAATATCTGGACATCGCACCCGAGGTGCAGCAGGCACTCGCGGACGGCCGCCCGGTCGTCGCGCTCGAGAGTACGATCATCTCCCACGGCATGCCCTATCCGAAAAACGTCGAGACGGCCCTGCTCGTCGAGCAGACCCTGCGCGACAACGGCGCTGTGCCCGCCACCATCGCCATCCTCGGCGGCCGCCTGAAGGCCGGCCTGTCCAAGGAGGAGATCACCTACCTCGGCAAGGCCGGGCGCAAGGTCGCCAAGGTCTCCCGCCGCGACCTGCCGGTCATCTGCGCGCGCGGCGCGGACGGCGCCACCACCGTCACCACGACGATGATGATCGCCCACATGGCAGGCATTCAGGTCTTTGCCACCGGCGGCATCGGCGGCGTGCACCGGGGTGCGGAGACCACCATGGACATCTCCGCCGACCTGGAGGAGCTGGCCCAGACGCCTGTGATGGTGGTCTGCGCCGGCGCCAAGTCCATTCTGGATCTGGGCCTGACGCTGGAGTATCTGGAGACCCACGGCGTGCCGGTCATCGGCTATCAGACCGAGGAGCTGCCCGCGTTCTACACCCGGAAGTCCGGCTTCGGCGTGGACTACCGGCTGGACACCCCCGCCCAGCTGGCCGAGGCGTTCCATGTCAAGCGCGAGCTGGGCCTGCGGGGCGGCATGCTGGTGACGAATCCCATCCCGGAGGCGTATTCCATGGACGCGGACGTGATCAACAAGGCCATCGACGAGGCGGTGGAGGAGGCCAAGGCGCAGGGCATCCACGGCAAGGCCACCACCCCCTTCCTGCTGGCCAAGATCAAGGACATCACCGGCGGCGACAGTCTGGCCGCCAATATCCAGCTGGTGTACAACAACGCGCGGCTGGCCACGGCCACGGCGGTGGAGCTGAGCAAGCTGCGGAAGGCCGACTGACGGTGGGAGAACTTCTGACCACGCCCGCCGGGGCGCTGGCGGTATGGCTCATCGCCATCAACCTCGTTACGTTCGCGGTATACGGCGCGGACAAGCGCCGTGCCCGGCGGGGTGCGTGGCGCGTACCGGAGAAGACGCTGTTCCTGCTGCCTCTGCTGGGCGGCAGCGTCGGCGCGCTGCTGGGGATGCGGGTGTTCCGCCACAAGACGAAGCACTGGTACTTCGTATGGGGCGTGCCCGCCATCCTGCTGGCGCAGCTGGCGCTGGCGGTGTGGCTGCTGTGCAGGTGAAAAAACCGGCCTTCCGTGCGCGGAGGGCCGGTTTTCCGCGAAAAAGCAGGTGACAGCACTGCGGGCCGGTGCTATAATGCAGGAGAGGTGAGCATGATGATACGAAAAGCGACAAGCGCCGATATCCCCGCCGTGGCGGCCATCTACGACGCGCTGCTGCGGCGCGAGGAGCAGGGGCTGCTGGCCACCGGCTGGACGCGGGGCGTATACCCCACGGAGCAGACGGCCTGGGACGCGCTGGACGCCGGAACGCTGTATGTGCTGGAGGACGGGGGCCGCGTCACCGCCGCCGCCAAGATCGACCATCACCAGATGGCGCAGTACGCACAGTGCGCGTGGCGGAACGACGCCCCGCCGGAGCAGGTGCTGGTGCTGCACACGCTGGTGGTGGATCCCGCCGTCAAGGGCAAGGGCTACGGCACCGCTTTCGTCCGGTTCTACGAGGACATGGGGTGCGAGACGGGGCGGAGCTGCCTGCGCATCGACACCAACGCCCGCAACACCACGGCCCGCGCGCTGTACGCCCGGCTGGGCTACACCGAGGCGGGCATCGTGGCCGGTACGTTCAACGGCATCCCCGGCGTGGAGCTGGTATGTCTGGAAAAAACCGTATAGCTGTTGCAAATACCACTGATAAGCAGCAGGATCCTACATATAATAAAGGAAACGATACACAAAGGAGGGCGCGTAATGGCTATCGTACACGCAACGACGCAGAGTTTTGAGCAGGAAGTCCTGCACGCGGACAAGCCGGTGCTGGTGGATTTCTGGGCGGCATGGTGCGGGCCCTGCCGGATGCTGGGCCCCGTGCTGGAGGAGCTGTCCGGCGAGGCGGACTTCAAGATCGTCAAGGTGGATGTGGACGCGGAGCCGGCGCTGGCCATGCAGTTCGGCATTGAGAGCATCCCCACGCTGCTGGTGTTCCGGAACGGGCAGCTGGTGAACAGATCCGTCGGGCTGGTGTCCAAGGCGGACATCCTGCGTCTGATGCAGTAAGGCGGCATGCCTGCGCTCCGCAAGGGGCGCAGGCATTTTTTGTTGACAGCGGCGGCGATGCTGGGTACAATGGGGCAAAATCAAAGGACAGGGGGGTATTCCCATGAATATCGGTCTGCTGGGCTTCGGCGTGGTGGGCGGCGGCGTGCTGGAGCTGGCACAGGGCCGCAAGGACATCGCCGTTTCCCGTGTGCTGCTGCGCAGTCCCAAGGCGGGGCTGCCGGAGAGTCTGGTCACCTACGACTTCAACGACATCCTGCTGGATGACGCCATCGACACGGTGGTGGAGGTCATGGGCGGGCTGCACCCGGCCTATGAGTACGTCACCGCCGCCATGGAGCGGGGCAAGAACGTGGTCACGGCCAACAAGGCGCTGATCGCCGCCTACTATCAGGAGCTGACGGCGCTGGCAAAGGAAAAGGGCGTGGCCCTGCGGTACACTGCCGCCGTGGGCGGCGGTATCCCTTGGCTGGTGAATCTGGCCCGGGTCAAGCGGCTGGACACCGTGTGCGCCGTGGGCGGCATCATGAACGGCACCACCAATTTCATCATGGACGCCATGCACAAGGCCCCCGTGGACTTCCCCGCCATCCTCAAGGAGGCGCAAGAGCTGGGCTACGCCGAGGCCGATCCCTCCGCCGACATCGACGGCGACGACATCCGCCGGAAGCTGTGCATCTCCGCCAACATTGCCTTTGACGCGGTGCTGGACGAGACGGCTATCCCCACCTTCGGCATCCGCACCGTCACGGCGTCGGACATCGCCGCCTTCAAGGCTCACGGCTTCGTGTGCAAGCTGCTGGCCGCGGCGGAGGCCACGGAGAACGGCGTGTGCGCCTATGTAGAGCCGACGCTGGTGGACGCCGGCGAGCCGGAGGCCGCCGTGCCCGCCAACTACAATCTCATCACCTATACCGCCGAGCGCATCGGCCGCCAGAGCTTCTTCGGGCAGGGCGCAGGGCGCTTCCCCACCGCCGCCAATGTGGTGCAGGACTGCCTGACCATTCTGGCCGGGGACAAGTCCTTCTATACGGACAAGGCCGCAGCGGCGGCGCTGGACGGCTCCGCCGAGGCCCACCCCTACTATGTGCGTACCGCCGCGCCGGATGATTTCCTGCGCAGCGTCACCGCCGATGACTGGGGCGCCGGCGTCATCACCGGGGCCGTCAACACCTGCGACATGCTGGCGTGGGCCAGGCGGCAGCTGGCCGTTGACCCGTCCTGCTTCATCGCCGGGATCCGGTAAGCTGGGCAGAGAGCCGCCAAGGCGGCTCTCTGCCTGCGTTTAAGCAAATCTTCATTTCCTGTTCAAATATTCCCCCGGTTTTTGTGGTAGGATGAGCATATCATACGAAAGAACGAAAGAGGCATCTGTTCCATGAAACAGCACCGCACATTCACCAAAAAACAGAAAAAGCTGCTGTCCGGCGGCGCTGTCGCCATCTTTATCCTGCTGTCGGCGGCGCTGGCGTGGTTCGTGGGACGTCCCATGGTGCGCTTCGCCCGGGAGCCGGAGGTGTTCCGGGCGTGGGTGGCGGATCATGGCTTCTGGGGCATGGCCGCCTACGCGGGCATGGTGTTCCTGCAGGTGCTGGTAGCCGTCATTCCCGGCGAGCCGCTGGAGATCGCGGGTGGCTACGCCTTTGGCGCGGTATGGGGCACGGTGCTGTGCCTGCTGGGCGCGTTTTTGGGCAGTGTGGCGGTATTCGCCGTGGTGCGGAAATGGGGCGTACCGCTGGTGGAGGTGTTCTTCCCCAAGGAAAAGCTGAACAAGCTGGCGTTCCTCAAGACCTCCCCCAAGCGGACGGCGCTGCTGTGGCTGGTGTTTACCGTGCCGGGCACGCCCAAGGATCTGCTGTGCTACTTCGCGGGGCTGATGGATCTCCGCTGGCCGTCGTGGCTGCTCATCGCCTCGGTGGGACGGCTGCCCTCCATCATCACGTCCACCGTGGGCGGCAACGCCCTGGGACTGCAGAACTACCAGTTCGCCGCCATCACCTTCGCCGCCACGCTGGCCATCGCCGGCGTGGGCCTGCTCATCTACCGGCAGGTCTGCCGCCGCCATGAAAAACCGGCGGAGGATGGGCCGTCCGAAAAAAACCACTGAAAACACGCAGCAGCGCCCGCCTGACGGCGGGCGCTGCTTTTCCGCTCTTGACCTTTCCCGCCGCAGCGGGTATAGTAGGGGATACGATTGTAACGAAAGGAGGTATGCGCCGTGAAAAAAGATCTTCTGCTGTCCCTGCGGGGCGGCGAGGAGCTGACGCTGCGGCAGCAGACGCTGCTGGCTCTGCAGTTGAGTATCCCGGCCATTCTGGCGCAGGTGTCCTCCATCGCCATGCAGTATATCGACTCGTCCATGGTGGGCCATCTGGGCCGGGAGGCCAGCGCCGCCATCGGACTGGTGGCCTCCAGCACATGGCTGCTGAGCGGTCTGTGCCGTGCCCTGACCGTGGGCTTCTGCGTCCAGACGGCGCAGCGCATCGGCGCGGGCGACGAGCGGGATGCCCGCAATCTGGTGCGGCAGGGTCTGATCATCGGCGTGATTTTCGGTCTGGTGCTGGCACTGGCAGGCATCGCCGTCTCCGGCAGTCTCCCCCGCTGGCTGGGGGCGGAGGCGAGCATCTGGCAGGGTGCGTCCGTGTACTTTCTCATCTTCGCCCTGTCCCTCCCTGCTCTACAGCTCAACAGTCTGGCCGCCGCGCTCCTGCAGGCCGGAGGCAACATGCGGACGCCCAGCGTCCTGCTGGTGCTGATGTGCGGACTGGACGTGGTATTCAATCTGCTGTTCATCTTCCCCTCGCGGCAGATCGGCAGCTTCACGCTGCCCGGCGCAGACCTGGGCGTGGCCGGTGCGGCGCTGGGCACGGCGCTGGCGGAGGTGGTGGTGGCGTGCATCATGTGCGCGTGCCTGCTGCGCTCCCCCATGCTGGGCCTGCGGAAAAGCGAGAAGCTGCGGTTCGTACCGGAGCAGCTGAAGCGGGCCGTCCGGCTGGGTATCCCGGTGGCCATTGAGCAGATGGTGATGTCCGGCGGGCAGATCGTCACCACCGGCATCATCGCGCCGCTGGGCACGGTGTCCATCGCCGCCAACTCCTTTGCCGTCACGGCGGAGGCTCTGTGCTACATGCCGGGCTACGGTGTGCAGAGCGCGGCGGTGACGCTGATCGGCCAGAGCGTGGGCGCCAGGCGGCGGGATCTGGTGACGCGGCTGGGCTGGGTCACGGTGCTGCTGGGCATATCCATCATGGCGGTGATGTCGGCGGCCATGTACGTTCTGGCGCCGTGGATCATCGGCATTCTCAGCCCCGATGCGGAGGTGGTGTCGCTGGGCACGGAGGTGCTGCGGATCGTGGTGTTCTCCGAGCCGCTGTTCGGCGCGGCCATCGTGTGCGCCGGAGTGTTTCAGGGAGCGGGCAGCTCTCTGCTCAGCTCCGTGCTGAACTTCGCCAGCATGTGGGGCGTGCGCATCACACTGACGGTACTCCTCACCGCGCAGCTGGGTCTGCGTGGCGCGTGGATCGCCATGTGCGTGGAGCTGTGCTTCCGGGGACTGCTGTTCCTGTTCTGCCTGTGGCGGCAGTTCTGGCTGCCCAAGGAGCTGCGGACACCGGCGGGCGCGGAGAAATGACTTGAATGAACAGCAGGGCGGCGGGTATGACCCGCCGCCCTGCTCGTTATGTGACGGCACAGCGCAGTGCCGCCTTTCGATTTTACTTGACGCCGAACAGCAGGTCGCCGTAGGTGGGGAACGGCCAGCAGCCGGCCGCCGTCTGCGTCTCGGCCTCGTCGGCGGCGGCCCGCAGCTGGGACATGGCGGGGATGATCTCGTCGCGGATAAAGGCCGCCTCCTCCGTCAGGTCGTGGAGCGTGTCCAGTCTGACCGTCTTTTCCTCCAGCGCGTCTACCCGGCTGTCGATGGTATCCACCAGCGAGGACAGGCGGCGCAGCTTCTTCGTCTCATAGCCGCAGGGCAAATCCGCGTCCACCGTCTTTTTGGCGGCGGCAGCGGCGGCAAGGTCGGAGACATAGCTCTCCACCGCCGGCAGGATCTCCTTGCGGGCCATGTCCACCATGGTCAGCGCCTCGATGCGGACGGTCTTGCAGTAGTTCTCCAGCTGTATCTCGTAGCGGGAGCGCAGCTCGGACTCCGTGTAGACCTTGTGGGCCACCAGCATGTCCATGTTCTGCTTCTGCAGCAGCATGGGGATAGCGTCCGGCGTTGTCCGCAGGTTCAGCAGGCCGCGCTTTTCGGTGGCCTCCCTGATCCATGCGTCATCGTAGCCGTTGCCGTTGAAGATGATACGCTTGTGGGCCTTGACGGTGCGCTGGATCAGATCGTGCAGCGCGGCGGGCAGGTCGTCCGCCCTCTCCAGCTCGTCGGCGAACAGGCGCAGGGACTCGGCCACCGCGGTGTTCAGCATGATATTGGCGCAGGCGATGGAGTTGCTGGAGCCCAGCATGCGGAACTCGAACTTGTTGCCGGTGAAGGCGAAGGGCGAGGTCCGGTTGCGGTCGGTGGTGTCACGGATAAAGCGCGGCAGCACATCCGCGCCCAGCTTCATCCTTTTCTTCTCCACACCGCTGTAGGCCGTATCCGTCTCGATGGCCTCCAGAATGCCGGTCAGCTCATCGCCCAGAAAGACGGAGATCACGGCGGGCGGCGCTTCGTTGGCTCCCAGCCGGTGGTCGTTGCCGGCGGTGGCTACGGCGGCGCGCAGCAGCCCCTGATAATCGTCCACGGCTTGGATCACCGCCACAAGGAACAGCAGGAACTGCGCGTTCTCGTAGGGCGTCTCGCCAGGGGACAGCAGATTGATGCCGGTGTCGGTGGCGATCGACCAGTTATTGTGCTTGCCGCTGCCGTTGACGCCGGCAAAGGGCTTCTCGTGGAGCAGGCACACCAGACCGTGCTTGGCGGCCACCCGCTGCATAATCTCCATGGTCAGCTGGTTGTGGTCGGTGGCAATGTTGGTGGTGGTGTAGATGGGGGCCAGCTCATGCTGGGCGGGCGCCACCTCGTTGTGCTCCGTCTTGGCCAGGATGCCCAGCTTCCAAAGCTCCTCGTTCAGCTCCTCCATATAGGCCGCCACGCGGGGCTTGATGGAGCCGAAGTAGTGGTCGTCCAGCTCCTGCCCCTTGGGGGGCCTTGCGCCGAACAGCGTCCGGCCGGTGTAGATCAGGTCGCGGCGCTTGTCGTACATGGCCTTGTCGATGAGGAAGTACTCCTGCTCCGGGCCCACGGAGGAGGTCACGCGCCGCACGTCGTCGTGGCCGAACAGCTTCAGGATGCGCAGCGCCTGCTTGTTGAGGGCCTCCATGCTCCGCAGCAGGGGCGTTTTCTTGTCCAGCGCCTCGCCGCCGTAGGAGCAGAAGGCCGTGGGGATACAGAGGGTCTTGCCCTTGATAAAGGCGTAGCTGGTGGGATCCCACGCCGTGTAGCCCCGGGCCTCGAAGGTGGCGCGCAGGCCGCCGGAGGGGAAGGAGGAGGCATCCGGCTCGCCCTTGATCAGCTCCTTGCCGGAGAACTCCATCAGCACCCGGCCGTCGGGGGCGGGGGTGATGAAGCTATCGTGCTTTTCGGCGGTGATGCCGGTCAGCGGCTGGAACCAGTGGGTGAAGTGGGTCGCGCCGTTCTCGACTGCCCAGTCCTTCATGGCCGCGGCGACAGCATTGGCCACGGAGGGGTCGAGCTTGGCCCCCTTCTGGATGGTGTGCTTCAGGGAACGATATACATCTGCGGGCAGACGGGCCTTCATGACGCGGCTGTCAAAAACCAGGCTTCCGAAGTATTCCGGTACAGTCAACATAGTCGTGCTTCCTTTCAGAAAAAGTAAAAAAAAGACACCTGCGCCGCAGAGGGATCGCCCTCCGAGACGCCTGTGTCTCTCAATGTGGCCGAATATACACCCAACCGCTTCAAAAGTCAACCGCAAAAACGTAAAGGCGCCGTTTTTTTCACATTCTGACAGAATACGAAAATTCCGCAAAAGCATTTTTTTGCAATCTGCCGCATTGAAAGCGTCAAAATCACGGTGTATACTGAAGTCGAACGACGGTGTTCTGCAGGTACGGAGGTACTGCGCCTGCACAGCACCGCCGTTTTTCTTTTTATGCATCTGGAGTTTAGGAGTTGATGATATGGACAAGCTGGAGGGCCAGATCCGCATCCCGTCGGGCTGCGCGATCTCTGCCGTTATCGCAAGAGACGGGCAGCGGATGACCGGTGAGAAGATCATCGAGAGCATGCGCCCCATGCACGACCGCTCCAACGGTCTGGGCGGCGGCTTCGCGGCCTACGGGATTTACCCCGAATACAGGGACTTTTTCGCCCTGCACATGTTTCTGGAGGATCGCACCGCCCGGAAGAACTGCGAGGCCTTCCTCCGGGAGACGATGGAGATCGTCCATCTGGAACGCATCCCTATCCGGACGACCCCCGCCATCACCGGCGAGCCGCTGATCTGGCGCTTTTTCGTGACGCCGCTGCGCAGCGTGCTGGCCTCCATGCAGATCGACGAGGAGGAGTGCGTGACCCGTACCGTCATGGCCATCAACACACGGATGAAGGGCGCGTATGTCTTCTCCAGCGGCAGGAACATGGGCGTTTTCAAGGCTGTGGGCTACCCGGAGGACGTGGGGTACTTCTACCGGCTGGACGAGTACGAGGCGTACAGCTGGACGGCCCATGGCCGCTACCCCACCAATACCCCCGGCTGGTGGGGCGGCGCGCATCCCTTTGCCCTGCTGAACTACTCCGTCGTCCACAACGGCGAGATCTCCTCCTACGACGCCAACCGGCGCTTCATGGAGATGTTCGGCTACAAGTGTACCCTCCAGACGGATACGGAGGTCATCACCTACATCGCCGACTACCTGCTGCGGCGGCAGAAGCTGTCTCTGGAGGAGATGGCCGCCGTCATCGCCGCCCCGTTCTGGTCTACCATTGCCCGGAGGCCCTCGGAGGAGCAGGAGAAGCTGCTGTATCTCCGCAAGGTCTTTTCCAGCCTGCTGATCACCGGGCCTTTCTCCATCGTGCTGGGCTTTGAGGGCGGGCTTATGGCCCTCAACGACCGGCTGAAGCTGCGCAGCATGGTGGTGGGCGAAAAGGGCGACAGGGTGTACATCGCCAGCGAGGAGGCGGCTATCCGCGCCATGGAGCCTGATGCGGAGAATATCTATGCACCGGCAGGCGGCGAGCCGGTGATCGTGCGCGTAAAGGAGGGGAAGTTCTGATGGGAGTCGGCTACATCTACCCGCAGTTTGAGGTCCTCCGCGACAGCGAAAAATGCACGGCCTGCCGCGTCTGCGAAAAGCAGTGCGCCCACGGCGTACACGCCTTCGACAGCCAGCGGGGCCGCATGACCAGCGATGACAGCAAATGCGTGGACTGTCAGCGCTGCGTGTGCTTCTGTCCCACCCACGCGCTGAAGGTCAAAAAAAGCGACTGCGCCTTCCGGGAGAACGCCAACTGGGACGAGGACACCGTCAAAGAGATCTACAAGCAGGCGGCCAGCGGCGGCGTCCTGCTGTCCTCCATGGGCAACCCGAAGCGCTTTCCCGTGTACTGGGACAGGCTGCTCATCAACGCCTCGCAGGTAACGAACCCGCCGGTCGATCCCCTGCGGGAGCCTATGGAGACGCGGGTGTTTCTGGGCGAAAAGCCGGACACCATCCGCCGGGATGAAAACGGACGTCTGGACTGCCGCCTGCCGCCGCAGATACAGCTGTCCATGCCGGTGATGTTCTCCGCCATGAGCTACGGCTCCATCAGCTACAACGCCCATGTCTGCCTGGCCCGGGCGGCGCAGGAGCTTGGCATCTGCTACAACACCGGCGAGGGCGGCCTCCACGAGGATCTCTACGCCTATGGCGAAAACACCATCGTGCAGGTGGCGTCCGGCCGGTTCGGCGTACACAAGCAGTATCTGGAGGCCGGCGCCGCCATCGAGATCAAGATGGGGCAGGGCGCAAAGCCCGGCATCGGCGGCCATCTGCCCGGCCTCAAGGTCGGCCCGGACATCTCCAAGACCCGTATGATCCCGGAGGGCACGGACGCCATCTCCCCGGCTCCCCACCACGATATCTACTCCATCGAGGACCTGCGCCAGCTCGTATTCTCGCTCAAGGAAGCGACTGAATACAAAAAGCCGGTCATGGTCAAGATCGCAGCCGTACATAATGTAGCGGCGATTGCTTCGGGTGTTGCCCGCTCGGGCGCGGACGTCATCTGCATCGACGGCTACCGCGGCGGTACCGGCGCGGCTCCGACCCGTATCCGCGACAACGTCGGCATCCCGATCGAGCTTGCGCTCGCCGCTGTCGACCAGCGTCTGCGCGACGAGGGCATCCGCGATCAGGTCTCGGTCGTTGTCGGCGGTTCCATCCGCAACTCCGCAAATCTGCTGAAGGCCATCGCGCT
>OLSA01002234.1_pt1 | contig 14771 bp, 12 predicted proteins | sample 1672731 | NCBI WGS metagenome assembly OLSA01 (sample SAMEA3136718, study PRJEB25190) | human gut metagenome | biome: human gut; feature: human-associated habitat; material: faeces | place: Austria | collected 2013
TTATGCAAAACAGCCGCCCGGCGCGTGTCCGGGCGGCTGTTTTTCGTGATGATTCCGAGCGCTTATTCCTCGTTGACTGCCGACAGGAAGCGGCGCAGCGCGCGTCTTCCCTGCGCGTCGCACTTGAAAACGCCCGCGCACTCCAAGACCTGCGCAAAGACCTGTCCGATCTCATCCTTAATGATGTCTTCGGCGTTGTCGGCGTTAAATTCCGGGTGGCGCTTTAGGAAGCCCTCCGCCCAATCGGCGTGCTTCGCCAGCTCGTCGTTTGCGCGAAGATCTTCGCCGTTCAGAAGCGCCGTCTTGAGGTCCGCCATCTCCTTTTTGAGTCTGCCGGGCAGAACCGCCAGACCCATGACTTCGATCAAGCCGATGTTTTCCTTCTTAATGTGGTGCAGCTCTTCGTGCGGATGATAAAGCCCCATCGGGTGTTCCGGTGTGGTCAAATTGTTCCGCAAAACCAAATCCAGTTCGTACTTCCCGCTGCGCATCCGCGCGATCGGCGTAATGGTGTTGTGCGGCTCGCCGCCTGTCTCGGCGAAGATCATTGCGTCGGGGTCGCTGTACTTGCGCCATTTCGCAAGGATTCTGCCTGCGAGGTCACAGAGTTGCTGCTTGTTCGCAGAGTTCAGGCGCAGCACCGTCATCGGATATTTCACAACGCAGCAGTCCACGTCCTCAAAGCCGGGCACTTCAAAACCAAACTCTTTCTCTGCCTTTTCCATCGGGAAGGTGTGGTGGCCGCCCTGAAAATGCTCGTGCGCGAGAATGCTGCCGCCGACGATGGGCAGGTCCGCGTTACTGCCGAGGAAATAGTGCGGGAACTGCTCGACGAACGAAAACAGCTTGTCGAATGCCGAGCGGTCAATCACCATCGGCGTATGCTCGGTGTTCATCACGATCGCGTGTTCATTGTAATAGACGTAGGGCGAATACTGGAAACCCCACGGCTGACCATCCACGGTCACGGGCATCACGCGAAGATTCTGCCGCGCCGGGTGCGAGATTGTGCCGGCGTAGCCGACGTTTTCGACGCAGAGCAGACACTTGGGATACCCGGAAGCCTTTTTCAGCTTCGCCGCCGCAATGTCGCGCGGGTCTTTCTCCGGCTTCGAGAGGTTGATAGAAATTTCAAGTTCGCCATATTTCGTCTGCGCCGTCCAATGCTCATCCTTCGCAATGCGGTCGCGGCGAATATAGTTGCAGTCCTGACTGAGCTTGTAGAAGTAGTCGGTCGCCGCCTTCGGGCTTTCTGCGTAAAGCGACCAGAATTTCCGCACGACTTCGGACGGACGCGGCGTGACGCAGCCCATGAGCCGCGTGTCAAACAGGTCGCGCTCGGCAATCGTGTCATGGATTTGCTCGTTTTCGACTGCGTAGTCGCACAGAAGGTTCAGACATTCCGGAAACTCATAGCGTTCTTTCTGCTTTTCATAGTTTTCCAGTTTCAGTTCCGCCAGAAGCGAATTTCTCGCAAACGTCTCGTCCAGCGGGTGCAGGAGTTCACAGTCTTTTGCATAGTCGAGCAGCGAATCGATCGCCGCCCAGACTGTTTCAATCTTCATAGCCATGCGGATGCTCCTTGTGCCAGTTCCACGCAGAACCGATGATCGTCTCAATATCGTCATACTTCGGCTTCCAGCCGAGGACGGTCTTTGCCTTTTCCGAGGACGCGACGAGCTGCGCCGGGTCTCCCGCGCGGCGCTCCGCCATCTCGCACTTGATCGGCTTGCCGACGACCTTCTCCGCCGTGTCGATGATCTCCTTAACCGTGAAGCCGACGCCGTTTCCGAGGTTGAAGACGTTGTTCTCGCCGCCGTTCATCAGATATTCCGCGGCGAGGATGTGCGCGGAGGCAAGGTCGGTGACGTGGATATAGTCGCGGACGCAGGTACCATCTCTTGTCGGATAGTCGTCGCCAAAGATGGAAACGTGGTCACGCTGACCGTTCGGGACCTGCAAAACAATCGGAATCAGATGCGTTTCGGGGTTATGGGCCTCGCCGATCTTGCCCGACATATGTGCGCCGCAGGCGTTGAAGTAGCGCAGCGCCACAAAGTGGATGCCGTGCGCGACGGATGCCCAATAGAACATCCGCTCCATCGCCAGCTTCGTGTCGCCGTAGCAGTTGGTGGGGTGCGTCGGGTCAGTTTCCAGAATGGGGACACGCTCCGGCTCGCCGTAGGTCGCCGCCGTGGACGAGAAGACGATGTACTTGACGCCGTGCTCGATCATGCTTTGGAGCATCGTCCGCGTGCCGCCGAGGTTATTATCATAATACTTGAGGGGATTTACCATGCTCTCGCCGACCTGCGAGTTCGCGGCAAAGTGGATGACCGCGTCGATCTTCTCGGAGGAAAACACATGGTCGCAGAATTCCTTACTGCGGATATCGCCCTGATAAAATCTGGCCTTCGGATGCACCGCCTTGCGGAAACCGGTTTCCAGATTATCGGCCACGACCACGTCGTAGCCGTTGTCAATGAGTTCATACACGGTGTGGCTGCCAATGTAGCCCGCGCCGCCAAGTACCAGAATCGTTTTCATTTATACTGCCTCTTTTCTCCACAATAGCGGCAGATGACCTTCATCTGCCGCTATTGTAATACATGGTTTACTTCTTGGCAAGATATTTCCGCATATCCAGCGAGCAGGCCGCCAGAATAATGCCGCCCTTGATGATGTACTGCATGGAGGGGTCGATGCCCAGCATGGACAGTGCCACGAAGATGATCCGCAGCACGAACACGCCCAGGACAATGCCGCTGATCTTGCCGGTGCCGCCGACGAAGGAAACGCCGCCGATGACGCAGGCCGCGATGGCGTCGCACTCGTAGTTGAGTCCCGCCGACTGGGTGATGGAGCTGATGCGGGCGCCCTCAATGAAGCCCGTAACGCCGTACATCGCACCGGCAAGGGTGTGGACCATTACAGTCGTCCAGAACACGTTGACGCCGGAGACCTTGGCAGCGTCGGCGTTGGAGCCGACGGCGAACATGTTCTTGCCGAAGGCGGTCTTGTTCCAGATGAACCACATCAGCGCCACGAAAATCACGGCGTACAGCACGTACCACGGAATGGAGATCTTCGCGCCGGAGCCGGTGGTGAACTGGATCATGGGTGCGGAGACCACGCTCTTATACTCCTGAGACAGGCCGGAAACGGGCTGGCCGTTGTTGCCGTTGAGCATGAAGAAGATCAGGATCAGGCCGTAAGTAATGAGCTGGGTGGCCAGCGTCACGATGAAGGGGTGCAGGCTGAACTTGGCTACGAAGAAGCCGTTCACCATACCGATCAGCGCGCCGATGGCGACGACAATGAGAACCGTCAGCAGAATCCAACCCGGGGTAATGGCCGGGAGGTTGGAGAAAAGCTTCCGGGAGATGGTGCGATCCTGCAGCAGCGCGCCCGCGACGGCTGCGGTCAGGCCGACCACACGTCCGCCGGACAGGTCGGTACCGGTCAGGACGATACAGCCCGCGATGCCCAGCGCCATGGGTAATGACGCCGCCACAAGGGAAACGATGTTCGCGATGGAACCCGCGGACAGGAAGTTCTTATTCTTGATAGCCGTATAGACGATGAAAATCACCATCAGAATATACAGCGCGTTATTCAGAATGCCGTCCGACCAGAACCGGCGGCGATCCGCCTTGTCTAGCCTCTGGTATTCTTCACTCTTTCTCTGAAGCTGTTTGACTGGATTTGCCATACCGCTGCCTCCTTATACATACTTCGCCGCAAGACGCATGATGTCTTCCTGCGTTGCTGTCTTTGCATCGACTTCACCGGCCAGCCGTCCGCCGGACATGACGAGAATCCGGTCGCACACGCCCAGCAGCTCGGGCATTTCGGACGAAACCATGATGACCGTCTTGCCTTTGTTCGCCAGATCGAGGATCAGCTGGTAAATCTCGTATTTCGCGCCGACGTCGATGCCGCGTGTCGGCTCGTCAAGCAGCAGCACGTCCGGCTCGGTGAGCAGCCAGCGGCCGATGATGACCTTCTGCTGGTTGCCGCCGGACAGGCTGCGGATTTTCGTCTCCTGGGTAGGCGTCTTGGTGTGCATGGCGTCGATGGACCACTGGGTGTCCTTCTTCATGGACTTGTCGCTGAGGACAAAGCCCGCCCGCTTGTGCCTGTCCAGACTGGAAATGACGGAATTCTCCCGGATGTCCAGGATTCCGAAAATGCCCGTCGCCCGGCGCTCCTCGGTGAGCAGGGCAAAGTTGTTCTTGATGGACTGCCGGGGATTCAGATTCTTGCACTCCTTGCCGTCCAGCAGAATGCGGCCGCTCTTGCGGGTGGCGACGCCGAACATGGTTTCCAGCGTCTCCGTCCGGCCGCTGCCGTCCAGACCCGCGAGACCCACGATCTCGCCCCGCCGTGCGGTGAAGGAAACGTCCCGCAGATTGTTGTACAGTCCCGTCAGATGCTCGACCTCCAGATAGACCTCGCCGGGCTTGTTGGTCTTCGGGGGGAACTGGTTGCCAAGCTCACGGCCGACCATCAGGCGGATGATGTCGTTCATCTCCAGCTCGGATGCCGGACGGGTCGCCACCAGCTGGCCGTCGCGCATGACGGTGATCTCGTCGGAGATACGCTTGATCTCCGCCATTTTATGGGAAATATAGATGATGCCCATGCCGCGGTCCCGGAGCATGTTGATGATCCTGAACAGATGCTCAACCTCTTCCTCGGTCAGTGAGGACGTGGGTTCATCAAATACGATGACTTTCGAGTGATAGGAGACAGCCTTTGCGATCTCCACCATTTGACGCTGGGAAACCGGCATCGTGCCCATGACCCGGTGGGGGTCAACGTCGATGCCGAGCTCTTCAAAAATCGCTTTGGTATCGCGAAGCATTTTGTGTTCGTCCACAATAAAGCCCGCGATCTTGGGATAGCGCCCCAGCCACAGGTTGTCCATGACAGTCCGCTTGAGCGCCTGATTCAGCTCCTGGTGAACCATGGCGACACCGTTGTTCAGCGCCTCCTTGGAGCTGGTGAAATTGACCTCGCGGCCTTCCAGATAAATATGGCCGCTGTCCTTGCTGTAAATGCCGAACAGGCATTTCATCAGCGTGGATTTGCCGGCGCCGTTCTCGCCCATCAGCGCGTGTACGGTGCCCGCCTTGACTTCCAGGCTGACATGATCCAGCGCTTTTACGCCGGGAAAGGTTTTTGTGATATCCGTCATCCGGAGCAGTACGGTTTGCTCCACCTGGATTCCCCTCCTTTTTCGCTAGCATGCTTAGCTGTGAAGGGCAGCCGCCGACACAGCAGCGGCTGCCCTTTTTGGGTTTATAACTTACTTGGTGTAGGCAGCGTAGGCGACGAACAGCTTGTTGGCAATGCCGTCGGCGATGGAGTACATCTCGGCGTTGGTGCCGGCGGTGGCGGCGACGGCGTCAGCCATGGCGGTGCCTTCACCGGCGGCCTTGACGACGGAGGCGATGGCGACGGCCATGCCCTCGGCATCCTGCTTGACGGTACCGGTCATCTTGCCGGCAGCGATCAGTTCCTTGGCAGCGTCGGTAGCGTCAACACCGAACACGGGGATGGTGGTCGCGCCCTCGGCGCCGGTGTTGTAGCCGGCAGCCTCCAGAGCGGAGATAGCGCCTTCAGCCATGTTGTCGTTGTTGCAGATGATCAGCTCGATCATGTTGCCGTTGGCCTCGTTGTACTGGGACAGGTTGGTGTTCATGTAGTCCAGAGCAGCCTGTGCGCTCCAGGCGCCGCCCAGATCCACCTGATACTTGGAGGCGTTGGAAGCGTCGAAGTACTCCAGAGCGGGCTTGCCGGCAGCGGTCAGGACAGCGTCGGCATCCTCAACACCGAACTGGGTGCGGTAGATGGCCTCAACGTTGGCCTCGTCGCCCTTGAACATGGCATAGGAGATCTTGCCGTCGCCGTTCAGGTCAACGGTATCCCAGTTGGCCAGCAGATACTCGCCGACCATCTTGCCCTGCAGGTGACCGGCTTCGGGAGCGTCGGTGCCGATGAAGCAGATGTTGGTGTTGGCGTTCAGGACGGTGCCTTCCTCGCCGTCAGCCTCGATGGCGCGGTTGAAGAAGATAACGGGGGTGCCGTTCGCCAGAGAGATGATCTCGTTGGCAACGTCGGGGGAGCCGGAAGTGACCATGTTGACGACCAGCAGGTTGTAGCCGTCGGTGACAGCGGTCTGGATCTGCTCGTTCTGGGTGGTCTGGTTGTTGTTGCCGTCGAAGTTGTTGTAGGTAACGCCCAGGCTGTCCAGCTGTGCGTCCAGAGCGGTGCGGACGCTGGAAATGTAGGTGTCGGCGAAGGTGTAGTAGAACACGCCGACCTTCAGCTCGGAAGCTTCGACCTGAGCCTCGGTCTCGTTCCCTGCGGGAGCGGGGGTGGTAGCGGCGGTAGTGCTGGGGGTGGTCTTGGAGCCGCAGGCGGCCATGGCGACTACCATGACAAGCGCGAGCAGCAATGCAAGTGCCTTTTTCATTGCTTTTTTCCTCCATAAAATTCATTTTTTTGGTTTCGCCGGGTTGGCTTCACCGTGACTATATTGTATCAGATACGGATTTTTTTCACAGTCATTTTTCCTCGCGGATTTTCTCAAAAATTTTGGCCGCCTCCAAAAAACGCGTTCCGTTTTTGTGCAATAAGTCCTAAAAAATGGTGGAAATTGCAAGCAAGCCGATCAGCTGAAGGAAAACATGGCCTTCTGGCTCTCCATGGTAAACATATTTTCCTTGGTGACGATGGTGGTCGCGGTGTCGATGAGCGCCGTGGAATCGAATTTTTCCCCCTGCAAAACCTGCCACGCCTTTTCTACGCCCAGATACCCCATGGCGTAGGAATTCTGCACCACCAGGGCGGCCACCGCCCCCGTTTGCAGCAGCTCGATGCAGTTGACGTTGCTGTCGAAGGACACGGCGTGTACCTGACCCGTCAGCCCCAGGGAGTCCACCGCCTGAGCCACGCCCACGGCCAGCGGCTCGTTGAAGCCGATCAGCACGTTGATCTCCGGATGCTCCCGCAGCAGCTTCTCCGCCGCCAGACGGGCTTCCAGGGCGTCGGTGGAAACATTGACGGCGTAAATGCCCTTGACCCGGCTGTCCCCAAGCAGCACCTCCCGGAAGCCCTGCTCCCGCTCCCGGCAGTTCTGGGTCTCGGCGTAGGCGTTGACAATGCCCACAACAATTTTCTCCTGCGCCGTTTTCAGCGCAGCCTCCCCACTCATGCGCCCGGCCGCCACATTGTCCGTCCCGATGCGCACGGAAACGCCTTTGGAATCCACATCGCTGTCGATGACCACTACCCGGACGCCCGCGGCCACGGCTTCGTCGATGGCGGCGGCGTTTTCCGTGTAGCTGATGGCGGAGAAGACGATCGCGTCCGCCCCGTCGGCCACGGCCTGCCGGATGTAGTCGTTCTGTGCTTCAAAGTCCTCCTCCGTGTCCGGGGCAAGGATGGTCAACTGCACGTTATATTCGGATTTCGCGGCGTTTGCCCCGGAAAAAACCGCTTTCCAGAACTCCGTGGTGGAGGATTTGGCGATCAGATAGATATTGTACGACCCGCCGCTCTGATGCGTACCGGCGCAGCCGGAAAGGCACACCAGCAGCGCCAGAAAAACGGCGATCCACTTAATGCTTTTCATGTTCCACCTCCTCCCGTACCTTCGGCATACGCACCGTTACCTTCGTTCCCTCGTCCGGGACGCTTTCGATGGTGATGCCGTAGGCGTCGCCGAACCAGATCTTCAGACGGTCGTTGACATTCTTGATGCCGATGCCGGACTTTCCGTCGGGCTTGCGGCGGAAAATTTCCTCGATCTGCTCCGGCTCCATGCCCACGCCGTTGTCTTCCACCGTGAAGAGAACATCCTCCCCCTCGGCGCGGACGCGAATTTCAATATGTCCCTCGTCCACCAGACCGTTGACGCCGTGGTAGATGGCGTTTTCGATGATGGGCTGGAGGGTGATCTTGTTGCAGAGATACTCCGTACAGTCTTCCTCCACGTCGAAGTGGTAGGAAAACTGCTCCTTGTAGCGCACGCTCTGGATTTGCAGATAGCTCTGGGCGTGCTGCACCTCGCTGCGAATGGGGATCAGCTCGTGGCCCTTGCTGATGCTGATGCGGAACAGCCGCGCCAGCGCGTTGACCATCACCACGGCTTCCGCGTTCTTCCCCTGCTCGCACATCCACGAAATGGAATCCAGCGTATTGTAGAGAAAGTGGGGGTTGATCTGCGCCTGTAGGGCTTTCAGCTCCGTCTTGCGCAGGTTGACTTCCTCACTGCGCACCGTGGCCATGAGCTTCTGGATTTTTTTGACCATGTGGTCAAAGGACGCCGACAGGTTCTCCACCTCCCGGACGCCGGTGACGGGTTCATAGGAAAAGCCCTCGCCGGACTTTTCAAAGCTCTGCATGGCGACGATCAGATCGTGAATGGGACTGGACAGCACCCGGGAAAGCATCAGGCTCAGCAGCACCGCCGCAGCCAGAATAAACAGTGCGCCGATGAAGGTAATGCGCATGATCTCCCGCAGGGCGTCGGTAATCAGCTCCTGAAACGAGCTGACGCCTACGACCCGCCAGATGCCGTTTTCCAGCGTCTGGACGGTGTAGATGGTGCTCCCCTCCACGTGTGTCCCGTCGGGGAGGGATGCGGTCAGCGCGGTATTCTCGCTTTTCAGATCGGAATAGATGAGCTGCTGCTGGGGATGGTAAACGAGGTTCCCCTCCGTGTCCTCAAGGAAGCAGTAGCCCCGCTGGCCGATGCCCACGCCGCTGATATAGGTGGAAATATTGGAGCAGCTCACGTCCACGGCGATGTACCGCTCCCCCTCCCGGGTAAGGGACGGGCGGATGATGGTCACGACCCATGGGTAGTCCTCCACAAAAATCGACATCACGTGGGGCGCGGAAATGAAGCCCGTCTCGTAAAGCTCCCGCTTGTCCGGGTCAAAGGAAAGGTTTTGCAGGATATCTTCCCGCAGACGGCGGCCAAGGCTGTAGCAGTTGCGCATTTCCCCCTCCGCGTCGTAGGTGGTGACGGCCACCACATCGGCGCGGATTTCCAGAAACGCCTCGAACCGCGCCTCCCGTTCCTCCGCGGGCAGGTCTAAGTAGCCGGTCAGCAGCGTCACCGCGTCGTTCATGTCCTCCAGGTATTCGTTCATGGTGCTGCCGGCCTGGGCGATGGCCTGACGGCTGGTGGTCTCGGCGTTGCGCAGCAGCGTCTGACGGTAGGTCTGCATAAAGACCAGATTGGCGCACAGCAGCACGCTCACCGCAACCGCCGTGAGCGTGAGCGCCATGATGAGATTCATGCTGAGTCCCTTTTTCTTCATGCGTTGGCCTCTTTCTGCTCCTGACGCATCCGCGCCGGGGATTTGCCGTAGTATTTTTTGAAGCAGTAGCCGAAATAGCTCTGGTCGGCGTAGCCGCAGCGGCGGGACACCTCGGCAATGCGGCTGCTGCCGCCCCACAGCAGCTTCAGCGCCACGTCCATCCGCTTCTGAATCAGCAGGTTCATGAAGGTGTCGCCGTAGAATTTTTTGATATTCGCGCCCAGATAATTGGCGCTGATGTGCAGCCGCTCGCTGACGGATTGCAGCGACAGCTCCTCGTCCATGTATTCCTTCTCGATGATCTTCAGCGCCCGGGCGCAGAGCATGGCCATGTCGTCCCAGCCCCCGGCGGCGTACAGTCCGCCGCCTCTGCGGGCGATTTTCAGGGCTTCCATGGCTTCTAAGTAAGCGGCGTGTCCCTCGCCGAGAGAGGCGTACTCCTTGCTTAAGCCCGCCAGCGCCTCGGCGCCCAAAGCGCGGCGGGTGGCCTGCCGCAGCTCGTCCAGGGAAGCATACAGCCGCCCGAACCCGTTGCCGGAGGCCAGCAGAAGCACCGTCCGGTCGCCGCTGGAAAATCCGCAGCAGGAAAACGCCCGGGAGAAAATCCGCTCCGCCATGGGAAGCAGTTCCGGGTGCGCCCCGTCGGGCAGGCTGAACGCCGCCACCACGATATGCTCGTCCCCCCGGATTTCCATTCCGGCGCTTCGCAGAGATTCCGCCGCGGCCGGCGGCTCCGGGCGGGCGTACTCGTCCAAAAGCATCGTGGCCGTGACCATCCGCAGCGCTTCCGCGCCGCCCTGAGGCCGGGTCAGGCTGGCAAGTCGTTTTTCGATCTTGTCGTGAATCTTCCGCAGTTCTTCCGTCAGCTCCGCCATGCTGATGGGCTTGAGAAGGTAGGCCACGATCTCGTCCTCGATCCCGGCCTTGGCGTACTCAAAATCGTCGTAGCCGCTTAGGAAAGCCACTTGCAGCAGCGGCTGGACGGCCTTCGCCTGTCTGGTGAGAGCCGTCCCGGAAATAAACGGCATCCGGATATCCGTCAGCAGGAAATCCGGCTGAAGCGCTTCCACCAGCTGCAGCGCGTCCAGCCCGTTCCCGGCGCGTCCCACAAGGCGGAAGCCCAGAGATTCCCAGTCGATCAGCTGGCAGACGGCGCCCAGCAGCTCCGGTTCATCGTCCGCCACCAGAACGGTCAACACCTGATGCTTTTCCATGCTCAGCCCTCCATTCGCATTGTTGATTTGATTATAAAAGATTTCCCCAAAAAACACAAGCCCGGAATGTTACATTTTCACATTCCGGGCTTGCCCCTTGATTTGATTTTTGGTTATTTTACAAGTGCATCAATATTCGCTGTCGTGATCTTCTGCCACGGAATGGTCAGGGGTTCCTTATTGGTGAATATCCCCGCTTCCCATTTCTCATAGTCCGCCCTGTTCATGAACCGCCGCTCTCCGTTTTCCGTTATCAGGTAGACATAGCCGTCATGCTCGGTGTCAATGTCATCCGGGTAGGGCGTTTCCGTATAGGAATCGTAGTCGGTGATATCCTTGCACCATGCATCCACATAGAAGGCGTCTTTATAGCTATCCTCCGCTTCGTCATAATACGCAATGGCGTACGGCCAGAGGACATCCCCCGCATACCCCTGATTGTGGGACGCCTCCACCTTGAGCATACCGGGATAATGGGTCACTCCCACATAACTGTAGGACTCAATCCGCACGCCGTCGGTTTGGGGGTCATAGCCATAGATGATCTCACACATTCCCACCGTGTAGGTGTTGGATACGGAAACCAGCAGTTCTTCCTCCCCGTCTCCGTCCACATCCGTAACGGCAAATTGTTCGTCTTCAATCGTACCCGGTTCCCACACTTCAATATTCCCCGAGTCGGGCAGTTCCGGCCAGCGCAGATCGTCATGGACAGTCCGGAGCGCCCGCTGGAACGCGCTGCGGGCAGCGTCGTTCCGGTCGGGGACTGCGGTTTCCGGCTGGGTGGGCTCTGCCGTTGTCTCCACGGGGATACGTTTCGACGGAGCGAAGTACTGTGCCATGGTGGGCTTCGGTGCGGTTGTCCTGCTGCAAGCGGAAAGAAGCAGCAGCATCACCGCCAGCATGAGACATAGTTTCTTTTTCATCGGTCTTCCCTTTCTTTAGTTCAGCACAATGGGCGCTTCCTTCACGACCTCTTCCGTCAGGCAGTCATGCTCCCGCATCCACTCCAGCGTATGCGCGGAGTCGGCAAAGACGGACAGGTACGCGCCGGTGGCATACACATCGTTCTCCCCCCAGAAGGATATTGTCAGGGACTTTGTCTTGTAATATTCCTCGTTGTACTTGTCGTACTCCCAGAAATATCCCAGATGGTAAGCATCTCTCTGGGTCATGGTGCGCTCGTCGCAGTCGGCCTTGACGGCGGCCAGCAGAGACTCCACCAGCTCCGGCGTGATCTGGTATTCATGCAGAGTCATGTCTCCGATGTTCATGGAGGTGATATCCTCCGGGTTAAAGTCATCCTGATAGCCGTACCGCGCCCGCTTCCATACCTGTTCCCAGCGGCTTGCGTACTCTTTTACGATCTCGCCCTCCTCCAGATTTGCCCAGATATTGTAGTTACGGGTCATGGTGCATCCGTTTTTCAGCTTATAATAAATGGTGATGTAATCTGTGGTCAGCATCGGCCCGTCGGCGTTGTAGCCGCCCTCGCCGTAGACGAAGCCGCCCTCCGGCATGACCGGGTGCTTTTCCTTTTCCTCCCGGTGCAGGATGTAGGCCAGCGGGTAGTCGCCGTAGCTCTCGATGCGGTCTTCCAAAGCCATAGCGTGGAGGGTGGTGATTCTCCGGATGTCTTCCTCGTCGGTCAGCTCCAGGCCGTCAAAATTCAGAGTCACGGAGCTGACGTCCTCCACGTCCGGAATGCGGTCTTCAATGCCCAGCACGTCAAAGCGGGTAGCGACCAGGCTCACGGCGACCATGGCGGTCAGAAGCCCCAGCCCGATCCAGCTGCGCAGCTGGAACACCCGGGTGGTGCGCTTCAGAAGCATTTTTGCGCCGAACCAACCGGCGGCGCCGCCGCAGAACAGAAGAAGATACAGCATGGACATACCGGCGCCGATTTTGTACGCGAGGAAGGTTTCCACACCCATAACCACCAGCGTACCGACCCCCACAGCGCAGACCAGCTGAAACAGCGGCTGCAAAATGGGAAACGCGATGGCGTCCCCGGCGCATTCCAGATTCCGCTTCCGGTACAGGAGCAATCCCACGATGGCAAAGACGATGCCCACCGCGGCGTAGATCAGCAGAGAGGTAAACTTTTCCCCGTCAACGCTGAACGCCGCCACCATTTCACTTTCCCGGCCGTAGAACCGCAGCGACAGCTGGTGGAAATCCTCCACCGCCACATAAGCGCCGTTGGTCATATCCGCCACGGGCGTCAGCAGGCTGACCCACCTGTCCGGCGTGACCACGCCGAAGAGCATGGGCGTGTAAAGGGTATTGATAATATAGTAGAGGATAAACGCGCCGCCGTTCAGTACCGCGTACACAACTGCCATGGCAAAGCGGTTACCGGTGCAGAACACGCTGAAAATCGCCGCGCCGAAGAAGGTGATGAATTGCAGGTTGGTGCCGACGTACCATAAAAGCGCGATCTGCCACGCGTTTTCCACAATGGTGGCGTTCAGCAGCGGCACGGACAGCAGCGCCATCACCGCCGTGGGAATCATGGAGAACAGCAGTCCGGAGACCACGTTGGTCAGAAACAGCGTCTCCCGGCGCATGGGCATGGCGTGCAGAGCGTTGCACATCCGGGAATTGTACAGGTCGCCGAACAGCAGCATGGCGACGAGCGGCGCAAAAAGCAGGTTCACCAGCCCCATGAGCTGAAGGTTCCCGGCTATCCGGGAGGCGAACCAGAACGTCCGGCCCATTTCCTCATTGATCTGGTACAGCATCATCATGCCCAGAATCAGGCACAGGGTGTACACCGCCATCACCGGGGCGAACCGGGTCAGGTTCTTTTTGAACACGGTCTTGTTAAAGAAGGATGTCTTTGATTTCATAGTCCACGCCTCCCAGCTCATAAATGAAGATTTCCTCCAGGGACAGGGGCAGCACGTCAAAATACGCGGGCTTGCACGCCGCCATTTTCGCGCCGACCTCCTCGGCCTCGCCCCGGACGATCAGGGTCTTCAGGCGTCCGGAAACGGACGCGTTGAGGATGTCCAGTTCCTTGGGGGCATCGCCCACCAGTTGCAGCTTCACGGTGCTGCCCTGCATGTCCGCAAGGCTCTTTTCCAGCAGCATTTTGCCTCGGTTCATGATGCCCACGTAGTCGCACACGTCCTCCAGCTCCCGCAGGTTGTGAGACGAGATCAGCACCGTGGTGCCGTGCCCCGCCACGTCGGAGAGAATGAGACCCATGACCTGCCGCCGCATCACCGGGTCGAGGCCGTCCACCGGCTCGTCCAGGATCAGCGTCTTCGGGCGGGTGCAGACGGTCAGGTGGAACGCCGCCTGCTTCTGCATTCCCTTGGAAAACCGGCGGATGGGCGTCCGCTTGGGAAGCTGAAACACGTCGTACAGCTTGTCAAAAAGCTGATCGTCAAAGGTGGGGTAAATGCCCCGGTAGAACCTGCGCATATCCTCCAGCGTCGCGGAGGGGTAGTAGAAAATCTCGTCGGGGATGTAGCCGATGGTTGCCTTCACGGCGGGATTTTCATAGATTGGCTGCTCATCCATGGTGACGCTGCCGCTGTCCGGGCGGTAGACGCCGGTGAGGTGCCGGATGGCAGTGGACTTGCCCGCGCCGTTGGGGCCGACAAGGCCGTAGACCCGCCCGCTCGGGACGGTCAGGGTCAGGTCGTCCAGCGCCTTAAAATTGCCGAAGGTTTTGGTCACATTCTTCATTTCAAGCATGTCTATGTTCTCCCTTCTCGATTCTGGCCACCAGCTCGCCGTGGCTCGCGCCCATGGTCAGCAGCGCCGCGGCGGCCTCGTCGAAGCTCAGCAGCAGCCGTTTTTTCTCCCGTTCTCTGATCTCTCCGTCGCCGCAGACGAAGCAGCCCTTTCCCGGCACCGTGGCGATCCACCCTTCCGCTTCCAGCCGCCGGTAAGCGCGCTGGATGGTATTGGGGTTAATGGCAAGCTGAGCGGCCAGATCCCGGACGCTGGGCAGCTTCTCCCCCGGCCGCAGCACGCCGCCGGTGATCTGCTCCCGGAATCCGTCCACGATCTGCGCATAGATCGGCCGGGAGTCCCGGTAATCCAAGTGTACCATGGTATTCCTCCTTAACTGTATTAGTTGTACTAGTACGGTTAGGATAACGCAGGATACAGGATTTGTCAATACGAGGGAAGATTAAGAGTTTATTAAATAACGAGCCGTTCAGGGACAGCAAAACCCCGGCAGGCCGTCTGGCAGATCGGA